>Ga0105251_10002546_pt1 | contig 14166 bp, 9 predicted proteins | sample KBSS64metaG_FD_80424 | JGI IMG/M metagenome (GOLD analysis project Ga0105251, IMG submission 80424) | Switchgrass rhizosphere microbial communities from Kellogg Biological Station, Michigan, USA - KBS S6-4 metaG | ecosystem: Host-associated > Plants > Roots > Rhizosphere > Soil | place...
GACCCCAAGGCGCACAAGCCGGCGGATTCTGGCGGATGCGTAGGCAAAGGCGCAAGGTTGCGTAGCTTAGCGGACACAACCTTCAACACTCTTCAACAAGTGCGTTGGCTTGAACTGAAACGACAAAACCCGCCCTCCCGGTTGAACGGGAGGGCGGGTTTTCATGATTGGCTGGTCAATAAATACGTCCCTTTTTTTGGTACGTTCCCTTTTTTATTCAGCTCCGATGATCCCGATTGAGACAGGTGATGCCTGGAGCTCACCATCGTTCGCGTAAACGCCAAGGTTGATTGCGAGTTGATGGGGTACGTCTACAGTGGGCGGGGCGGCGACTCGCCGCCGCCCCGCCCCTGAGACGATGATTGATCCTGCAAAATGGTATCCCGCAGGTTTATTCGAAACTTCGACCCTCACCTGCCGGTTCGCGGGTCCGTCCCCGAACTCCATTTCCACCTCAATCGTGACGCTGCGCTGGGTCAGTTTTAGCCCACCCGGAGCGACCAGGACATTATTTGCATAGACAGCCACAATCCTGGGCACCTGTTGCACCTTTTTTGTTATTGCATACGGGCCGGAAACCGGATGATCTCCGTACAGAGCTTCCGCACGAAATACAAACGTTCCTGGAGATCCGATGCTCAACGTTGCTTCCCAGTTGCCATCCGAATACGCCTGCGTAACGACGGGTGCGGTCCCACCTGTTAGCCGAACCTGCAAGGTAGGTGCCGCGGTGCCTTTGAGACGCGCGCTTGAGTCCCCGGTGCTACGCTCCCATGCGGTCCCCCCGTTTGGGACGAAGGTGCCTGCACTGTTGAAGAACTCCTTGATTGTCGGTGTTACGGCCGCGCCAACGGTCAATAACCATTGGTGAAATGGCGCTGAGCTGGAATTTGCACGCAAGCCAAAGGTGTGCCCCCCGTCAAGCATATTCAGCTCCCGATGGAGGTATCGACCGCTTTTGTTATACACGCTGCCGGGCGGCGTCAGAACTTTAAGGGTGCCGTTATGGGTATCGGTAATTTCAAGCGGATTTCCGGGCGGCCCGTCAGCAACTATTTCGATGTCTCTGGATTGAGTGGTGTCCGGGTTTTTCAGCGGGGTTCCGCCGGGATACGTAGTAAGCAAAGAAAAAAACGGATTCTGGGTGCTCATGGTGAACGCTCCTTCGTGTGTTCAACCGTTTTCTGCTGGACCAGAAGCGGGTATGTCCCATGAAGCGCCATCAAAAGAACGATGCGCACCTGTCAACCCTGACAGTTTCGACGAGCGGCAGAAGACATTGATCGTTCCCACGCTCTGCGTGGGAATGCCGCCCGGGACGCTCCGCGTTCCTCGCGCACTAGCGCCGGGCACAACGCTTCGTTTACAACACTCCAGCGTCAGGGCAAGACCGAACCAAAACCGCCTGTGGTTCGCACTCATCCGGCAATAATAAAAGTGCGTGGAGGACAACGGATGTCTGGCGTTCTGGCCGGGCCCACGCTAATCGAATAAGTGCCTGGGATTCGACCAAATCTGTAGCTCATGGGAGTCTGGAAAAATCCACCAGATGATTCCTGGGGCCTGGTTTCCTCGCGAACTCCGTTGATATAGACGTCAAATGGCGTTCTCGTGTCAGGAGGGCTTCTGAGCTGCATCATGATCAACCAGTCGGGAATCAGGTAAAACGGTTTGCCCTCAGGAATCTCGCCATCTCTACTCCAGAAGTACTCGATGTCTATCAGGGTGATAACTACGCTGTGAGAGCCAGAAACCAATCCCCTGGATACGTTTTTGGCGGTAAAGACATGCGTGTCGTAGCTCAATCCGCTGAGCGTTATTTTCCAGTCGCCTTGCGCATCGACAGAAACGGGCCCTTTGGATATCAGGCCATCGAAAATCTCCACCGTTGTATTTTTGTCGGCAGTGCCACTCAGAACGATCGAGGTGTCGGCAGTTGACCGACCGTTGGCAATCGGCCGATCAGTGATCGTGGCCTTGACCAGAGTGATAGCAGGGGCCGTCGCCGCACTTGCGATGGTCAATGTCCGCGGCGGCGTGGATTGCGGATTCGAGTCATAGCGGCCTCGCACCGTATAACTGTGCATTCCTTCGGCCTGCGGCGAGGTGTTGTGGCCGAACCGGCCGTTGCCATCCACCGCGATCAGTTCCGCCGCCGCGCCCTGGTCCAGCAGGTCGAGGATGGTATTGGCCCGCGCCACGCCACTGATGTGGAATAGCGTCTCCGCGGTGCTCGCGCCTTCGTTGATCTCCTGGCCGCTGACCAGCCCTTTCAGCGACGTGATCGCCAGTTGCTCGGCCGTCACCACGGTCACCTCCCATTTGGAAGTCGCCGGCGCACTGGCGTTGGTTCGCAACTCGAAGTAATGCGCGCCGGGCGCCAGGTTCTCGATCGGTTCGTGGAACGCGCCGCTCAAGTTGTACTCACGGTTGGGCTTGCTCACCACTACACCTTTGTCGGTGATCACGAACGGCCCCTTCGGCGGCCCGCTACCGCCCAGCTCGACGGCAGTGGAAGACGTAGTGCCTTTATCGGGAATCTCCGTTCCGCCATAGAGGGTTGTGCAGTAGGTGAAGAAAGGGCTCTGGGACATTGCAAGCGCTCCTGTGCAAAGGGAGCCGGATCTGCTTCAGGCAGGTGCGGCATGCCCCATGGAACGCCAACGAGTTACAGCCCCACACCTGTCAACTCTGACAGTTACGACGAGTGGTCAGTCGGGATATCCAAATGCCACGTAATAGCTCGCCCTGAACGTCGCCCATGCCGCCCCGCGTTTATCAAATGCCCATGACAGTCACCGTGTTGGTTGTCAGATTGCAGATATAGGCGCAGTTGCCGTCCGGGCTGAAGGCTACGCCGATAGGGCTCGGACCTGTGGGAATGGAACGTACGCTAAAGTCTCGGGTGTCGATGATTACCACGGTCTGACCGTTGTTTGTCTCGCTGGCCAACAGATAATGTCCGTCATTGCTAAGCGCCAGATCCCATGCGCCCAATCCAAGCTGTACCGTGTTGATAATCCTGTTGGTGCGGGCGTCGATGACCTGAAGCGCCTTGTCAACCACCACTACGGAGTAAACGCGACTGTTGTCCGGGCTGACGGCGATACCGTGCGGGTTGGAACCCACATCGATGTGGGCCTGCACGGTGAGATTACTGGTGGCAACTACGGTTACGGTACCGAGCGCCGTACCATCGCCGTTGGCGTTCGCAACATACACGTGTCGGCCGTCCGGGCTGGTAGCACTGCCGTAGGTATTTCTTTGCATCACCAAGGTGTGAAGGAGGGAGAGTCGTTCGATATCGACCACCGCGAGCCGGCCATTTGGAAATCCCGGTGTGCTGTTGTTGCCAGCCAGATAAGCGATCGCCCCGTCCGGGCTGAAAGCAATGCCCGCTGGATTGAAATCCTGGAAGTTCACCTCTCCGGTGACGGTGAGGGTTCTCGCATCCAGTTGAATCAGGGTTTTTGCAACCGCCCCCACCCCGGACCGAGTGACGTAGACGTAACGGGGGTCTGCACTCACGGCAATGTCGAAGGTATGTATACCCAGCAATTGGCTGGCAATGATTTTGTGCGTAGCAGTGTCGAATGCGGTCACTGCGCCGTAGCTGCCGGCTTGGGAATAACCGACCACATAAGCCGTAGTGCCGTCCCTGCTGATCGCAATTTTGTAGGCAAATGGAATCGAAAGCTGACCCAAGGCCTCACGTGTCACCGTCGCCACTGCTGTGGCTGTTTGATTCGCGTGGGTGGCATACAGCGTGTGAGCGCCTGTGACTCCGCCGGCCTTGATCGCGATGCGGACTTGCCCATTGCTGTCTGTGGTGAAGGGGCGAGTCCCATTGGAGCCGTCGCTGAAGGTAAAACCCAGCGGTAAGGTCACTTGAATGATTGCGCCGGGCGCGCCTCCCGACCCCTCGTTCAAGGTGATGATGGCGTCAAAGCGCCCCCCCGGAGCAAGTGGGTAGTTCTGCGCATCGAAGGCAAGTGTCACGCTCTGGGTCAAAACGGTCAGCCTCCACTCCGAAGTCGGCGACGCGCTGGCGTGCTCGCGCAATTTCAAGTGATGCAGGCCCGCAGTCAGACCCTCGAGTCGTCGGACGAACGCATTGCTTTCGTTGTAGGTGCCCGCGGCCACGACTTCATCGTTGTCGAGAACCTCGAACAGGGCCTTGAACGGTCCGGCGCCGCCAAATTCGATATGGCTGGATTCGGTAATTCCGCCATTTTCGATGGGTTTTCCACTAGGAAATGCCGTCACGAAGCTGAAGAACGGGTCTTGGGTGTTCATGGCGAACGCTCCTTCGAGTAAGCGCGGCTGGCAGCACGATGCTGCAGGCACAGGCCATGAAACGCCAGCGAGTTACAGCCCCACTACTGTCAACTCTGACAGTTTCGACGAATGGTCAGGCGCGATGCACGTATTTCAAAAGCGAAAGATCGCAGCCATGCTCGAGACGGACCAGATGGGTTGGTCACGGCGCATCTCCGTGTTTGGATTCAGCTGCTAAGACTCATGGCTTAACAAATAGAGGTGGCGGCTTTCCTCAGGTAAGCGGCATTCAACTGTTCAACAAGTACGTTGATTGGAGATAAAGCGATAACCCCGCCATCCCGGTTGAACGGCGAGGCGGGGTTTTGATGGTAGGGACTAGTGCATATATATGTATATATGTATTGGTCTTTCAAACAAATATTTTATTCTTAATTACAACCTACTTAAGGTGTAAGTTTCATGTCATCAATTGATGTGCTGGTCCACCATCTCGTTGTAACTGTAAATTCAATGCTTGTTATGTTTGGTGAAGAAAATTCATGCTGTCGAACAATATACGGTCCAGGGTAGGCTTCTCCTAAAAGGTTCTGTTGGCCAAGAAGAAGGTGTTGGTTGTAATAGCGAATTGTTGCAGCGACGCCATTGATATCCTGCTGCGTAAGCATGCATTTTGCAAAAAATGCAACTTTAGAGCACGGATTATTGAGGGTAATTAGGAAGGTGCCTTCACCGTTTGGCTGAGTGAAGTATTCCGTATGCATAACCAGGCAGTTTCCAGAGAAATCCCCATAGCTGTCGTTTTTAATTGCTACGTAGCCTGTTATTTGCGTTTTGGATTTTATTTCGGCAGATAAGTAGGTGGCAGTAATTTTTTGGTTGATCTCGCGGATCGGACCCAGCTTATCTACGATAGTAAAGTTTTCTATATTTTCTTTCGATCCGACAGACAATGTTCTATTGCTGGAAATCGGACCCGCCCCCGTACCAGGATCCTTGTCATAGTTGCCTTCAATCGCATAAGTGCGAAGCCCCGGTGCTTGAGTGCCCGTGTTATAGGTCCAGTCGCCATTTTCATCCACGGCGATAAGCCCCGGTTGCTTAACCCCGTCAATACGAAGATAAATGGTTGAGTTCGGCCTGGCTCTTCCACTCATCGTAAACAACGATTCGGAAGTGCTGGTGCCCTCAGGAATCTCTACTCCGCTGATCAAGCCTTTGATCGAAACAATTTTCAATGTCTCGGCGGCGTCCACGGTCAATATCCAAACATCGGTCGCAGGCAAACTGGCATTTCCCCGTAGTTCAAAACGATGGAGTCCTCTAGCCAGATTCACCAGCTGCTTGAATGGGCTGCTTGGTTCGAACACTCCACTCGCTACTACCGAGCCGCTATCCGTAATGACAAATGGATTACCCGTCGGCCCGTTTAGACCTAACTCGATTCCAGTGGAGGAAGTCGTGTCGCCAAGGATTGATCGGGTAACCGCCAGGATAAGTCGTGCAGTAGCTGAAAAAGGGATTTTGAGTACTCATGGATACGCTCCTGCGCAAGTTCTGCCTCATCTTTCGAAACAGCAGCGGGCATGCACCATGAAGCGCTATCGAAGAGTCTCCCACACCTGTCAACTCTGACAGTCACGACGAGCGGTCAAGACTTGTGCAAGGTCTTTTGCCGCAGGATGTAGATCGTCACCAGCACCGCACTGGTCAGCATGAACACGCGTGCCCACGGCAGTGGCACCAGGTAGCAGGAGAGCAGGATGCTCGCCCACATCAGGCCGATGGCGTAGACCTTGCCCTTGAGCGGGATGCCGTTGCCGTCGAGGTAGTCGCGGATCCATGGTCCGAGCCGCGGATCGATCGTTCCCACGCTCTGCGGGGGAACGCCGCCCGGGACGCTCCGCGTTCCTCGCGATCCGGCGCCGAACACTGGCGTGGCAGCATGGCCCAACCAAGCCTGGGAACGCCCACTACCGAATGCTCAGGCCGGTGCTGAGTAATCCGCGATCTCCAGATGATCCAGCGCGCGGTTCACCGCCAGTTCGCCGAGCATGATCAGTTGCGCAATGCCCAGCGCCGTGGTGCGGTGCGAGGCAGGCAGTAGGCCGGCGAAGTCCGTGGCGATGCCCTTGGCCGAGGCCAGGGTTTCGCAGGCGTTGGCCAGCAGTTCCTCGGTGTCGATGTCCGGGTCGATGGCGTACATCGTGCGGGGTTTGCGCGACAACGCAGGCGCGGCGGAAGGATTGAGGTAATGATCGAGGGCGCGCTCGGCGGCTTCGTGGAATTTCTTCGAACGGGGGGATTCGTAAGGGGAGGTGTCGTCGGTTTCGGGTGGGTTTGGCGTTGGTTTGATCATGGCGAAGCTCCTTGATGAGTGGCGCCGTCATCCATCGCTGCTAAACGAAGAGGGTGGCGGCTGTGCGCGGGTTAGCAGACCAGGCATCAAGGAACCCGGCGCACCGAAGTGCCCCACGCAAAGCCGCCATGACACGAATCAGCCATTGCTGATCGATGGGCGACGCTTTACGCGCCTTGATGATTGCCGAGCTGCTAAACCCGATCGCTGTTTTTCAGCGACCGCCAAACAATAGAGCCCGACCCCAAGGCGCACAAGCCGGCGGATTCTGGCGGATGCGTAGGCAAAGGCGCAAGGTTGCGTGGCTTTGCAGACATAACATTCAACACAGTTCAACGTGGATGTTCGCAGGCGTCGAAACGACAAAACCCACCCTCCCGGTTGAACGGGAGGGTGGGTTTTCATGGTGGGGACTGGTAAATAAATGCGTCCCCGGTTACTCGGTTACTGGAGATATCTACTTTGCCTCCATGGTGAAATGGTCAAATGAAATCACTGCAAGTCTGGGCGTTTTGATCTCTATTCCCCAAATGTCGTTCTGCGTGCTCGAGTAATCAACAAGTTGAGGCGCGAATACGTCGGGAAGAAAACTCTCATGCAGTTTCTGATTGGACTTGTCCAGGTATGTAACAGGGATATCGGCAAAATTGGTGAATCTGGCCCAGAATGAAACCCTGTAATAGCCTGCATTGAATCTGATCCGCATATGCTGAAAGCTGCCTTTATACCTTGTGTGCATTTCAAGCACTTGACCAGAGCTTTGTCCTGCAACTGGGGCATAGGGGCCCGTTATCATACTGAATAACGGGGCGACCCCCATCTGGCCATACCCATCAAGAAAACTGATGGTCATGCTGGGAATAACAATCTGTTCATTCACTGATATTAGTTTGGTGGGTTGTCCGTCGAAGTCTTCCAGAAGTGTTGCTACTTTAGTTGCGCCTACCCAGAACTCCAACGGATTCGAATAACTGGTCTTGCCCGCCGCATCTCGAACGATGTGGTAGCGGATACTCAGCTGTTCACCGCGATGGGCCTCAAAGTACTGCTGTACAAACGCCGCATTGAGCGGAAATTTCACGGGTTTGCCGGCGCTCAGTGAGTTGAGGGGTTTGCTGTCCGTAAACAGCAGCACACCCTGGGCATCATACAATTGCCAGTGCACCACATCCTTGGGCAGGGTCGGGTTGTTGACCGGGTTGGGGCAGGTGACTTCGCTGATACCGTTGGGCAGGCTGCTGGGTTCAAACGTACCGTCCTTTTCTCCGAGCAGAATGGCCGGAACCAGCTCAAACTTCGGCTCGCCGATGTTCAATTGCGAGGCTGGAGGGGAAGGCCTGCGAACAATCTCGCCGTTCTCGCCTTCGCTGAGCACGTTGTACGACACCACCAAGGTGCCACCTTCGCCGGGTTTCAAATACTCGGGGCCTGAAATGATGACCATGAAGCCGTCGGGGTCATCAGCCTCCTGTTGGGTCGGAAAGATCCAGTCCAGCTCGGGTTCGAAAACGCTGCCGTCCGGAAGGGTGATGCTCCAGATAATTTCGATGGCGTTGTCCGGGGTGATCAACGGATCGTAGGGGATGCGGACGATCACGCTCGCCAAGTCTGGATCCAGCGCACCGCTCACGGCACTTTCGACAAGGGGGGGCGCCAGGCGTTGGGGCTCGCCGATGATGCTGATGAAGCGTCCTCTGGATCGCTGAATGATGCTGCCGCCACGTTCCAGCTCGAAGAAAAACACCCCCTGGGTTTTTGCCAGTGCCCGGGCACCGTCGTTGTCCATCAACACCTCGACCACCAGAGGTGGTTTTTTGTTGATGGTCTGGCGAGCATCGACCTGGACGCTTTCGCCGTCGAGGGTGGTGCCCTGCAAGTGCATGACGATGACATCGTTCAAGTTGAAGTCGACAGACGAGGCTGCAAAGACCTGGAGCAACAACTGCTCATTACCCAACTGGTCCAGGTCGAGGTCGTTGCCGTCAGCCTGTTTAAGAATCGGCGCATCCAGTCGCGAGTTGCCGGTGTCGACGACAATGCGCGTTTCCTTGCACCAGTCCTCGGAGTCGTTGTCTGCAAAGTCTCTGACGAAGAATGACACCGCCAGCCCTTCGCTTCCGGAGTCACCCACCGCGAGGATGACGTCCTTGCTGATGTGGATGACGATAGGGTTATCCAGCGCGTCGTCGATCTGTGCCTGAGTGACCGGATCCGACGGCACCACGTTGCCGCCCCAGCTCACCCAGATCACATCGCCCACGGCGATGTCGGGGTACGGCAGGTTTGAGCCGCTCCCGGGTTTGGCCACGACCAAAATGTCTACGCCGTTTTCAGCGGTGTCCTTGTCGACACCGTCCTGGACAATTTCCGGTGGACTGAAGGTCATGTGCAGGTGGGAGTGCCCCTGTCCGGGATCGGTGTCCTGGCCGGCGGGGATTTCCAGTTTGACCGAGAGTTTGAGTGGTGGAGCAAAAGGCTCTGGCGCCTGGGCGATGCGTGTCACCCGATAGTCCAGTTCCCAGGTGCCACTCTGAAAGCGGCCAGGTGCAACGAACAGGGTGGTGCGCTGGGTCAGCTCGGCGTTCTGGGAGACGGTGTGCTGGTCGACCACCTGATTATTGAGCCGCAGCTCAACCTTGTCGGCTAGGCTTTTGTCGGACCAGACAGGGATCTGCACCTTGAGGCCCTGAGTGGGAAAGTTGAGCAGCGCGGCGGCGCGGTTGATGGCCCATTCTCCATTCGGCAGCAGCTTGGCGCCGGGGAGGTCGGGGTCGAGCAGGGCGAGGGTGCCGATGGTTTTTTTGGGCTGAACGAGCATGATGGGAGCTCCTGCCGAAAGAATTAACGGTGGAGTGATTGAGCGACTAAATTGCTGGGTTGGCTACTGTCAGATCTGACAGGTATAGGAGGGGGTCAGACCAACGGTAAACAGGAGATCGACACGTGTTGGCAGACCGCCCCTTGCTCCGCCGGTTGGCGGAGCAAGGGGCGGTCTGCAGATTGTTGTATTGAATACAGTTCGTTCATTCTCGATAGGTGCTTAACTTTTTATTTGATGCCGACCACGTTGGAGTAATCATTCCAAGGTGGTGTCTTGGCTGAACCTTCCCCTCCCCAATTAAGGTATAGAGTTTTTCTGGCCGGCGCGGGCCACCAGTAGTTGCTGGTATCGGTTGACCAGTAATGATGGTTTCCCATAGGCCATCGATTACCATAAGCCGCATGTATTTCGTATAGCTCCGCCATGCTCGGGATCCGGGCACCTGCCGATGCGACGCTTGAGTTGGCTTGCGTCCAGGTTGCATTCCCGAAGCCGAAACATTGGATCACGTTCGTCACCGTCACGTTGTAACTCTTGGATTGGTTGGCTGTATCTCTGGCAGTGATGGTGGCTGTTCCTCGACCACGCACGGTGACAAGCCCTGATGAGTCAACCACCGCTACACCCTGATTGCTTGAGGTATAGGTATAGTCTGGGCGACCACCGGAGGCTTGATGTCGCACCGAGTTACCTGAATTGAACGCAGGAAGTACACCGGGATTGCCCGGAATGATGTAGGTCTTGCCACCCAACGTGACCGGGTCGGTATTGAAGTTCAATGGTGCTAACGGTGTCTCCCTGATAAAGCTGCGCGATACCGTCTGTTGATTGTTGGCAACCGATCGTGCGTAGACCGTGTTAGAGCCCAGATGAATACCGAGACTGAGCGACCAGACACCGCTTCCGTTGGCTGGCACGGTTTGGCCACCCACGTTGTTGAGAAATATCTGCACGCTATAGAGCGGCGTTGCCATTCCGGTTACGACCACGGAAGTGTCTGTGGTTTTCCCGCCATTACCCAATTCCCCGCCGGAATGTCGGACCGAAGTGAGGGCGGTAGTGGGGTGGAACTTGACTGTAAATGAGTGGACCGGTGACTCGATCTGGCTGCCGTAAAGCGCTCTGGCCTTGAGTGAGTAAACCTTCTGGCCAAGACTCGACAACGTGGTGCTGCCATTGCCGCCTCCGTCCAGATTAATCGGCTGTCCGATTGGCGATGTGTCGTCGTAGAGCTGAACTTTTTGGCCGGGATCGGCATTGACACTCACCTTCACCTGGTTGTCGTAGGTGGTGCCGTTGTTGCCCACGGCTCCCTTGCTGTCCATGACGCCGGTGATACTGGGTGACTTGGCCTCTTTGATGGTGAAAGATCTCGGATTACTGATTTTATCGTCGGCCGCATATTGAGCGATGGCAACGACGCGGTGCAGGCCTTCAATCAAGTCCACCGTGATTGTCCACTCGCTTTTGGCATCGACGGTACGCATACCCTTTGAGACATCATCGATTTGAACATCGACTTTCTCGGCCCGAGTAGCTGTCCCTCCAATCGTCAAACGCTTATCGTAGGTCTGACCTGCCTCGGGAATGACCGCACCGAGTGCCGTCTTCACCAAGGTGATGACAGGCGTGACGTACTCGTAGTGCTGGCGGATAACCAGCGGCAGTTTAGGGAAGACAATCGCGGCATCTTCATCCGTGCTGTTATCGAAAATAACCTTGCAGACCACGCTGGCGTTGGAGCCGTGAAGCAGTTTCAGCAATTCTGTTTTGAGCAGGGTTTCGTTCAGCCCTTGAGTCAGTTGCGTTGAGTTCACTTCGTGCGCGGTGAGCAGATCGATTCGATAGGTGCCCGTGCTGGCCTCACCTTCGATGTACAGCCAGACCAACTGCTTGAGGGCAATGAAAGGCCACGCCTTTACCAGAACGTTCGCGTTCCCGGCGAGCTCCATTACTGGCAACTCGCCTGCCTTCGCTTGTGGTACCTCGGGCCGCGGCAGTTCTGTTTCAGGGTTCTGGAAGTTGAGCACCTTCAGCGGCAGGATTTCCGAAGGGGTCCACAAGCCATAGCGCTGGACGTCGTAATTGACCGCTACTTCGCGGTCGATATTGGCCCCGACAAAAGAGGGTGGCAGGTGGAACCTTACGGTGCCTGTGGCCTCGGCAGGTTTCTCCAGGTCTTCCGACGTCCCGGCACCTGGCGTGCGCCGCCATTTCAATCCGAGCTTGTCGAGCACTTCGTCCATGGAGGCGTAGCTGCAATCGATATCCACGCCATTGCGGCCATCCATCGGGTTCAGAATGCCGTCAGGGGCCTGGACGACAGTTGGCGGCAACAGTCTGCCCAGAGGAATGCCGACCAGTACCTCAAGAGGGGCTGAATAGCTGTATTTCCCGGTGGCGGCGTGCAGCAACGTGTAGATGACGGTCACGTAGTAGCCGATATTGGCCGAGACATATTGTTTGTCCACCCGGAATCTTACCGGCTGGCCAATGGTAGCCAGTGTGATCGGCACACTGCCGGATGTGCTGCCGTAAAGGTTGATGCCGAGCCAGTGGTAGGTGAGCGTATCCCCCTTGACCCAGTTCACTGGCTTGACCAGCACGTGGACCAGTTTGTTTGTCTGCGAGGGATCGAGAATGTCATCCGGTGCTTCTTCAACCTTGGGTGCCGGCAGCGTCGCCTGCCATGATCCAACGTTGACTCTCAGGAACTCGGACTCGCTGGTCCCATACTGGCCTGTAGCATCATTGAATACCCGGTACTGCAATTTGAGGCTGCCGTTTTCCAAGGCTTTTACGTGTTCGCCCATGACGTAGATCGTCACTTCGCCGGCCTTCTGCTCCTCGCCCGATACGGTGTGTTCTTCTTCATGCAGATAGTCATCACCGCTGGATTTTTTACCCAGCCAGATCAGCGACAGGTAGTCACCACTGATGATGCCTGGATACTTGATCACAACCGATGCTGCCATTACCGTGGCGGGCAAAATGTTTCCGACCACTTCACTGATCGTCGGCGCCGGCAGCAGCGACGGATTGCCGATCACGGTGGCAAACGTGCGCCGGGAATAAAGCGTCGGGTTGCCATCCTGTTTGCGCAACGCATAGGAGGCGTCGAGGGTGCCCTGGGCGAAGAGTTTCACGAATGCGTAGTCAACCGGGATTTCATGAACATAAGGCGGGTTACGCACAATGGCTTCAACGGTGAACGTTTGAGGCGGTCTGCCGGGAATCGGTGTGCCGATCACGGTGATCAGGAGGGTGTCACCGGCCGTGAAGACGTCGTTGGGTTTGATCAGGATCTGCAGGGTGACCGGGTTGGCGTCCAGGTCTGCAAGAATGATTTTTCCATCATCTGCTTCCTTGATGATGAGCGCATCGAGGCGTGATACCCCGGCATCGACCTGTACGGAAGTGGCTTCCGACCATTTCTCGCTCCAGTTGTAAACGAGATCGCAAACGTCGAAATGGATCTTCATCGCGGCGCTGTCGCCGGCGGTGAGGATATCCTCGGGCCGGGCCATCACGACGATGTCTACGGTGCCATCCACTTCTGCTTGCGTCAGCACGTGTGGCAAAAGAAATACACTGCCCCACGTCGCAAGGATGGTGTCGCCCACCGCCATGTTCGGATAAGGAGTGATCGTCATTGGAACGCCCGTGTCGAGCCACGGCTTGGTCACACCGTTATCGATAACATCCTGCGGTAGTCCGACCTTTTTCAGCTCCGAGTGCCAGGGTTCGAAGGGGCGCTTGTCGGGGCCGGCCGGGTCGTCGATTTCCAGCAACAGCGTCAATTTGGCCGATGGATCGTCGGGTACGGTTTCACCTGCCCGGGTCACAACGTAGTGGCAGGTGAAGAGACCCGGTTCAAGCCCGTCCTTGGGTACGAAGAAGAACCATCGCTGATTTAGGTGCTCATCCTTGACCTTGAGTTCGCCGACCTTTTTGTCATCCAGGAAGACTTCCAGCAGGTCATCGATTGCCATGTTCAGGTAAGGGTCGATAAGGGCAAACAGTCCTGCATCGAACGCTTCATACGCCTTTGCGTTAATCCCTCCGTCGGCACCCGGCACAGGGATGACCATGTCGGCAAAAAAGGGTGGGGCCAATCCCGACAACGGGGCGAGCCGTTCATGACGACTGGGGAACAACGAGCGACGGAAAGTGAACATGGTCAACTCCATCCGAAATGGCATGCCAGTGGCATCAAGGATTTCCGGCCTCGAGCGCGAAGGTCGGTGGATACGGGACTACCTGGCAGGAACGAGCACTGGGACGTTCGAGCTGTGGATCAAGGGCTGGAGTGATTTAAGGCGTTAAGCGAAGGGATTGGCTACTGTCAGAAATAACAGGTGGGCGGGTATTTCCGATGAGTGGTTCGTAGCCTGGGCGAGCTGGGGAGCAGGGCGAAGTCAGGGTGTTCGCAAGGTTTTCTGTCGCAGGATGTAGATCGTCACCAGCACCGCACTGGTCAGCATGAACCCGCGTGCCCATGGCAGTGGCACCAGGTAGCAGGAGAACAGGATGCTCGCCCACATCAGGCCGATGGCGTAGACCTTGCCCTTGAGCGGGATGCCGTTGCCGTCGAGGTAGTCGCGGATCCATGGTCCGAGCCGAGGATGCTCGACCAGCCAGCGATAGAAACGCGGCGAGCTGCGGGCGAAGCAGGCGGCGGCCAGCAACAGGAAGGGGGTGGTGGGCA
>Ga0105251_10002547_pt1 | contig 14165 bp, 10 predicted proteins | sample KBSS64metaG_FD_80424 | JGI IMG/M metagenome (GOLD analysis project Ga0105251, IMG submission 80424) | Switchgrass rhizosphere microbial communities from Kellogg Biological Station, Michigan, USA - KBS S6-4 metaG | ecosystem: Host-associated > Plants > Roots > Rhizosphere > Soil | place...
CCATCCGCAGCAAAAGACGATAAAGGCGCTACGCATAACAATGATACAAGATAGGTATTTAACTTTTTCATAAAACCACACTTAATAAGTAAAAGGGATATTCAATTAAGATTAATTGAATGAATGACAATAGTATCCCTGGCAACTTAAACCATGTAGTGAGATATACTTAAGGACTTATGAAGGAGCACTAATGCTGTTAATTATTTTAAAACAGTGGAAGGTAACACACTAAAATCGTTGGGGAATTCCAAATATTACGCGGGGAGCTAAAATAGACTTACCACAAATGCTTAATCACACTTACGTTTTTGCATCATAACAATAACATTTTTCACATAATTAACTAACAACAAAGTATTGTCCGGAAAAAAGTTAATGTAAAGATCTCAGCGAAGACCCTTGGGCATGTTATTGACGCTGCGAAAACATTTAATTCATTTTCTTAATTTTTTCCAGCAAATACGCTTTCTCGACAGGACGAAAGGGATCTTTCAGATAGTTAATGTAAAGACTGGTATTTTGAATGTTCAACTTGAAGTTATAGCTTAATGTTTTGATGTTGAAGGCGAGGTTTAACTTCAGATAGATATTTAATGGTACAACGCAAATCAATTCACTGACTTCAACGATAGCCAGGAGATCAAGGTAGTTATGACTGCTAAACAGTGCGCAATGCGCATTGCTAAATTTCGTTTGTGTATCAACACCAGACGGTGACGTCTGAACCGCATGTTTCTCCTGACAAAACTCTTTATGGCTAATTGACTTCAACAGTCTGGGATGATTATTGCTGCAAACAATCACATAGTCCTCTTTGAACAACCGTTTAGAGAAAATATCTTCATGCTCAAGAGGGGCATAATCTAAAATGACATCCACTTTATTATTAAGAAGGATATCCTTTTTATTCTGTACTGTTGACGGAAGAGGAATATGTACCAAAGGGAATGGTGCTACATTCTGCATTGACAGAAAAGCAAGGGGCGTCACGATGGTAGCAATATGTGATTCACAGGAAAAAACAAAACGGAGATTGTCTGGCTCTTCATTGTTTATAAAGCTGTTTGGCTGCGACTTGTACAGCGATGCCTGTATTTCATTATATAACATAATGGCGAAAGCAGTAGGCACCATCGCTTTCTTATCGTGTATAAATAGCAAATCATTATATAAAACCCGCAGTTTTCTTATCGCCAGATGAACACTTGAGTAGGATATATTCAACGACGCTGCGGCATGGCTCAGGTTTTGGGTTTGCATAACCATATCAAAAATTTTCAGTCGTTCAGCTTCCACCTTTTCTGTTTTAAAAGAGAGCATAAGACGTTCCTTGACATACCTTTCGTGATTAATATTTTTGAGAGCTTTATTTCGTCCCTTTAGAACGTTCATTTTTTGAAAATGCTCTTCTGGCAACATGTCGTTCAATCGCGGGTGAATTCGTTAAATATAATAAAGTGCGCTGTCTGTGAGAATATGCCCAAAGGCTACCGCCAGACAAATCTCACTGTTTTAGGTGTTCCGCGCACAAAAACACCGTTGTTAAAGCGATATTATTATTCGTTAATTGCTTTACCATAAAAAACTCCCGCTCAAAAACGTACTTTACGTACGTTTTTGGTTGGCCTCAAGGGTAATTATCACTCTGCCTACGCAATATTATTCATAGGAAACAGTGAAATTAGCAACAGCGCTCACTGACCCTGGGGTGATATCGTTTTCTGTCTGTGTATAGGCCGCGGTCAAAGGAATATTGAATACTCCCCCTGTTTGCGTTGTCTGAATATAGGTATCCTGACCAAATTTAACCGCCGACTCATTGTACATGAGTTTTATCCCAATACCGCGCGCGGTACTGTTGGACAGGTCGATGATGCCGTCTCCTTTTGTCGACGCCGCGTCAAAACTTATATTTAACCGGGTTCCGGCATCACAATCTAACGGGATCTTAAAACTGACAGGCGATGCCGTGTTACCTTTTCCGTTGAGCGTACCCGGAAACAGTGTGCCCATATCAACACCAAGAGTCCCGGTATAACCCAAACTACACGGGGTCAGACTCAGCGGCCCCCCCCGAGCGTGTAGTAGCCGGCAACTTTAGTTCCAGCGGAACTTACGACCTGGTATGATACTAAATCACCACCAAAGGTTTGTGAAGGCGAAGTGGTGTTACCCGTTTTATAGAGTTTAATTGTAATATCAGGCGATTGCAGGTTTTCTTCTGTGTGGTTAGTTAGGATAGTACCAATTAATGGTCTACCGTCAACTCGCACGGCAACACCGATACCGGTTATCGCAGTCGGAAAAACAGTATCGCCATTGATAGTCTTCGATGGCTTTCCGGAATACTGTGTTGCCAACATTGCAATGGTTTGATAACCGCCAGAAGTGCATGTTGCAACATAACGTCTTTGATATGAAGACGTATATACAACGGTATTGACCGGCGTATTATGTGGAATTTCTATAGAGTGCAGATTTTTCATCTGAGTCGATGGTGTCAGTTCACAAGAACCCTGCGCATAGGCTGCAAAAGGATGCAACCCTGCCAGACCAAGAATACTAAACACAATTCCCGCCGTATATTTCCTTAACTTCACTACTTGACTCTTCATTGGCTACCTTCTTAATTATATTAATGACATTGGGCTGTGATTTGCTTGATCAGCTCAGCGCTATCAGCACTCTTTTTATCAGAACGTAACGCATAATTTGCCTTACATTTCTGGTTGCTGTCATCGCCCCACTTCACCATTAAATTGCCTTTTTCCGGCAGACCCGATAAATACACCTGGCCTTGATCGCTGACGATGCCGGTAATAATTTTGTCATCATCTGTTTCATCTTGCATTAAGGTCACCGTCGCGCCGAAAGGAACGGGCTTCCCGGAGAACAGAAGCTGGATAAGCGCTCGCTGACCAACACGTGTTTTAAAGTCGGCAATGGTAACAGCGCCACGCGTTGGAATAACCGTCTGACTGCTGAAATCCATGTCTACATCATCGCCAAAACTTTGCGTATCGAGTTCAATTGAATTTTTACGATAAGGCTGAACGTACGGTACGACTGCATATCCGCGCCAGTCAGTCTTAACGCCGGTATTATTCTTCACATTCACGCCACCGGCATCAGGCGCCTTAACAAGGGCAATAGTATCGCTGAGAGGCTGTGATAATGTTACACCGTTCTGATGTATTACCACGCCGCCCTGAACGCCATACGTCCATTGTTGAGTATGATCATCATAGTTATATCCAAGATTACTTTCGCCCAGATTACCTTTGTAATCGAGAGAGGCATTCCCCGATGAACCCTGACCTTCGTTTTCATAGCCCTGTTGCACGGCATAACTCAGGTTATTATCCTGCAGTAAGTTACCGCTGATACCTGCCTGTTGAGATGTCGTGCCATTCTTGTTGCTGCTCATATTATAGGTCATCCATGCCCCGGTATGTCCCAATAAGAGATCGAACGGCACAGACATATTAAATGCGACAATTTTATCGGCTTCTGCAGTTCCTGGATTTTTGGAGTAGTTATAATTCAGCCCAAGACTCACTCCATAGATAGTCGTTGAGTAACCTAACTGAATAAGTTTCTCTACACCATCACCGCCCCAATAGTTCTGCCGACTACCGCTAATATTAATTGAGCCGTAGTCGCCGAAAGACTGGCTAATCGTCAGCTGAATTTTACTTCGTTGGTTATGTGAGCGATTATAATTATCAAAGTCATTATCTGAATCAGGATCAGCCTGATAGTCCTGAACATCGCTGAATGAATAATACCCTTTGGTAGAATAGCGATAACCCGCAATTTCTAAGTTAGTATCCGTACGTTCAAAGTTTTTAGCATACATTGCACGATAGGACTGGCCTTTTTTGGTCCCCAGAGAATTATCATCAAACTGACTGGTGGCCTGAGTACCATCAAATGAGATCGCCCCCCACGCGCCTAAGTCTCTGCCTAATCCGATAGTAACGGCACGATAATTGTCGGCATATTGTACCCCGCCATATATCGTTGTCCGTGATGTGAGACCATAAATATTTGATATCTGAATGAACTGAGGTGTTTTCGTGTCGTCAGTGCCGGTACGATATTCACCCATAACCAGATTGTATTTCAGGCGTTTTTCGCGCTGCAAAATAGGTACCGAGCTGGTCGCGACGGTAAATTTCGTTTCTGAGTTGTCCGCTTCCTTCACGGTCACTTCCAAATCACCACCGTTACTCGACGGATAGAGATCGGTGATCGCAAAAGCCCCCGGGGAAACGTTGGTCTGATAAATCGTATAGCCGTTCTGTTTAACCGTAACCTGGGCGTTTGATTTCGCGATACCCCGGACCGTGGGCGCGAACTGGCTCATCGAGTCAGGCAGCATCTGATCGTCAGACGCGAGCTGTGCCCCGGTAAACTGAATACTGTCAAAGACGTCGCCCGGCGTTGCTGTTTGCCCTAATGTGAGCTGGCCACCCTGTAAAAACGGGACATCACGCTGTACGTACGTATTGATCGACTGAAATTCACGCTGATTACTGTCGCTACTGTTGCCATGCCCGTTGTCAGACGAGTTGTGAATTTCGCTATAGGTGGAGTAATTGCGTAAACGCCATGGACCGACGTTGGCTCCACTTCTTAAGTTCACAAAGTGACTCTGGGAATCACTGTCGTCCCTGGATGTCGTTGATCCCGAATAGCTGTAATTGAGTATGATTGCCGGAATGCCCGCTTCCCAACGTTTCGGGTCAATCGCATTACGTGGACGCGTATCCACCCCCACCTGCGGAACCGTAATGTCATAGCGCATACGGTTTAAATCCAGCGTTTCAGTGGCATCTTTTACATACACATTAAGCGGTTTGGTCATTATCTCAGTTTGCGGTGCCGCTTTGAGATCGGGGAACGTATCTAAAATCACCCCGTAACCAACCAGCTCTTCCGGCGTGAGTTGCCCATAAAGCTTGCCCGGGTACTCTTTCAGACTGACGAAATTAACCGTCCTCAAATCCACCTGCTGGTTGTTAAGATAGACATTGACTTTGTATGAACCCGGCATTTGGCCGCCTTTCTCGGCAAAATAGTTCAGGTCCACATCTTGCAGGTCACTTACCCCACCCGTAGCTTTGAGCATTTCAGGGTTAAATGATTCGGCACCAAAAGAAGCAACAGGAAATGATAATAAGATAAAAAAAGAAGCTGGCTTTGCTAAAGAATGAAAGCAATCGTAATTTGATTTTTTAAAATCGCAGCCATCAGCCTCACACAGCTTCTGTGAAAATTTACCTGACATATTTTTTATTTTATTATCATCCATAATTCATACATCCAGCATTTTCGTTTATCAATCAGGTAACAACATTGTTGTTTAGAATTTAGCGGTCGCCTTATCGCTCAACCCACCGTAGTCATTTATCGATTGCCAGGTGATTGTGCCGCTGCTTGCAGACTCCTTGATATTGACAGATGAGCCAGGGGCAACCATGTAACCCTGTTTCACATCGTGGCCATTAATACTTATTCTCGAGATATTAACAAAATATGGCGTTGGGTTTTTCGCTACCAGCGAATCGCCAGCGTAGTTAAAGGTTACTTTTTCATAGGCGTGTTTGACTTCTTCCGGCTTATTGATCGCAACAGGTCGGTAGAAAAGTTTAATTCGCGTATTCAGAGAGAACTGCAACGAGTTTTCAGATTTCACTTTCGCTTCTGGTGGAATGGCCAGCGTATTGATCCAGAAAACAGACTCTTTATCCTGCGGTAAATTTGAGGAGGTCTGAGTAATACGCACCGTATTATTTTGGCCTGGCTCAATTCGGAAAAGAGGCGGCGTGGTCATAAATGGGACTTTCTCGCCCACATTATCGGTACTGACCCATGAACGGATGAGATATACTGAGGAATCTTCACCATTCATAATAGGCAGAGACGCCTCTTTCATATCACCTGTAAAGATAACCCGAGTTGCGCCAACGGTTAAACCGGCAAAACTTGGGATAGCCGTTACCAGCAATGCGCTAGCGAGAATAGACTTGACTAACATTTTCATAAGTTTCTTCTTTGGTTAAAAAAATAGTGACTTTTGTCATCAAAAGTCACTTGTATTAAGAGTAATTAAATCATCAAATGATTATTACAGATAAGACAGCTCATAGTTGATTACGGAAACCATCGGACCCGCTGTAGGGGTGTTAGCACCTGTCTTCGCGTAGCCAACACGGTAGTTCAGATTGTTATTACCGACTACCAGTGGCGTGCTGTACTGCGTTACAACGTTGGCAGGAATGACTGCGCCGCTCTGAGCATCAGTAATAATGTAACCTGCATATTTCGCAGCACCAGAGGACGTGGAATCAACAAAGACGTTGGCACCAGAACCGGTTGAGGTTTTACCGGTTAATTTGATCGACACGTTTTCTACAACGCTTGGGCAGGTTTCCAGCTTGATGCTGAAGCTCTTCTGCAGGTTAGCGCTGGTAACAGCTGCGCCAGGCAGTGCGCTAACTAATGAAATCGGCACAGCATCCATTGGCACAACCAGGGCTTCAGAACCGGCCGCAACAGAACAGGCGGTGGACGCTACGGTGCCGTGAAAATTCAGGGTGCCGTCAATAGCCTGGGCGCCAGAAACACCAAAGCCCATCATTACGACTGCTGCAATACTTAATTTTTTCATGTTCATAATTGGTTTAATCCTTTTAACCTTTGCCATTTTCTCAGACTGTATTTCTGGAAATAAATGACAGCCGGTGATTAGTTATAGGTCAGGGTGAAGTTAGTCGTTGCAGTGAACTGACCTTCAGTCACAGTCCCGCCGGTATAAACCGCTGCTGCGCGCAGTGGAATATTCGCTTCGTGTGAAGTGGCATCAATGGTTGTTACCGCAGAAGCGCTGTTTAAATTAATTTGGGTATCGTCTGGGTTATATAAACCCAAGCCAATGCCGGTTACGCCAGTGATAGCCAGCAGTTTTGAATCAGTTGCATCTGCTGTACCGTTTGCGGTGAGGCTAACACCTGCCTGTGCTTCCGGACATTGAGTCAGGTGAATGGTAAAATCTTTCGCAGGAGACTTAGCGCCCTTAGTACCACCGAAGTCAGCAGCAATAATGGTACCTAATTCAATTGCGGCAGAAGTACTTGCTGCATCAATAACACAGCCGGTGGTGTTAATACGGCCATTAACAGTGATAGTACCAGTATTAACAGCAGCTGCGTTTGCGCCCATTGTTGCAGCAGCAGCTGCAGCAAGCACTGTAAGTTTGAACCATGAAGTCATTTTCATTTTTATCCTATCAAGATTATATATTGTTAGTTTATGAATCTAACAACCATTACGGATGCCTCTTTGCCAGACATCTACGTTGGAGTGGATTATTCAGGAAACCTTAATGGCGGTACAGTCAGTAATGCTTACAGATGCATTAAGCTTAACTTAAGGTATGCAAGTATTAATTTATTGACTTTATTCTTACATTGCTAATAAATGTAAATGCTGGTGAACACCTGTCAATTCCTGGCTACTTCTTGAACACCACAAATGAAGGCACCCTTTTTTTAGCGTATTAAACAGACAGTTACACTTTATGCCTTCATGTTAAGTGAACAGATAATAATACGCTTATCAGTGTGTAAAAACGGACTGACTAAATCCTTTGAATAATACTGATTCCTGTTTCGCTATTTAATTCTTGAGAACGCCTGGCTTCTGGCGTAGGTACAATATCTTTTTAACCATGATTTATAAGGAAATTTAAACATGGAAATATGTAAAAAAATGATTATTCATTAAAGGGTAAATGGCTATTTACCCCGTTCTATTGGCTTCTGCTTTCTCCTTTGAGTGTTTACGCATCCATAACCTATAGCGACGGTAAAGAACATTTTTTTAACTTTTTACCTTCAACAGAAACCACAGCGAATAATGATCCTGCGTTTATCATTACCGGTGCGGGAACCGCAGTCAATGTTCAGGGGAGTGATAATGCTGGCGGTACGCTTATTCCTGAAAAATCAGTTATATCTACTTCAGGAAAAGAGTCCTATGCGTTTAACCTTTCTAACCTTGCCAATTTAACCCTTACCAATGCCGCTATTGACACCAAAAACGCGAGCAGAACCATCAACATAAGCTCCGGTGCATCAGCAACATTGAATAATGCTGATATTAGTGCGAATCAATCAAGAAGTTATGTGGTTTATGTCAGTGGGGCCGGTTCCTCATTTCATGGTGATGATATTCGTATTACCGATACTAACTCTACAGGTACTGGCATCTCTTTGCATTATGGCGCTTCCGCTAACGATCTGAGTAATGTCACTATTACACTCAGTGATGCCATGTATGGGATTCAGCTCGATTCATCTACAGCAGTGATTGATAATCTCACTATCAATCAGTCCTCCACGGGCTATCAAAATGCTATTTATGCCATTGGTTCGAATTCGAACCAAAAAGCGGTGGCAACAATCACCAATGGGCACGTCAATTTGACGGGCATTAACAGCACAATGATTAATGCCAACGCCTACAGTGACGTTCGGCTGGATGGCGGTATTTATCAGAGCTATGGCGATAATATCACGGCCTTTTTCTTATCGGGGAAAGAGAGCAGTCTCACGGCCAACAATCTTACACTTATCACGAACGGCGTCAGATCCAACGCTATTGATGCTCGCAATAATATGCATATCGATAACGATATTGTTAAGACGACAGGGGATAAATCGTATGCCTTGTATGTCGACTCTGGTGATATGACCTATAACCAGCTCCCGCCTGTCACCCTGACGGCCTCCAACATGACGCTGGTTACAGAGGGAAATAGTTCTGCTGCGGCAGTCGCCGCGTGTTCCGCCAACATCGCCTGCACAGGTATCCTTGATATCAGCAACTCCTCAATTACGACCTCCGGTACGGGTAGTTACCTGCTGGCGGCGATGAATGATGCCATCATTACTGCGGAGTCTGTTACTGGACACTCTTCGGGCGAGAATGCCGATTTAATACGCTCATACGCAAACAGTAATATCACGCTTAAAGGGAGCCAACTGAGTGCAACGGGAGCCAATGCGAACGCGATTTATGGAACGGGGTTTGACGCGGACAACCCGGCGATAGTCACGCTTATTAACAGTGACCTGAGCAGCGCCGCTGCCGAAGGAATCATCATTTCGGGTGCGAATGAGCAAATCAATGTGAACGATCATTCAACGATTACCAGCGGCAGCGGTATTTTGTTGCGTGCGAACAGCACTATCAATACGAGTACCGGGGTGATTACTGCGAGCAAGGTGAACCTATCGGCCAGTGATTCACTCCTTGAGGGTGACATTATCGCGGCTCAGGGAAACCTTGTTGATGTTTATCTGAATTCGGACTCGCAATGGAAGGGTGCAACCGAGACCACTAACAGCGTAAACATAGATGCTACCAGTAAATGGGTTATTCCTGATAATTCTACGGTTAATACATTGAATTCCGCAGGGAATGTCTTCTTCTCTCATACAGGAAGTGCTTATTCGACGTTGAATATCACTGGCAACATGAACGGTGATGGTATTTACCACATCAATACATTCCTCGATGATAGCAACTCCCCCACCGATACCATCCATGTGACGGGTGACGTTACCGGCAGTAATATTCTGTATGTTAACAATACGGGTGGTCAGGGTGATTACACTCCGGCTAACGGCATTCAGGTTATACAGGTCGACGGTACCAATACCGAGGGCAGTAACGCCTTTACGCTTGGAAACACCGTTTCTGCTGGCGCGTTTAACTACACGTTGCACAAAGGCGACATTTCAAGCGGCGAAGGGGAAAACTGGTACCTGAGTGATTGTGCTGATTATACGTGCTCCGAAGCTATTCCGGACCCGGTTCCCGATCCGGACCCGACGCCAGAACCCGACCCAACTCCTGATCCTACTCCTGATCCAGACCCGACGCCCGATCCAGACCCTGTTCCCGATCCGGACCCGGCTCCAGAACCAGAACCGACCCCTGATCCCGAGCCAGCGCCGGAACCCGATCCTGTTCCGGACCCGACACCTGCCCCAACCCCGTCTGATGCAAACCTGCCATGGCGTGAAGAGGTGCCTTCTTATCTTGCAGCCCCTACTTTGCTCATGAATTATGGATTTGATGCTATCGGCACTTATCATCAACGTAATGGTAGTAACGTTATGCACACAGACGAGACATGGGCGCGGACAGCGTATCAGCATACAAACTATGATGCCGGTCGTTATAGCTATGATACGGATATGAGTTTAATCCAGTTTGGTCAGGACTTATTGTGGGATAAAACCACTGATGACGGGCAAATTCGTGCAGGTATTATGGCGACGTTGGGCCGCCAAGCCACAGATTCCGAAGACAGTTTACGCCGTCATAATCCCTCTCTCTCGACAAAAACCGGCAGCATTGACAGTCGTATTTACAGCTTAGGCGGGTATTACACTCTGAAAACCCACGAGGGCGCGTACATTGACGTTGTCGGTCAGGGAAGCTGGTACAAAACCGATTATGACAGCACCCATGACACCAGTCAGAATGGCTATGGTGCCGCACTGTCAGTGGAAGTGGGTAAGCCGTTTGTTCTTTATCAAAATCTCAAAGTAGAACCTCAGGCGCAGATTATTTATCAGTACCTTAATCTCGAGGATTTTAACGACGAGATCAGTTCAGTTTCAGGCGTTTCCATGAGTAACGGACAGGGTCGGACAGGGCTTCGTTTCTTCATGGATAATCCAGACTGGACCCCTTACTTAGCAATTAATGCCGTCAGCGTTATGGGTGATGAAGCAAACGTGCAAATTGCCGATAAACGTACACAAGCAGATTTCGGTAAAGACTGGTGGCAGAGTGCAGCGGGCGTCACCGTTAGTCTTGGAGAGAATACCCTCTTGAATGCTGATGTGAGTTACCAGAAAGGTTTTGGTTCTGACATCGAGGGATATAGCGCGAATGCGAATGTGAAAGTCTCTTTCTAAGACCACGAGAAAAAGGAGCTGAGCTGTGGCTATACTATTCTTTATGTGAATATATCGCAGAGTGAAGTCACAGCTTTGTCCATCATTCATCAGGGATTTGAAAATGACAGAAAATTCGCTTATCGCAAATATCAGTAGGGTCAAAGGATTTGATTTAAATCTTCTTTTAATCTTTGAAGCCATTTATGTTCACAAGAGCGTATCTAAAGCGGCGGAACTGCTGTGTGTTAGCCCTTCGGCCGTCAGTCAGTCATTGACGAAGCTACGCAGTTTTTTCTCCGATCCCCTTTTTATCCGCGAAGGGAGAGGACTTGTGGCAACCACTATTGCAGAAAATTTGCATAATCAGTTGCGTGCAGGTTTCAGGCAGCTACTCGGTAGCCTTGATTATTTCAAGGATACAACGACCCGCAGCAAATTTGTGGTCCACTCAACGCCCTATGCGGCGATGCGTATCTTACCTAATGTCAGCGCTGAGGTTCTAAAAGAAGGGCTTAACTGTGAAATAAGTCATATCAGTGCTGATGCACTACTGGATACCATTGAAGATGCGTTGACTTACCGCAAAGCCGATATCGTTTTTGACACTAAGCCTTATTATAATTTTTCCACCGTGGTTGAGCCGTATCTGGTTGAGCAGACTGTTCCTATTTGCCGGGTGGATCATCCACGGTTAAAGAAGACGCTGACATATGAGGAGATGGCGTTTGAAACCTCCAGCTTCCTGAATGCCGGTTCTGAAAACGTCAAACGCACTCAGACGGGGATTATGGAGTATTTAGGCGATCGTAACTTTTTCTTTAGCAGCAGCTCCATTATTGTTAACGCCGCCATTGTAGAAAAATCAGATGTGGTCAGTTTCGTGCCCGCCTGGTTTGCTGACAAATTTGCATCCAGCTTTAATATCAAAGTGCTGGACTGTAATTTCTGTCTGGAACCCGTCACCATGTATATGACGTACAATAAAGCCTCCTTGAAAAGCCCACACTTTCTTGAGCTTTTACAGGTACTTAACAAATTCAAAGAGTTGTGAATCAAAGGGAATAGCCTGCACAACGGTTATGGCTATTCCCTTCATAACACCACAGCCTTCCCCCTGCTGTACTCTTCAAAGGTTAGCGCATCATTGCTATTTTTTTGAGCAAATCATTTTTATCTTTTCGTCTGGAAGGATCTTTTAAATAGTTAATGTATAAACTTGTTTTTTTGACATTCAATTTAAATTTATAATTTAACGATTTGATATCAAAAGATGCGTGAAGCTTCAAATAAATATTCAATGGAATAACACAAATAATATCGCTTACCTCCACCATTGCCAGCAAGTCAAGATAGTAATGACTGGAGAAAAATACGTTTGCGGTTTGCCCCTCATCCAGTAAGTTATCAAAAAGTGAGGAACACCCTAGCGCCGCCTGTTTTTCATAGGAAAATTCTTTCAGCGAGATCGAGTCCGAAAGCCTGGGGTGATCGTTACGGCAAACAATCGCATAATCTTCCTTAAACAGTCGCTTGAAGAAAATGTCTTCATGTTGAATAGGCTCATAGTCAAAAATAACATCCGCCTTATTGCTCAACAACAAATCGGCCCTTCCCTCTGGCGAAACGGGAAGAGCGGTATGCTCCAGGGGAAAGGAGATGGATTGCTCCATCAACAAATAGGTGACAGGGATAACGGTTGCAGCGATATGCGGCGCGCAGGCAAAGACGAAACGTTGTTTGTCTGTTTCCACATTAGCAGACTGAACGTCTTGCTGGTTATTCAATATGGCCAGGGACTCGGTATGCAAGCGCTTTGCAAATTCTGTCGGTATCAGCGAATTTTTTTCACGGATAAAAAGCACATCGTTATATAAAAGCCGTAGTTTTTTTATGGCCAGGTAGACGCTTGAGTGAGAAATACTCAACGCAAAAGCTGTCTGGCTCATGCTTTTCGTTTTCATGACTGTATTAAAAATTCGTATGCGGCCTATTTCTGCTTTACTTAATTTATGATGAATCATCTATAATCTTCCATAATCAGTTAGCGTTCATTTGAGAATACTCAATCCTTTATACATCTCGCTAATCACGTCACATTCTGCGAAAAAACTTTAGTGCTCCAGGTCAGGCGGTCGGTTAACGATGTCTGTTACTCCTCTGAACGTCAGTCTTTCCTGCATACAGCGGGCAACTTCTCTCGCACACTCCATACCCTGGCATCGGTAAATATTCATTTGCTGCGTTGTATTTTCACTGTCCTGAAGCCTACGGCAGCATTAAAGCCAGAGGGGAAACGCCTACCGAATGGCATACCATTCAACTACTTGATTTACATTGCATACCGGGCGTTAGTTGTACTACCACGAGTATCAGACAGGACTCAGCGCCTGGCTATGGGTAAATATCAGGGATAATGACAGTGGTATTCCAACGCTGGCGAGACTGATTCGCCCCCGCTGTATGCATTAATGCTTTTCAATCGATTAATTTTCATTATTTATGAATCTGAATATTTATTCATCCACGGTTAGAGAAACACTTTCTAAAATGAAAGAATGTGGACTAGACAAAACAACTTTATCTACAATAGTAAAATATTAACGCTTTGATGTCTGCGTTATCACTATTTAGTTTTGCTAAATGACTATTTAGCACTTTTATATAGTGAGCGCGCCAGTATAAATGACTTATGTTTGTCAACTCTACAGCAGAAATCAATCCGGCAGCTGTGTCGGCGCTCTCCTTAAACAGTTTTGCCACCAGGGTTAAAACCTAGCCATGCAAAAGCCCCCTGCAGAGACTATCCACAGGGGGCTTTATTGATTCACATCAGTCAGCGGGTACGGATAACAATCTCGTTAAGCCTGATTGTAAACCTTATACAGACACTTTTTACTTCTCCGCCATAGCGAGCATCTTCGTTGATATTAGAAGCGAGATAAACTAAGCACAGCCTGAATAATGACAATTACCCTTTCAATTGATTCTGGCGATATTCCCCCTGACGCTCCAGCATCCAGCCCGGATATTCCCGCGGCAGCGCGCTTACGGCGTCGAGCTGTTTCAGTTCGTCATCACTCAGGCGAATATTCGTTGCGGCAATGTTGTCATCCAGCTGATCCACGCGTTTGGCTCCGATGATAACGCTGCTCACCACTTTCTGATGCAGCAGCCACGCCA
>Ga0105251_10002548_pt1 | contig 14164 bp, 12 predicted proteins | sample KBSS64metaG_FD_80424 | JGI IMG/M metagenome (GOLD analysis project Ga0105251, IMG submission 80424) | Switchgrass rhizosphere microbial communities from Kellogg Biological Station, Michigan, USA - KBS S6-4 metaG | ecosystem: Host-associated > Plants > Roots > Rhizosphere > Soil | place...
CGCCAAAGTCCTGTTCGACTTCGTGAACAACGAAGCCATTCCCGGTACCGGCATCACTGCCGACCAGTTCTGGGCCGGTGCCGACAAGGTCATCCACGACCTGGCACCGAAGAACAAAGCCCTGCTCGCCAAACGCGACGATTTCCAGGCGCGGATCGATACCTGGCACCAGACCCACGCCGGCCAGGCCCATGACCCGGTGGCCTACAAAGCCTTCCTGCAAGACATCGGATATCTGCTGCCAGAAGCCGCAGACTTCCAGGCCTCGACCCAAAACGTCGATGACGAGATCGCCCGCATGGCCGGCCCGCAGCTGGTGGTGCCGGTGATGAACGCCCGCTTCGCCCTCAACGCGTCCAATGCACGTTGGGGCTCGCTGTACGACGCCCTGTATGGCACCGACGCCATCAGCGAAGCCGACGGCGCCGAGAAGGGCAAGGGCTACAACAAAGTGCGTGGCGACAAGGTCATTGCCTTCGCCCGCGCCTTCCTCGACGAAGCCGCGCCACTGAGCGCCGGCAGCCACGTCGATTCCACCGGCTACAAGATCGCCGACGGCAAGCTGATCGTCAGCCTCAAGGGCGGCAGCAACAGCGGCCTGCGTGACGACGCCCAGTTGATCGGTTTCCAGGGCCCTGCGGCCGAGCCGATCGCGATCCTGCTGAAACACAACGGCCTGCACTTCGAAATCCAGATCGACGCCAGCACCCCGGTTGGCCAGACCGATGCCGCCGGTGTCAAAGACGTGCTGATGGAAGCCGCACTCACCACCATCATGGACTGCGAAGACTCCGTCGCCGCCGTCGATGCCGATGACAAGGTGGTGATCTACCGCAACTGGCTCGGCCTGATGAAGGGCGACCTCGCCGAAGAAGTGGCCAAGGGCGGCAAGACCTTCACCCGCACCATGAACGCCGACCGCGTCTACACCGGCGTCGACGGCCAGGACGTGACGCTGCACGGCCGTTCGCTGCTGTTCGTGCGTAACGTTGGCCACTTGATGACCATCGACGCGATCCTCGACAAACACGGCAACGAAGTACCGGAAGGCATCCTCGACGGCCTGCTCACCAGCCTGGCGGCGATCCACAGCCTCAACGGCAACAACACGCGTAAGAACAGCCGCACCGGCTCGGTGTACATCGTCAAGCCGAAGATGCACGGCCCGGAAGAAGCCGCGTTCACCAACGAGCTGTTCGGCCGCATCGAAGACGTGCTGAACCTGCCACGCAACACCCTCAAGGTCGGGATCATGGACGAGGAGCGCCGCACCACGGTCAACCTCAAGGCCTGTATCAAGGCGGCCAGCGAGCGCGTGGTGTTTATCAACACCGGCTTCCTCGACCGCACCGGTGACGAGATCCACACCTCCATGGAAGCCGGCGCGATGGTGCGCAAGGCGGCGATGAAGGCGGAAAAATGGATCGGCGCCTACGAGAACTGGAACGTCGATATCGGCTTGAGCACCGGCCTGCAAGGCCGTGCGCAGATCGGTAAAGGCATGTGGGCGATGCCCGACCTGATGGCAGCGATGCTTGAACAGAAAATCGCCCACCCACTGGCCGGCGCCAACACCGCCTGGGTGCCATCGCCGACGGCCGCCGCACTGCACGCGCTGCACTACCACAAGGTCGACGTATTCGCACGCCAGGCCGAACTGGCCAAGCGCGAACGCGCGTCGGTGGACGACATCCTCACCATTCCCCTGGCCAGCAACACCGATTGGTCCGACGAAGAAATCCGTAACGAACTGGACAACAACGCCCAGGGCATCCTCGGCTATGTCGTGCGCTGGATCGACCAAGGCGTGGGCTGCTCGAAAGTGCCGGACATCAATGACGTCGGCCTGATGGAAGACCGCGCCACCCTGCGCATCTCCAGCCAGCACATTGCCAACTGGCTGCGCCACGGCATCGTCAACGAAGCCCAGGTGATGGAAAGCCTCAAGCGCATGGCGCCGGTGGTGGACCGTCAGAATGCCGGGGATGCGCTGTACCGCCCACTGGCACCGGATTTCGACAGCAATATCGCGTTCCAGGCAGCGGTGGAGTTGGTGATTGAAGGGACCAAACAGCCGAATGGCTATACCGAGCCGGTGTTGCACCGTCGGCGTCGGGAGTTCAAGGCCAGGAATGGCCTTTGAGTAAAAGCTAGCAATGCCGAAGCCCTGATCACTCGATCAGGGCTTCGGTCTTGATATCCACCATTATTTAATCGCGGCACTCAATCAGAATTGCCTATTATCAAGACCAGCTTGAATCAGAGACCGCAGGTCGATTAGAAACTTTGCAACCCCAGCAACTGACCTGCTTAATCCAAAACCTCATAAATAGCTGCTGAATATAAAGAGCCCTGAAGATAAGGACTCTTTATTTACATTGAAAAAAGCTAATAACTAGACCGTCATATCATATTTACCATAGAACGTCGCAGTTCCACCCGACCCGGTAACGGTCACATTTTTCAGCTCACCCTTAAAGGTTCCACCGGTAACAGTCACGCTGATTGTTCCACCGGTTACATTGTCAAAATCTGCGCCTGCCGGACTCTTGTACTCGAGACCAAAAGACCCCGCTGGCAGTTCATTCAGTCCATCCGACAAGCGCTTGCCGTATTGAATACGCAGCTCCACGCTATTCACTTCCATATGAATATAAAATCGATCTCCAGAAAAGTAATTCGCGTGAAAGCCTTCAGAGTGCCCGTCCGTTACGACGGTGATGGTTGATGACCCGGAGCCACGATGGGACTGCTCAATCTTGCTAACCGTTTGTTTTTCAGTACTCATGATAAACTCCTGTTTAACTCATCAAGTAGGGGCATCGATCCCAACCAGCCCCCTCGCAACGATTAAACAGGCCACACTTAAAACGCCGATACTGTGAAATCTGACAGTCCCGACCAACGGTGTCAGCCGTCTACTGCGCCATCCCCAACTCCCGCTTGACCAGCTTCGCCAACTTCACGCTGTCGATCGGCTTGAGCAAAAAATCCACCACACTCAAATGCATCGCATCAATCACATCCGGCGCTTCGGCATCCCCCGACATGATGATGATCGGCAGCGCCGCGCGGGTGGATTCGCGCACCTGCTTGATCAACTCCAGACCATTGCTGGGTTTCATGCGCAGATCGGTGATCAGCAAACCGATGGAACTGCTGGACTTCAATAAATCCCACGCGGCCTCGCCACTGTCGGCCGTCATGCAGCGAATACCGTCCAAGCCCAGGATCTCCGCCAGCAGTTCACGCGCGTCCTTGTCGTCATCAACAATCAACACGCGTTGTGGCGGTAAATCAGGCTCCAGCATCACGGCGCTGAGCGCCTCGCGCTCGGCATCACTCAAAATATCGTGGTCGGACATACGTTTCTCAGCGGTTTTCGACAATCTTCCAGCACACTCGTCAGACATCTGCGGAAGGGCGTTCAATGTGCACTTCGTCGGAAAGTTTGCCTAGTGGGTGTTCTACGGGGTTTGGACGATAGTCGTGTAAGGTTTTTCCCTAGTTCTGCGGCGTTTTCATCGACCTAGACTTACGTCCAATGGGCACCCGCCGCTCAGGAGTCGACCATGCCGGACGATAACGACAAAAAAATTGCGGTCATGGTTATGAGTAAAGCTGATGCCTTCGCCCAGGCGGGAAAAACTGCTGTCTTGCAGAACATCCACGGCACCCTGCAGTTCCTGCAACGCTTCCCACCGTTCAACCAGATGGAAAACGCGCACCTGGCGTTTCTGGTGGAACAGTGCCAACTGCGCTTCTTCGGCCCCGGCGAGAGCATCCTCAAGCCGTCGGGCGGGCCGGTGGAACACTTCTACATCGTCAAGCAGGGCCGCGTCGTGGGTGAACGGCCGGACGCCACGCAAGCCACCTTCGAAATCACCACCGGCGAGTGTTTCCCCCTCGCTGCATTGTTAGGTGAACGTGCCACCCGCACCGAGCATAAAGCCGCCGAAGACACCTTCTGCCTGCAACTGAACAAGCCGGCCTTTATCAAGCTGTTCGCGCTGTCCAGCCCGTTCCGCGACTTCGCCCTGCGCGGTGTCAGCAGCCTGCTCGACCAGGTCAACCAGCAAGTGCAGCAAAAAGCCGTGGAAACCCTCGGCACCCAATATTCCTTGAATACCCGCCTGGGCGAATTGGCGATGCGCCATCCGGTCACCTGCAGCCCGCAGACACCGTTGCGTGAAGCGGTAACGCTGATGCATGAGCAGCAGGTGGGCAGCATTGTGATTGTCGATGAACACAAGGCGCCCCTGGGCATTTTCACCCTGCGCGACCTGCGCCAGGTGGTGGCCGACGGCACCGGCGACTTCAGCCAGGGCATTGAAGGCCATATGACCCAGGCGCCGTTCTTTTTAACGCCGGACCACAGCGCCTTCGATGCGGCCATCGCCATGACCGAGCGGCATATCGCCCACGTCTGCCTGGTCAAGGACCAGCGCCTGTGCGGCGTGGTGTCCGAGCGCGACCTGTTTTCCCTGCAACGGGTAGACCTGGTGCACCTGGCCCGCACCATCCGCAATGCGCCACGGGTGGAGAACCTGGTAGCGCTGCGCGGTGAGATCGGCCAACTGGTGGAGCGCATGCTCGCCCATGGCGCGTCGTCGACCCAGATCACCCACATCATTACCCTGCTCAACGATCACACCGTGTGCCGGGTGATCGAGCTGACCCTGGCCGAAAAAGGCGACCCCGGCGTGCCGTTCAGTTGGCTGTGTTTCGGCAGCGAAGGCCGGCGCGAGCAGACGCTGTACACCGACCAGGACAACGGCATCCTGTTCGAAGCCAGGGACGCGGTGGAAGCCGCCGAGATTCGCGGGCGGTTGCTGCCCCTGGCACAGCAGATCAACCAGAGCCTGGCGCTGTGCGGGTTCAGCCTGTGCAAGGGCAACATCATGGCCGGTAATCCCGAGCTGTGCCTCTCGCGGGCGGAATGGGCGCGGCGGTTTGCGGCGTTTATTCGCGAGGCGACGCCGGAGAACCTGCTGGGCTCGAGTATCTATTTCGACCTGCGCGTGGTGTGGGGCGATGAACGCGGCTGTGAGCAACTGCGCCAGGGCATTCTCGACCAGGTCGGGGATAACCGGCTGTTCCAGCGCATGCTGGCCGAGAATGCCTTGCGCCAGCGCCCGCCCGTAGGGCGTTTCCGCGATTTTGTGCTGACCCGCAAAGGCGCGGAAAAGGCCACCCTCGACCTCAAGGTGCAGGGCCTGACCCCCTTTGTCGACGGCGCACGCCTGTTGGCCCTGGCCAACGGCATCCACGCCAATAATACCCTGGAGCGCCTGCGCCAGCTGGTGGTCAAGGAAGTGATCGAGCCCCTGGACGGCGCCGCCTATGAAGAGGCCTATCACTTTATCCAGCAAACCCGTATGCAGCAGCATCAGTTGCAGACCCGCGAGAACCAGCCGTACTCCAACCGCGTCGACCCCGACAGCCTCAACCACCTGGACCGCCGCATCCTGCGCGAATCCCTGCGCCAGGCCCAGCGCCTGCAAAGCAGCCTGACCTTGCGGTATCAGCTGTGAGCTTGTTTGACTGGCTGCGCGCGGCCAAGCCCAGACTCGATACAACGCAACAACGGCGCCTGGAGCAATTACCCAGGCCCGTAGTGTTGGGCGACAGCACGTTGCGCAGCCAGCGTTGGGTGGTGGTGGACCTGGAAACCAGTGGCCTGAATCTCAACCGTGACCAGGTGCTGTCCATCGGCGCGGTGGTGATCGAGGACGGCGCAGTGGATTTTTCCCAACTGTTCGAGCGCACCCTGCACCGCGCCGACACCAAACTCAGCCCCAGTGTGCTGATCCACGGCCTCGGCCCCAGCGCCATCGCGGCGGGCAGCGACCCGGCCGAGGCCCTGCTGGACTTCATGGAGTTCGTCGGCGACAGCCCGCTGCTCGCCTTCCACGCACCATTCGATCAACACATGCTGGGCCGCGCGCTCAAGGACAGCCTGGGGTATCGCCTGGCCCATCCGTTCCTCGATGTAGCCGACATCGCCCCGCTGCTGTGCCCCGAGGCGCATATCCGCGAGGCCGGCCTGGACGACTGGATCAACCACTTCAACCTGCACGTGGGCGAACGCCATCACGCCAGCGCCGATGCCCTGGCCACGGCGGAGCTGATGCTGATCCTGTTCAGCCGCGCGCGTCAGCAGCAGATCGACACGCCTCAGGCGCTGCAGGAGCGTTTGAGCCAATGGAAACGGCGTAAACACGCGCCATCGTTTTAATGTCATCTCCCGACGGACGCCAATTGCGCCCGCTCCACGCCTCTGACACAATCGCGAATAATTCTCGTTAGTTTAAACCTTTTGTTTATTCGGTGATGCCTTGTCGTCGGTCCAGAACCCACACAGTGAGCTTGTTGGTGCGTTGTATCGCGACCATCGTGGCTGGCTGCTGGCCTGGCTGCGGCGCAATGTGGCCTGCCCGAGCCGTGCCGAAGACCTGAGCCAGGACACCTTCATGCGCCTGCTCGGGCGTGACGAGTTGCGCGAGCCCCGCGAACCACGGGCGTTTCTGGTGGCCATCGCCAAGGGCTTGCTGTTCGACTACTTCCGCCGCGCGGCCCTCGAACAGGCCTACCTCAGCGAACTGATGCTGATCCCGGAAAGCGAACACCCTTCGCCGGAAGAACAGCAACTGATCCTCGAAGACCTCAAGGCCATCGACCGCCTGCTCGGCAAGCTGTCGAGCAAGGCCCGCGCCGCCTTCCTCTATAACCGCCTCGACGGCCTGGGCCATGCCGAAATTGCCCAGCGCCTGGGGGTGTCGGTGCCGCGTGTACGCCAGTACCTGGCCCAGGGCATTCGCCAGTGCTACATCGCCCTGTATGGCGAGCCGCTGTGAACGTGATCAGCTCCAAGCCCGTGTCGGCTCGTGTCCTGGATGCGGCCATTGCCTGGCAGTTGTCCCTCGATTCGGGTGATGGCAGCGCGGTGGAGCGCGAAGAATTCAGCAAATGGCTGGCCAGCGATGAAGAGCACGCCCGTGCCTGGCGCCAACTGGGCATGCTTGATCAGCGTTTCAGCGTGGCCTCGGGCCCGGCGCGGGCCGCGTTGTTACAGTCGCGCGAGGGCATTCGCCAGCGCGTGCGCAAGCTCGGCAGCGGCCTGGCGAGCATTGCCCTGGTGTGCGGCCTGGCGTTGTTTGCCGGCGAGCGCTACGTGCCGATCCACTATTGGCTGGCCGACCAGCGCACCGCCACCGGGGAGCAGCGCACGCTGAAACTGGCGGACGGTACGTTGATCAACCTCAACACCCACAGCGCCATCGACGTGCGCTTCGATGAGAAGCGCCGGCTGATCGTGTTGCAGGAAGGCGAAATCCTCGTCGAAACCGGCCACAACGATGCGCGCCCGTTTTATGTGCAAACCCGCGACGGCAGCCTGCGCGCGCTGGGCACGCGGTTTATCGTCAAGCGCGAAGACGACGCGACGCGCCTGAGCGTGCTGCAATCGGCGGTGGGCGCCCAGCCCGAAGCGCTGCAACGGGAACAGGTGTTCAAGGCAGGCCAACAAGTGTTGATGCGCAGCGACGGCCTCGGCCCCGCACTGGCCGTCACCCCCGCCAGCGATGCCTGGACCCGCGGCATGCTGGTGGTCGACAACGCCCGTCTGGGCGATGTGGTGCAGGAACTCAGCCGCTACCGCAGCGGCCATCTGGGGGTGGATAAAAACGTGGCCGACCTGCGCATCACCGGCAGCTTCCCGCTGCACGACACCACCCTGGCGCTCAACGCGCTGCTGCCCACCCTGCCGGTGCAGATCGAACAGCACACGCCGTGGTGGGTGACGGTTGTCGCCAAGACACCTGAGGCCAAATAAAAAATATTTTCCACCGGCCCTATCACTTTTGAAATCTCGCTCGGCACATAGGCAATTGCGAATTACTTCCATTCAGGAGCCGCCCTATGTCCCGCACGCTAGACACCTTGTTGCGCCCCAGCCTGTTAGCCGTGGCCATTGCACTCAGCGCCCCGCTGGCCAGCACTGCGCTGATTGCCGCCGAACAAGCCTCCAGCGTGCGCGCCTACAACCTGCCGGCCGCTTCATTGGCCAGGACCCTGAACCAGATCGCCAGCCAGGCCGGCCTGGCGCTGACCCTCAACCCAGCGTTGGCCTCAGGCAAGACCTCGGCCCCGGTCCAGGGCCAGTTCGATGCACCGGGTGCACTGCGTGAAGCCTTGCGTGGCACCGGGTTGCAGCTGGAGCAGAGCAGCGCGGGCACGTACACGCTGGTGGCGGTTCCGGAGGGTGTGATGGCGCTGCCGGTGACTAACATCACAGGGCAAGATGGCAACCAGGAAAGTGCCTGGGGCCCGGTACAAGGCTACCTGGCCACACGCACCGCCGCCGGCACCAAGACCGACACCGCCCTGGTGGAGGCCCCGCGTTCGATCTCCGTGGCCACCCGCGAGCAAATGCAGGATCGCAACGTGCAGAACCTGGACGACGCGGTCAAATACATGCCCGGCATCGTGTCCGCCAGCTATGGCAGCGACACCCGCTACGACTGGATGCGCGTGCGCGGCTTCGAGCCCACCCAGTTCCTCGATGGTCTGCCACTGCCGCGCGGTGTGTACGCCAACCCCAAAGCGGAAACCTGGAACCTCGACCGCCTCGCGCTGCTGCGTGGCCCGGCCTCGTCGGTGTACGGCCAGACCCCACCGGGCGGCCTGCTGGACATGGTCAGCCGACGCCCCAGCGCAGAGTCGAGCAACGCCATCCAAGTGCAATACGGCAGCGACAACTACCGCCAGATCAACTTCGCCAGCACCGGCAAGATCGATGATGAAGGCCAATTCCTCTATGGCCTCAGCGGCGTGGTACGCGATGCCGGCACCCAGGTCGATCACATCGACAACAAGCGCTACAACATTGCGCCGAGCCTGACCTGGAACATCGATACCGACACCAAGCTGACCCTGCTCTCGCAGTTCACCCGTGACGATACCGGGACCACCAGCCAGTTCATGCCGATCCAGGGCACCAAGATCAAATCGCCACTGGGCGAGGTCTCCCACCACAAGAACCTGGGCGACCCGGACTACGAGTTCTACGACCGCACCTACTACGCGCTGGGCTATGCCTTCGAGCATCGTTTCAACGACACCTGGCAGTTCAAGCAAAACCTGCGCTATACCAAGTCGGATCTGTCGTTCCAGCAACTGACCGTGGGTTCCTACGCGTTCTCCCCCGCGGATGCAGCGGGCAATATCAGCCGCTCGACCACCAACGTCGACGAGGACATCGGCCAGTTCGCGGTGGATAACAACTTCCAGGCAGACTTTGCCACTGGCGATGTCATCCACACCCTGCTGCTCGGCCTGGACCACCAGCGCACCGATACCTCCTATCGCGCGATATTCGGGACGGCCTCGGGCACCAATATTTTCAATCCGATCAATACCCAGCCAACCCTGCGCCCGACCGATGTCCGACCTTTTTACGACTACAACCAGAAAACCGTGCAGACCGGTCTCTACGTGCAGGACCAGATGGCCCTGGACAAGTGGCGCCTGACCTTGGGCGGGCGTGAAGATTGGGTGCATCAGGGCACCACCTACTTCAACGACAGCGATGCGACCAACACTGACCGCATCAAACACTTCAGCGGCAACGCGGCGCTGAGCTATGTATTCGACTCGGGCTTCGTACCCTACTTGTCCTACGCCGAGTCGTTCCAACCGGCGAGCAACGCCGATACAAACGCGCTCAAGACGTTCAAGCCCACCGAAGGCAAGCAGTGGGAAATGGGGGTCAAGTATCAGCCGCCCGGCTCCAATACGTTGCTCAGTGCAGCGGTCTACGACCTGACCCAGAAGAATGTGCAGGTGACCACCCTCGGCGCTGGGGGCCAGCAAATCAACAGCCAGACCGGCGAAGTGAAGGTCAAGGGCCTGGAGTTGTAAGCCGTGTCCGATGTGACCGAGAACCTCAAGGTCATCGCCGCCTATACCTTGGCAAAATCCGAAGTGCAGAAAGGCATCTACAAAGGCAACCGCCTGACACTGATGCCCAACCAACAAGCCTCGTTGTGGACCGACTACACCTGGCACACCGGTGTGCTTGACGGTTTCGGCATCGGCTTTGGCGCCCGTTACACCGGCAACACCTATGGCGACCAGGCCAACACCTGGCTGGGAAAGGCCAACGCCTATACCGTGTTTGACGGTGCGGTGCATTACGACCTGGGCCGCCTGGACAACAGCCTTAAGGGTGCATCGGTCAAGTTGAACGCCACCAACCTGTTCAACAAGGACTACCTGTCGACCTGTGATGGCAACTACTGCTACTTCGGCGACCAGCGCAGCGTCGTCGCCAGCGCCACCTACCAGTGGTAATCGGCTGAGTTAACCATCGGGCCGCCCTTGTGGGCGGCTTTGGCGTGTCTGAAGGCTAGAACATGAAAAGCAAAACCATCCGCCGCTGGTCCTTCATCCACACCTGGACCAGCCTGATCTGCACGGTGTTCCTGCTGCTGCTCGCCCTCACCGGCCTGCCGCTGGTGTTTCACCATGAGATCGACCACCTGCTGGGCAACGAGCCCGAGCTGGCGCAGATGCCTGCCGATACGCCACAGCTCGACCTTGAGCAACTGGTGAGCAAGGCCCAGGCCCATCGCCCGGGCGAGGCCATGCAATACCTGGCGTGGGATGAAGATGACAAGAACGGCGTGATCGCGATCATGGCCGCCACAGCGGGGACCGAGCCCAACTCGTCCCACACCTTCATGCTCGACGCGCGCACCGGTGATGCGGTCGAGATGCCGTCGGCCAATGGCGGGTTCACCCTGTTCCTGCTGCGCCTGCATGTGGATATGTTCGCCGGCCTGCCGGGCAAGTTGCTGCTGGCATTCATGGGCGTTCTATTTGTGCTGGCGATTGTCTCAGGCACGGTGCTGTACCTGCCGTTCATGCGCCGCTTGAAGTTCGCCACCGTGCGCCAGGACAAGTCCACGCGCCTGCGCTGGCTCGACCTGCACAACCTGATTGGCGTGGTCACGTTGACCTGGGCGCTGGTGGTGGGCGTGACCGGCGTGATCAGCGCCTGTGCCGACTTGATCATCGCCGCCTGGCGCACCGACAGCCTCAGCGCGATGATCGAACCCTACAAAAACGCCCCGCCTCTGACCCAACGCGCCCCCGCGAGCGAGCTGCTGAGCATCGCCGCCAAGGCCGCGCCCGGCATGCAGCCGGACTTTATCGCCTTCCCCGGCACACGCTTTTCCAGCGAGCACCATTACGCGGTGTTCATGAAGGGCAGCACACACTTGACCTCGCACCTGCTCACGCCGGTCCTGATCGACGCCAGCACCCTGGCCGTCACCGCCATCGCCGAACGGCCGTGGTACATGGACGCCATGGGCATGTCTCAGCCACTGCACTTCGGCGACTACGGCGGCATGCCGATGAAGATCCTCTGGGCGGCGCTGGATGTGCTGACCATCGTCGTGCTGGTGAGTGGGATTTACTTGTGGATCGTGCGGCGCAAGGCGGGCAAGGCATGAAGCCAAGGCAGTCGAGTTTCTGGAAGGTATTTGGCATTCCCCTGGGGATTGGCCTGCTCAGCGCCGCCGGGTTGTTTGCGGCGTTGCTGGGGGATGGGCTGTGGGATTCGTTGAGTTGGGTGGGGTTGGGTATCCCGGCCGCCATTGGCATTTGGGCGTTGTTCAAGCGGCGTGGCTGAGGGCGCTATCGGGGGCAAGCCCCCTCCCACAGTTGACCGCGTGGTTATGACGAACGCGGGACACATGTGGGGATTGCCCCCGATGAGGCCCTCAAAAACACCCGCACTCCCCCTCGCCAGCCACCGCGCAACCCTCTAGGCTAGCCACAGTCCATTGTGAGGTTCGCCCATGTCCGCTCCCAGCATGACCTTATTCCACAACCCCGCGTCACCGTTCGTGCGTAAAGTCCGCGTGCTGCTGGCTGAAACCGGCCAGCAGGACCGCGTCGCCCTGCATGGCTGCATGCCGACCCCGGTCAACCCCGATGCGCAGCTGGTGCAAGACAACCCCGTGGGCAAGATCCCGGCTCTGCGCCTGGCCGACGGCAGCGTGCTGCACGACAGCCGGGTGATCCTCGATTACTTCGACCACCAGCACGTCGGCAACCCGCTGATCCCCCGCGATGGCTCGGCCCGCTGGCGGCGCCTGACCCTGGCTTCGATAGCCGACGGCATCATGGATGCCGCCGTGCTGGTGCGCTACGAGACCGCCCTGCGCCCGGTGGAAAAACACTGAGCGCCGTGGCTCGACGAGCAGCGCAACAAGATCCACCGCGCCCTCGCCGAGCTGGAACAGGACGCCATCGCCGAGCTGACCAGCCACTTCGATATCGCCTCGATCAGCGTGGCCTGCGCCTTGGGTTACCTCGACTTCCGCCATCCGGACATGCACTGGCGCTCGGACAACCCCAAGCTGGCCGCCTGGTACGCCGAGGTCAGCCAGCGACCTTCGATGCTGGAGACCCAGCCGCCCGTGTGACGTTCACACCGACCCAATGTGGGAGCGGGCTTGCCCGCAATCGCGGTATGTCATTCAGCACAGCTGTTTCTGAACCACGGCTATCGCGTGCAAGCCCACTCCCACATTGGACGGTGGTGGTATTGAGGAATGTAACGATCCTTGCGGCTAACTGCGCCCCCACTTGCTGATCCTCCCGCAACCCGATCATTGCACCGCCTCCAGGTCGAACTGCAGCGGCTCGGCCGCCTTGCGCTTGCCCACGCCATACCAATCCAGTTTGCGCGTCAGCACCATCACCGTACCCAGCAGCCAGAACAGCAGCAGCGAGCCCATCAGCAGTGCGTAGTCCTCGGCACTCAACAGCCCGTACAGCAAGCCATACAGCGCCGCCAGCCCCGCCGAAAACCCCAGGCCATGGGCAACGCTGCGCAGCACGTGGCACACGTAGAAGCCGATCAACAGCACGCAGGCACTCGCCGAAATCAGGTAGGCCAAGGCAAAGCCCAGGTGCTCGGACAACGACAACAACAGCAGGTAGAAGAACGCCAAGGCAACGCCCACCAATGCGTACTGGACGGGGTGCACCGCCAGGCTCTTGAGCACTTCGAACAGGAAGAAACCGGCAAAGGTCAGGGCGATGAACAGCAGCGCGTATTTGATCGCGCGGTCGCTCTTGAGGTACTGGTCCACCGGGTCGATGAAGTTCACGCCGAAGCTGCGGTTGTTGAAGTCGTTGCAGCCCTGGCCGTCCAGGCAGGTTTGCAGGGCCTGTTCGAGGTTGGTGGAAAAGAATGAGGTCTGCCAGTTGGCCGTGAAGCCGTTGTCAGTCACTTCGCGCTGGGCCGGCAGGAAGTTGCCGATAAAGCTGGGGTGCGGCCAGTTGGAGGCCAGGGACACCTGGCTGGTCTTGCCTACCGGCACCACTTGCAGTTGCTCGGTGCCTTGCAGGCGCAGGTCGAAGGCGAAGTCCACTACAGCCGGTTTCCTGCTGTCCTGCTCCGGCAATGCCACATGCACGCCCTCCCCCAGCCAGTCCACTTGGGAGCCCGGTTCGAACTCCAGGCGCTGGCTGCCCAGCTCCAGCTTCAGCGCATTTTCGATGCCGCGAATATCGCTGATCCCCACCGCCAGAAACGCCGGCTCAAAGCGGTAATCGGCAAAGTCTTCGGTGATGCCCAACTGCGCAGGCAGCTCGAAACGCCCGCTGATACGGTCGTCGGCATGGAACAGCCGCGCCTGGTAAATCCCCCGTGCGCGCAGTTCGGTCTGCACCTTGCCGTCGAGCTCAAAACGGTCCGGCAGGAAATACAGGCGACCCCGCTCTTCACGGGTGACCTCGTAGCGCTTGTTGAGCTTTTCATTGAGCTTCCACTCGCGCACGGTCTTGCGATACGGCACCACCATCACCGGGCCGGTGAGGCGCTGGGCGTAGCTGGAACTGCGCGCGATGTCCATCAGGACGCCGTCGCGCAGTTGCTGGCGGTCACTGATGATACCGTTGATCATCAGTAACGGAATCAGCAACAGCAGGATCAGCAGCGCAATCGCGCCAAGTTTGAAAAGCAGGCTGCGGTTCATGGGTCTCTCCCTGTTTTGATGGGGAGAGTCTGGGCAGCCTGTGTGGGGGATTTATGTGGGCAATGTGGAGACTGTGTGGAGATGCAGCACCACGTGCACACCGCCCG
>Ga0105251_10002555_pt1 | contig 14140 bp, 19 predicted proteins | sample KBSS64metaG_FD_80424 | JGI IMG/M metagenome (GOLD analysis project Ga0105251, IMG submission 80424) | Switchgrass rhizosphere microbial communities from Kellogg Biological Station, Michigan, USA - KBS S6-4 metaG | ecosystem: Host-associated > Plants > Roots > Rhizosphere > Soil | place...
CCCAGGCTTTACGGTGCTGCCGCCAATGCTGATTTACCGCACCGGGAAAACCGACGACGCGAAGTATGCCAATTACCGCCAGCAGCTGACTGACAGGCTGGACAGTTTGTGGCACACAGAGCCACTGAATTATCGTCGTCAGAACGCCGGAGATTATGAGATTCCTGCGTTAACCCTGCGTCCGGACCTTGCGAAAGGAAAAACGGGACTGGGAATACATTTGCAGGACAGTGATTGATGCTGGTGTGAGTGTTTTGAACCGGGTGGGGTAGATCTGGAGCGGGCGAAGGGAATCGAACAAAGAAGCCCAAGAGCCTTGAAAGATCTCAACATTGGTAGTTGATAGCGGAGATTTTAGAGGATCTTTCTCATGTCTATCAAGGGCCAATCTTATCTTTATCCAACATCGGAAGGGGTCTGGATGTTTCAGATCTTCATTCCGGTGTACATGCGGCACATCTTCGGTGGGAAACGCCTGTACCGGAAATCGACGGGAACCAAAGACCTTGCCGCCGCTAAACACTTCCGTAATCACATGCTGATCGAGTGGAAGACGCTTAAGGAACAGTATTCCCCAAACACGGAGGAACGGCGCATACAAAACGCCATAGCCGGATTGCATAAGCAAACCACGCTACGCACCCCACTCCAGACAGTGCCAACGTTAACCGCTATCCGCGATCAATACGCTGACAAGTACCGTGAGAAGCGCTCATTCTCTACTCTCGCTAAATCAGCTCGTGCCGTAGAGGTGTTTCTTACTTCGCTTGACCGTGCAGACATTCAGATCACAGAGATCAGACGCTCACAAGTGGCAATGTTCATCAACCAGCAGGACAAGAAAGCCCCTCAAACCGTGCAGAACTGGTTAACATGCCTGGGAAGTCTGTATGAGTATGCGCGGAGAGGTTACGACGACATAGCCCCAGATAACCCCTTTCACGGTCACAACCTCGAAGCACGGCGAACAATCGAGAGCTACCAACCCTTCACACCTGACCAGATGCAAAAGCTACTGGATGCGGCAGAGCCGGGGATCAGGAACATTATCATCGTGGGGCTGTTTTCAGGATGCCGCCTTGATGAACTGGCAAGCCTCAAGAAATCAGAGATCCAAACGGTGGAAGGTGTACGCTGTTTCTATATCAGCAAGAGTAAAACCAAAGCGGGGATCAGGCATGTGCCGATTCACTCCCGGCTATCTGCGATAGTCGATGAATACATGAGCCACAGTTACGGTGAGTACCTATTCCCACAGGCTAACAAAATTAACCGCGCTGACGGTAAGAAAGGCCCGTTCTACTCTCAAGCATTCACCAGGCTACGCCGTCGTGTTTTGCCTACAGCTACAGATCGCCAATGCTTCCACAGCTTGCGCGGGATGTTCATAACCTGCTTAGACCGTGCAGGAGTGCAGGAAACACGGATCGGCAGTATCACCGGACACACTGAACAAAAAGCCAAAACGGAAGCGTTCCGCACATACTCCCAGGGGGCGAGTATGGAAGAGTTAGCTGGGTATGTGGAGATGGTGAATTATGAACAAATTGCGATCAATAAAACCAGTGTTATCAACTACAGGTGACGCTGATAAAGACATCACATCAGCATAAAACACCGCACAATTTATCAACTGTAAATTTAACCAGCAAACTGGGTTTTCATCGTTGCAAAGCGAAGCGGTGAGGATTATCTTTAATACTATATGTGGTGCAATAAACATTGGATAAACACCACATGTGACCATTACCAACTACGAAAGGGCTGATAGCATGGCAAAGAATCCTAAGCAAACATCAAGTAAAATCGCTTCAGTTGCTGGTCAAACCTTAAACGATCCCAATGCTTCAAAGGTGCAAAAACGGCTGGCAGCCTCCGCACTATCTCAACGTGCCGCCTCCAGCCACACCAGTGATGTGATGGAAACAGTTGCAGCTAAAGCACTCGATAACCCACGCTCAAGCGAAAAAACCAAACAGCTTGCAGCAACGGTGTTAGCTCAATCAACAAAATAAGAAACGAAAAAGGGGCGTAAGCCCCTTAGTTAATCTTCTTCTTTGTCGAGAAGATGTATTGCTTTCCAACATAAAAAAGTTGTGGCAATACTTGCACCCTCACCAATACTTTTTCCACAAGCTACAGCAAACGCTTTATTCTGAATATCTTCCCAATCAAACTTAAAAGCATTTAATTCTTCAAGACTGACTTTGTAATCATGCTTATGTGCATAATTATTTCTAACCTTGTTGATCGCTTTGAATGCAGAGTAGTATTTGTTATCGAGCAAACCCATTGCAAACGCCAAATCTACCTTTAGATCATACGAACGGGTAGACCTGAAAAATGCCTTTGGCTCAACAAGGTTTCTTGAGATTAATGTTTCGAGAACTTTCTCAATAAAAAGATGCCCCTTCAAAATAGGCGATAACTCCTCTTCTTCAAATACGAGACGTTGCATAACATACTGATCAAGTTCATCAGAAGATAAATCATCAAAGTTCAAGGTATATTCCTTACTTAGATATTGAGCATTTGCACTTTAGCATGACTAAGTATAATAATCACAGGTTAGCCCCCTGTTGAAGATTGACCGCTCAACGCTGATAACGTGAGCGATTGCATGAAGCTGGCCTGGCTTGCTTTCGCCGTGAAATCCACATAATCCGCAAGTCTGCTCGAATCGCTGGCAATGGTGAGTGGTACAGATGCCTCAAGGTTCAGATTGAACGTAGGATTCACCGTATACGCTGGCGCGTTACCGCTGGTTAGTGACATTGCAGAATCACGCAGAGAGTCACCAGACAGGCTGTATTGATTCGCCGCTGTTCCAGCATTGCCACCACCAACGCCCAACCAATCCATGATAGCTGGCCCCACTGAACGGGTATCAAAGCCCGTCTTATCCTGAATCCAATCCGCCGTAGCATTCGCAGAGCCGTTAACCGCCTTATCATAGATAGCATCTGTCGCTGTCTTGTTAGGGTCAGAGTACAGCGAAGGGAACGTTTCTTTCATCCAGCCGTTAAACTTGCTGAGATCATCAGAGATTTCCTTCGTGAACCCGGTCACTTGTGCTAACAGGTTTCCAAGCCCCGATCCTAATGCTTTTGCTGTCTCGTTCAGAGTGGCAGTGTTCTCCGCTAAATCCTTACCAGCGTTACCAAACCCTTCGAGGAAGCCGGAAGTAAGATTCTGGTTAAAGCCATTGTTAACCGCTTGCAACGTAGTGCTGAGGTCGCCCCAGGCGTAGGTTTCTTGAATCTGCTGATCATTTAGAGTTTGTCCGGTGCTCACTAACATTTTGAGGGTGCTATTGAACGCCTCACCGTTATTTTTCAGCACTGGCACCAGGTAGGACATATCATTTCCGAGGTCTTCCAGAAGGTGTCCTATGGAAGCATCACTCATCCCTCTGCGCTGCCCTTCGTTGCTAACAGCCTGAACGAAGTCTAACGGGTTATCTTGGTACTGTTTTAACTGGTCTTTGTTCCAGCCGAACTGATTCAGGATATTGTCAATTGCCCCATTACCACCCTTCCATTTACCTGACTTCTGATCGAATGTAGTGTTAGTGACAGACTCGCCCAGGCGCTCGCGCACATCTTTGAAGTTATCGGTTATGGTGTCGTAGTTTGAATCAATACCACGCTGACGGTTTGCCTGTACCAGCGCTTTAACAGCGTTAGGGTTCACCTTCACACTGTCGCTCTTTCTCACCAAGTCGAGGTTATCTGTAGCTGTCTCTCGGACACGGGCCAATACACCAGCCCCAGCAGCTAACGCCGCTGTGCCAGCAATGAAACCTGCCCCACCGCCGATCACGTTCAGCCCCTTCTCTTTGATTCCAGCCGCCGCGCCTTTGTAATCCGTTCTCTTAGCGTGTTTGAGTGCTGCCGCCTGTGCCTGAGTGGATGCCGTCACTTTGGCTTGTAACGCTGCCTCACGGCGCATGAGGGCGATTCTCTCGCGTAGCTCATAATTCATCTTCTGGCTACTGATCTGGCCGTTGCGGAAAAGCTCAGTCTGTTCTCTGGCGAACTTTGCAAATTGATATTGCTTCGCCGGATCGATGCCAAATTTCCCAGCTATGCCTTTCATTTGAAGATTAGCGCTACGAAACTTGAGATCGGCGGTTTCGTTACGTTTGGCGATCTTCGCCGCTTCCCTGGCTTGCGCTTTCCCCGCTTTCTCAGCCTGGCGTTGCTGCTTCAAGTCGCTGGAAGATTTAGGAGACGCAGCTTTAACATCTGCCACTTGCTCTCGCGCTTTAGCTCTACGCTGCTTTTGAGCCTGAAAGCGAATTTTCGGATTCTCCAGCTTTTTAAAATGGCGCTGGAGGTCATCGGCGGCTTTCTTCGCCTCTGCAATGCTTTGTTTATCAACGGTGAATGTCACCGTGTTGACGATTTTAGACGTGTTAATCTCAAGCATCAGCACCGCCTTTCTGATCTAAGAAGTGATGAATTGCCGCTTCGACAGTTTCACCACGGAAAATACGTGCTCTAACGCCCGTATACGAAATCTCCAATAGCTCGCAAAGCTGGCTCACCTTGAGCAGCCCCTCTGCATCGTCTGCTTTCAGTCGGACGTGCAAGCCACGACTTGATTTTAAAATCATCTCCATTTGGTTTTTCCTCTTGTTTTATGGAAACAAAAAAAGGGATGCCACCAGAGCCACAATTGCGCTGTGGATTAGTGAGCATCCCTCATTAAAACGCCTGATTATTTCCAGCGGCCCAGGCTGCCGCTTTGCTCATTATTCTGAGGCTTTGATATGGACAGAGAAGCCCAACCCGTTATTCACAGGCAACGCCGAATGTTCATTGATGCAGTTCACCACGTCGCCACGTTCGCTTTCATAACTCCAGCTATAGGTTTCTGCTGGGGTAGCGTCCAGAAGCTGGAAGGAAGTCGAAGGGGCACCAAAAATATTTTGGTAAACGCCGGAGCCAGCCGCAAATTGCGGGATAGCAATAGCATCAGCATCACCCATCTGAGCTAATAGCAGCGGGTCAGTTACTTTGATCACATCGCAGTTTGTCCCCGGAATGCTGAAAGTGCTCACGCCTGGCAGGAGGTCACGACGCTGATAAACAACGTTGCTTTCATCCAGTGGAGACACGTAGCGGAAAGCCGCTTCCATTGCAGGACTGAAACGCAGATCGCTATAGAAGCCACCTTTCGCAAATATGATAATTCTCTCGACCTGTGACGCCATACCCTGAGCCGCTTCGGTGATCTGGCTCACCATGTCATCAATTGCACGTAGTGTGCTGCTGTCTGTAGCAGACAGATCAAGCGTGGTGTTCATTGGCGCTACGCCGAACAGATCGCCAAAGTCGATCAGCACATCATCTGTTTTTGGTGTATTCACCGTGCCGGAGAACAGTGACCTCGCCAGGTAACTCTCACGAGTACGCATAAACGCTACGCTGTGCTTGTGCGTGTAATCAGTGAATAAATCGGTGAGGGTTTCTTGTGTGTCAGTGCCAGGCTTACGCTTGCCCTGGATATCTGCCGGAGTGATCTGGTCTTCACGTAGGAAATACGGAAGCTCGATCAGATATTCTTTCCCGTTCTGCCGCGCTGTCACGTTATGCTCGCTTGAGAAACGTGCTGTTGGCTCGTTGTAAAGAGAACGGTTATCTTCAACAAGACGGCTCACCGCCACTTTATGAGAAGAAACGCCCACGCCATCGAACAGCCCCAGCGAAGCCAGCAGATAGTTACGTGTTGGGTTCAGATTGAACAGTGGAGAAAGATCCACGTAGTTTTGACCTAAAATAGCCATGTTATTATTTTCCTTCCTTGATTAACTGGTGAAGAATTCGCGCATCTGGAAGCCTTGAGCAGCCAGAGCAGCTACAGCGGCATCATGTGCGCCATCAGCAGCGGTGAGGTTGTACGATTTGATGCAGACAAGAGAGCCACGCGCCGGAGAGCGTAGGACGTTGACGGCTTTATTAGTGCCAGCCGTGACAAATTCACTCACCACCACAAAGGCATCAGCGCCGGAGGTGTATAAAGCCCCGGAAGCGTTCACTACATCGCCGCATTCAACATCAGCAGGAAGAGAGGCAAAAATCTTGCTTTCCACGGAGGCGAAAGTGTCTGTGGCATAACTGACAATATCAGTTGGTGATAGGCGCTGAGGGAACAGCGTATCAAGATCAATAATCATTGGTTGAGTCCTTTACTTTACGTGCAATCAAATCATCAATGGTTGATTTTTGTTCTGGTGACTCATCAGGGAAATACGTTTCCATTGCCTTGATCACGTCGGACACTTCACAACCTGCATACTGCGCCACCTTCTCAATTATTTGAGGATTGACGCTGAGAACATCGTTTTTATATTTGAGTACACGCGATTTATCATTAATAAGAAACATGTCGTTTCCTTCGCGTTGTGTCTGCCTTTAATAACGAAAGCGTTACATACAGACGATTAAAAAGGGGCGATTAAGCCCCTGGAGGAATACCTTGTTAGAGAGGCATTGTTTAACGTCATTTTAATTTAGGAGGATTATGATGTTAAAGAATACCTTCTTGAATAAAATGAAGGGCGCAACTGTTACGAATAACAGAAGTAGGATCGCCCATCATTGCTCCCACTTCAAAACAGAAGCCCTTCTGTCATGGCAAGAAGTGGGAATGGAATCTCAATATCACCACTGGAATAGTAATAGGAGATTGCCAGCCTGAACGTAAATACCACTGACGGCGTTTATTCAGTCTGACTGCTTATAATCCCTAACGGAGGTTATAAGGTTTAAAAAGCACAATGCTTTTCCGTAAAGAAAGGAGAGCGCGGGGATTGATCGCCACTGCCCGATAATAGCAGAAGCGCCCGCGCATCCTTCGGAACGACAAAGAAGAAAACAACCGTAGCTAAAGAACATAACCCATTCTTTACGGAAAGACATTATCTTAAGTATAACAGAAAAATGACAATAACGCAAGCACTTTATTCACTTATACTGCATATTTATGCAATTTGGTTTTGTAGCAGGTCGCTCAGTTCGTCCTTACACGCTGCCAGGGACAGCGCCAACTGTGTAACCTCCTCTGACAGTTCCTGAGCCTCTCGCAGGCTTTCTGTACGCTCCACAAAGAGGATAATCCCCTCCAGCGCCACCGCTGACATATGGCACAGCCTTACAGCGTCAGAGAGGCTCTCAGGCTTGCTCTCAGGGCTTGCCTTGTATACGGCGTTCACTGCTGCAAGCAGCGGCATGTGTAGCTGTTCGTGGAATTCGTCCAGAACATCATCAATCTCGTGTTTAGTCATTGTGTTATTCGTCCCTTATTAGTTTTGATGATGGTTGCCACTGCAAGGAATGGCGCGGCAAGGGTAAGGATCTTGTCCTCCAGTTCGTCGAGTGCTTCCACCTTCTCTTCGTCTGTCAGGTAAGCATCCGTAGTGATGGTGTTAATCTGATCGAAATACCATTCACAACATTTGACGTGCTGTGCAAATCTTTTCGTTTGAGTTGTCTCTGTATGCATTATTCGTCGGTGTATCCCGTAATAAATAAATCTGTTTCTCTAACACCTGCCACGGTGTTATTCATTGCGTTATAGTTGAGGTAGTGGCGTAAAGAGGTGAAGCCGAGGCACTGCCAACGGCGAAGCTGGCTGTCGTCCCAGGTGTAAACTTTGCGTTTACGTGGGCGATAATATGCCCCAGGGCAGGAAATGAGAATATCATTCAGAGCAGCCCACTCTTTCACAGAGGGCGGTTGTGAATACACTTCCTGTACGTTTTCGATTAGTTCACCAGGGATTTCTTCGGTTGAGGTGAATAATAACCTCTGTCGTTGATTACGTGCGGCTTTGCCAATATTATTTAAGCTTTCTTGTTCAATCCGTTTAATCGGATTTCGTTGTCTTTTTCCCATTAAATCCTCGTAGAGGGAAACTTCCGTATTTATTGCAGATGTAAAACAGAACGCTTAGCGCGAACCACCACCATAAAAATAAAATCATTAGAGAATTTCCCATTTCTGATTAATCGTTGCTGTAGATGATCTCATAATCAGAGATCAAGGATTTTATTATCACATCGAAACTCCCTACTTCCTTAAATTCAATCACACCGAAAGATTTTAAAGAGTGAAGCCAGAACATTACACCGCCTTGTGAACATCCAGAACGGTCGATAATGTCACTGTAGCGTATTTTAGTTGGCCTGGATTTGTAGAGGTATTGCAGGGTTTCTAACACACGCTTTCCAGCGTCGTTAATCTGAATACGGGTGATGCCGTGTTTTACTAAGTATTGGATCATAATCCTCCTGTTAAAATGGTATTCCGAATCGTCCGTAGAAGTGAGGATAGCGATTTTCAAATCTCCTCTCTAATTCCTCTTCGAATCTGGAAGGCAGTTTTTTATTGTTGTGCTGTAATACGCGGCGAGCGTAGTTTATAAAAGTATCGCCTCTGTTTTGCTGTCGCAAACTATCTGGTTTTGACAGCAGCTCGCACACTGCATCTATTTTCATTTCATCGGTAATCGTCTCAGGCAGTCTTAAAGGCTCAGGCTTTGCCGTCGCATAATCTGTTGGTGCTGATTCATCCCAGTTCGGCGCATCATCCGGCTTTTCCTCTGCGGTGTCTGGTTCAGGCACTACGTCAGAAATGATAATGGGGGCTGCTGGTAGTTGATCTGGTGGGATAACATGAGCATCAGTAAGTGGTAATGCAGTGTAAAGCAGTGATGAAATATTGGGATCTGGGTGTTCGTCTGTTATCACCAGTCCTAACTTTCTTAGATCTTCAATCCGTCTTTTCACCGTTGAAGATGATGTTTTGTGTTTTCTCGCTAACGTAGCGTGGCTCTCGTAGCAATTATTACCGTTCGCTTGATAACTCAGAAATCGGCAATACAAACCAACGTGAAAGCTGTCGATTTTTATCCCATCGGGGCAATCTTTTGAATAAAGGTATTCAATGTCTTCGAAGAAGGTGAAGTCCTTTTTGAAGGTTTGCGATGTTACAGTTTTTCCGTCTTCATCTTGATACGTGTGCTCGTGTTTTGCCTTAATCTGGGCGAGGGTTTTTGCCATTGTTGTTTGCTCCTGTGTATGCTCAGTAAATTACGAATGCTCTTCATTTGGTTTTCTCCGCTTCTCATTCGTGGGATGGGTGTTAATGTTGGTACGTGATTATTACGCGCCAGCTTTCGAGTATTTGACCGCCAGACTTTGGCACTCTTCAAGAAGGAGTGCGCTTACGCTCATTTTCCGGCGCTTCGCTTCTTTGAACAAAATCTGAAATGTGTCATCCGGGATCATCAACGATGTAGACGGCGGTAATTTGGTTCTCTTCTCGATCATACTGGTTTCTCCTTTCGGTATTGGTCATAACGGGCGAGAGCATCTGCGAAGATTTTCATTCGGTCTGTATACCCTCTCGATTTTGCTGCTTGCATAGATGCGTAAATAACGTGGCGTTTCACTTCGCCGTTCACCAGGTCATTAAACACCTGGTCACTGCTGTAATACTTCAATAATGGCCTCCTTCGGATTTTGGATGCAAAAAGCCCCAGGCAGTTACCCCGCCCAGGGCTGAAAAGTTTCGGAAGGTTTTCTCCCCTTCTTAGTATTAAGAATACCATAGATCGCTAACGTTTGTCAATACCAAAACGGCGATTTCTTTGGATTTTTTTGATCTTTTTCAATGCTTTGCATATTTTCTTTGCGATTAGTGCTCTTTATACCAAAAACAGATAGTTGCTGTAATCGGAAATTTATGGTAGAACTTTCCGCCAGAGAAGACAGCCATAAGAAACAAACAAAACAGCCTGTAACGCGTTCTAAGCCATTTTGAGGCGTTCAAGCACCCCTTGTATTCCCTGCTCTCTTTAAATCGCTTGTAGCGCGTCTGAGGCGTTACCTTCGCCCTCTGACATTTGCTACCAACCCCAAGAACCATTAGCACGACTACAGGAGGTAGGAGGGTTAATAGGTGATTGGTTAGGTTGCTGGGAACCGTAGCACGGTGAACCATTGACTTGCTGAAAGCCTGGCATGAGTGAACGTGAGTTCATGAATGGATGGGTGAAGGTAGTCAACTTTATCAGATGGACAACGGTAGTTGGTCAGATGGTAATTCCGCGCACAGCGCTAAGATGCTTATGCCCACGGCATAATATCATTCGTGCCTGACTCAAGTCAGAAACGAAGTTTGCACGAGTAAGGATAAAGAAGGGTGTAACTTGCGTAGCGTCGAGAGCGGAACGAGGCCGAACCCGTAGCCGACAGGGTAGCGAAGGTGTGAGCTTGCCAGGAGTGACGGCGATAGACGCCAGGCAAATGATCTTTACGACAAGCGCAAGGCACTGATCTAATAACTGATCTTATTATTAGTATTATAGTTAATCTTATTGTGTGTCACTGTGAGCTACCCCCCACGTCAGCCTGACCTACCCCCCTGTATCACGATGACCTACCCCCTATGTCACTGTGAGCTACCCCCTTCAAAGTTGACAGAGGTGATACCTCAACTTGAGGGTTATTGCCTTCACCCAACAGTAAATCGTCGCCCACTCACTCCGATTCACCCATGCAACAAAACCTAAGATAAATCTTAGTAAAGCGGTGATTAATAGCGGTAAACCCGCTGATAAATATCACCTTAATATCAGGGGCAATGTAGCCTAAGTAAGACTTTAAACTTTCATATCAGAACCGCTTAACTTTGTTCAAGTCTTACGCCGTGCGGCTCACAGCGATCATTGTGGACAATGTACACTTTATGATAGGTGCAATTTGCTTAACGACATTTTGTTATAATATAACAACTCTATTTTTCATGCCAAACCGTCTTAATTGAGAATTATTATCAACAAATCAGTTAGCTTCGCTAAAGATGAGAATGGATATCATTTACTGTGCACTATCGCCACTCTTCGATACACTTTAGAGAAGTGTATTCTGCAACTCATTGATTTTATTAAATCAGAACAATTTTCAATCACCTCGCCGTGCAAACAGGGGTAACTCCCCGTCATTGAAAATAAATTTCTTGACAGAATCACCGTTTCATGAACCATGCAGTTAAATGTATTATCGTTTATTTTTCAATCACTTACTGATATTTGCCAAAATCTGCGTTTGGAATTGGGGAAGTGCCTCGGGCGGTGTTCGATAGGTCAGGCAACCGTGCACACATCTTGATCATTTCGTGCTCTTCATGAATAAGCGCATCGTGCAACACATTGAAAATGATCAGTTTTTGATCAATGATAATTTCAACGAAACGAACATGAGGAGGGGTAAAGATGAAAGGCATTAGCCAGGCGCTAAAGAGTGCAGACGAAGTTAAGGCAGTGGCGGCAGAGCTACAACGGAACGCCAGAAGCAACCTGTTTTATTGCTTGTGGGTCTTCATGTATGAATCGGGCTTGCGTATCTCTGACGTGCTCAAACTCCGGTACGAAGATGTAGAAGGGCAATCTCACCTCAAGGTGAAGCAGGAGAAAACGGGAAACGTAGTAAGGCCAAAGGTGACACCTGCGATGCTGTCAGTGGTGGCACAACGTAAAGCAGAACAAGCGAAGATGCCCGTAGCTACAGATTTCATTTTCAGTGCTGGCACATTACGCAGTAAAGGCGATGCCGTCACACGTAACACCGTGTTTTCTGAATTTGGAAAGATGGGACGTAGAGCCGGATTCTCTAACGTGGGATGCCATACACCACGTAAAAGCCGTGGGCGTGTGATGTTTGATGCAGGGGTGGCTATAGAGACAATCGCCCATTTCCTGGGACAGACAGATCCACGGTCAACGATGTATTACATCGGGTACGGTCAGGACGTGCAGGACGATTTAACAGAGGAGTTTTCTTTAGAATGGTGATCAACATGAAACGCTTACTGGTGCTGACGCTGGCGCTATTGCCAGCCCTGGCGAATGCCGGACAGATAACCCTGATACTGAGTGATGAAGAGGAGACAGACAATACGAAGATTTGCGTTTATAGCAACGCCAATTATACGGAGACAGTGACGATTAGACCGTCCGAGCAGTGCAAATACACCAAAACATTTGAGGAATAACAATGATTAAAAAATTACGACAGACACCTTAAAGCGATAGTTAGCAGGGGTATCCCGTCAGACTTGTTAAAGCGGATTACTGATTCTGACGTTCAGGTGATCAATAATTTTTTTAATACGTATTAAAAAGATAGATTTAACGCAGCAAGCGTAAAACTGGGTTTTTAGCACATTTGGTGGGAGGTAAAGTTAGAAGATTATTACACACAGCTTTTTAAATAAATAGTGAAAGCTGTCATCTTTTATGAAGACAGCCACCAAAGAATATAATTTTATAAAAACTGTGTTAACCAAGTATTATAATTTCACGCTCAATATTTTCAAGACAATTCTTAACACGAGACATAACTTCGTTGTGAATATCCTTTAATGAATTTCCGTAATCAATGGCGATGCGATAGGTTTGTTCCCAATTGAACTTATGAATATCCATAGCAGTTTCATGGAAAATCGTTTGCAATTTAGAAAGTTCATCTACTACATCATTGTTCATTTTGTAAGTATCCACAAGACCTTTAGCACTACCATAAAACATAACTATTGATTTTAGTGTCTCTTCATTAATTGATGCCAATGCAAGTGAATTGGTATCATAAAATGAGAAATAGTGTTGAGATAGAGGGAAAATATTTGAAAACGGCTCAGTCCCATCGTAGTTATCAATACTATGTGACATCCTTGATTTGTAAAGATCGATCAGAGTGATGATTTCAGTTCTTATTCCGATAAGCACACTACGTTGTTTGCTCCTTGCCTCTTCGTCCAATGCTCGCTTTTGTCTTCTACCCTCTATCAATGTACCCAACAACGTAAATAAACCACCAACAAGCGCACCCAACAACCCCGATACCAATTCACTTCCCATACTATCTCCTATTAATCATTTACGATGACAATGATCCCATTGCTCAGTATTTCTTGCTATACGGTCACTAATAGCGAAGTTCAACAGCCACGAATCATAGGCGTACACTTTGCTTTTATCATCTGCCATCATCAACTTACCTTTAGCATTCAGCCTTGGCGATAGCAAGTATGTGCCGTTTAAGCGGTTAGCTTTGAAGCTATCGGCATACAACGTTACCTCAGCATTACCCAGCACACGCAATGCGTCTATTCTTCCATTCTGTATTGCTGCAATAGCATACTGACAGAGATAAGTTTTCGCGATTGAAGCCGTGTTTTTACCGTCAACTTTAGCTGATTGGGAATGTGAAGAGGATTTCGGGATTGAACTATGAAGAGAAGATGATGGGTAAGAGTAAGAATAATTTTTATACACAGAAGAGGTACTTGATCCAATCCGGCACGTTTTTCCAACCGCAATGCACGAATTACCGCATGGTATACCTTTCTTGCAGTTCTTAGCGTGTGTAGAGAATGACAACCCAGCCAATAGAAATGTACCAATGGTTATCCTAACCAACGAAGACCAGCCCATAAACCACCCTTCTTTTAAGATTTTCCCTGCATGATACCATACCTAAATTAAGGGAATAGCAACCATAAAGCCCCGTTAGTGGTAAGGAGACAAGCGGAGCGTAGCGACTTCATCAGATTGTCAGAGGGATCACACCTTATCAGGGTGCTCGTGTACCGTAAGGAGCGTGAGCGAAGCGCTGGCAGAGCCTGCATATCGTGTGCAGGTACGTTTACCACTATTCACCTGTTTACGCAGCCACAAGGCCGCACATCGGGCTTAAATGCGCGTGATCAGTCTGTTGTAAGAGACAATGCCCGGATCAGGCTTTTCCTTCACGTTGTGCTGTCGCGGTGTGAGGGCTACAACTGCCGCCGACGAATAGTTATACTCTTACTTCCATAGTAACTATCCGTGACAACTAACAGTGTACCTCTTGTTGGTAAATCGTCGTTCAATGGTAGAACGATCACAGACAACTTATATTAAGTAAGTTGTTGATAGCGAAACACATTTAAGCCAAGATTTGGCGGTGTTTTGCAACAAGGGGAGAGATCTGGAGCGGGCGAAGGGAATCGAACCCTCGTATAGAGCTTGGGAAGCTCTCGTTCTACCATTGAACTACGCCCGCTTTGAGGTGCGTAAGGCATTATAGACC
>Ga0105251_10002561_pt1 | contig 14110 bp, 7 predicted proteins | sample KBSS64metaG_FD_80424 | JGI IMG/M metagenome (GOLD analysis project Ga0105251, IMG submission 80424) | Switchgrass rhizosphere microbial communities from Kellogg Biological Station, Michigan, USA - KBS S6-4 metaG | ecosystem: Host-associated > Plants > Roots > Rhizosphere > Soil | place...
ATCGCGCTCGCCGCCCGCGACGGCAATTTCACCGCCAAGGGTCCGGTCCGCCCCGGTCTGGTCTTTGCCGGGACGGTTGACCGGCTGACGGCACCGCAACTGGATGTGGACCTTTTCGCGGGCCTGAACGAGCGGCGGGTGGCCATCAAGGGATCGCTCAAATCGCCTGCCGTCTCCGCCACGGCGCAGGGGCTGATCGACCTCGGCAAGAGCCAGTTGAGCGCCTTGAAGATCAATGCCGCCCTGCTCACTCCCGGCGCGATCATGGAGAAGGTGAAGGGGCAGGATGTCCGCGCCTCCGTCATCCTCGATGGCCCCATGGCGATGCCCTTCATCGACTATGACATCACGGCGAAGCACCTCGCCTTCGACGCCACCGGGATCGACAATCTTAAGGCCAGCGGCCGTGCCGTGATCGATGCCGACCGCATCCGGATTCCCGTCAACGCCGCCGCCAGCCGCGTCACCGGCCTTAACGCCGCCGCCGGGGGACTGCTCGACAATTTGCGGATGAAGGGCGACTTCGCCTATGCGGCAGGCAAGCTGATCAGCGACAATCTCAAGATCGACAGCGACCGGGTGGACGCCACCGCCATCATCCTCGCCGACCTGGATAACGCCATTTATCGCGGCGCGCTCAAAGGCCGGGTCAACGACTATAAGATCGACGGCGTCGGCATCGTCAACCTCACCACCGACATGCATCTGGTGCCGGGGCCGCGGGGGGGCTTTGGGCTGGAGGGCAAGTTCGGGGTGCGCACGGCGCGCTGGGAAAATGCCTCGGTGCGCGATTTCCTCGGCGGCAATGCGGTCATGTCCGGACGCATCGGCATGACGCCGGAGGGCAGGTTCACCCTCGCCGGTCTCAAGGGCGCCGCGCCCAATTTTCAGGTGCATTCAGGTTCGGGCAGCTATGACACGGACGGCGCGATCGCCTTCGACGCCAGGGCGTCGTCGCGCCAATATGGTCCGCTGGCCCTCACCGTGCGCGGCACGATGGAACGCCCGCAGGCCGTGCTGCGCGCCGCCCGGCCCAATGTCGGCGTGCAGTTGCATGATGTGGTGGCGAAACTGAATGGCGAGGCGGCGGGCTATCGGCTCGAAGCCACGGGCGGGTCGCCTTACGGCCCCTTCTTCGCCAATGTGCTGATCCGCACGGCGAAAGGCCCGCTTACCATCGACATCACGAAAGCGCGCTTCGCAGGCGTCGATATGCACGGCCGCGTGCAACAGAGCCCCGCCGGTCCCTTCACCGGCCAGCTCGCGATGAACGGGTCGGGCATCACCGGCACGGCCCGGCTGACGGCGGTGGGCAAGGCGCAGGGCGCGCAGCTCGACGCCACTGCCAGCAACGCGAAACTGCCCGGAGAGGCCGATGTCGTGATCGGCCGCGCTCTGGTCACGGCGAACATGGTCCTGACCGACCAGCCGCAAATCAGCGCCGACGTGCAGATGGCCAACGCCGCCTATGGCGATTATGTAGTCCGCAAGGCGCGGGGGCGGATCGATTATCGGTCCGGGCGCGGCCGGGCGCAGCTGGTCGCGGACGGATCGACCGGCGTGCCCTTCTCGCTGGCGGTGAATGCCGCGCTGCGCCCCAGCGTCTATGCCGTGGCGCTGGAGGGCAAGGCGAGCAACATCCCCTTCCGCCTCGCCCAGCCCGCCATCATCCGCATCGAAAAGGCGGGCTATCGCCTCGAACCCGCGCAACTGGTGCTGCCGCAGGGCAAGGTCGATCTGGCCGGGCGCTTCGGCGACCGGACGGCGGTGCAGGCGCGCTTCAAGGATTTCGACCTCGCCATCTTCAATATGCTCAGTCCCGGCATCGGCATCGGCGGCAAAGCGACCGGCACACTGGACTATGCCCAGAACGGGACGGCATTTCCCACCGCGACCACGCGGCTTTCCATCAGCGACTTCCGCCGCTCCAGCCTGACCGCCGTGTCCGACCCGGTGTCGATGGCGATCGAGGGCAAGCTGTCAGGCGCGGGCGGCGACATGCGCGGCCTCATCCGGCGCGGCAATGCCACGCTGGGCCGCTTCGTCGCGACGCTCGCGCCGCCGGGATCGGGTGCGAGCTGGAGCGAGCAGTTGCAATCGGCGCCTCTGGGCGGCGGCATCCGCTATGCCGGCCCCGCCGATGTGCTGTTCTCCTTCGCCGGGCAGGCCGACCAGCAACTGACCGGACCGATCGCGGTCGCGGCGGACTTCGGCGGCCGGCTGAGCGCCCCCCGTCTCAACGGCATCGTCCGCGCCAATGCGCTGACCTATGAGAATGAGACGTTCGGCACCCGCGTCACCCAGATGCGGCTGGACGGACGTTTCACCAACGACCGGCTGGAGCTGCGCGACTTTTCGGGTCGGGCGGGCGACGGCACGGTGCAGGCGAGCGGCACGGTCGGCCTCGCGGCGGACAGCGGCTATCCGATGGACATCAGGGTCAAGCTGGACCGCGCCCGCCTGGCCCGCAGCGAGGCGATCACCAGCGTGGTCAGCGGCACGCTCAACATCACCAACAGCGCGGCCAATGGCGGGCTGATCAAGGGCGATCTCTCGCTTCCCGAAACCCGCTATCGCGTCGCCTGGCAGGGCGGCACCGACATCCGCCAGCTGACCGGCGTGCGGCGCAAGGGGGAAGGCACCGACCTGCTCGACCAGCGCCATGCCGCGCGGCAGGCCGCCGCCAGGCCGACGACATGGAAGCTGGATGTGCGGGTGCGCGCCGATAACGAAATTTATGTGACCGGCATGGGTCTCGATTCCGAATGGAAGACCAACATGCGCGTCACCGGCACCGCTTCCGACCCGCGGGTAATCGGCAAGATCGAGGTGATCCGGGGCCGCTACAGCTTCTCGGGCCATCAGTTCGATCTGGAACAGGGCGTCATCACCTTCAACGGGCCGATGATGAACCCGGTGCTGGCGATCCGCGCCGAAACCCGGATCGACGATGTGACGGCGGGCATATCCGTGGGCGGGACGGCGCAGCGGCCGGACATCGCCTTCGTCTCGACGCCGACGCTGCCGCAGGACGAAATTCTGGCCCGCATCCTGTTCGGAGACAATGTCGCGAACCTCAGCGCGACGCAGGCGATCCAGCTCGCCGCCGCATTGAACGGGCTGCGCGGGGGCAGCGGAGGGCTCAATCCGATGGGCAAGCTGCAAAATGCCTCGGGCGTCGACCGCATCGGCATCGTCGGCGGCGACGAGGCGACCGGCCGTGGCACGTCGCTGGCGGTCGGGCAGCATATCTCCAACAACATCTATGTGGAGGTGATCACCGACCCCAAGGGCTTCACCGCGACCCAGCTCGAAATCTCGCTGTCCAAGACGCTGAGTCTGCTGTCGAAGACCGGGACCAATGCGGGATCGTCCGCAAATCTGCGCTATTCGAAAGATTATTGACGCGCTGAACCTGCCGGCCGGAACGCAGGCCGCGCTCTTCCGGTTCTGATGCTCGCTTGGGGCGTGATCCGATCAGACTGAATCGGATCACGCTTCGTCTGCCTTTGGTTTCCGGCATTTTCCGAGCCAGCGGGTGATGCCGCCCGCTTCGGAAATGTTCGAATGGAGCAAGTGCCATGCGCATCGGGATCGAAGCCCTGCTGGATTATGAATTCGCCGAACCGACCGACGTGCTCCTTGCGCTGGAGGCGGCCCAATTGCCCGACCAGACGGTTCTCGATCAATCGTTGCGGATCGAGGGCGCAGGCCCACTGACGACGCTGGATGGCGGCAGCGACGTCGGCCGGCGCAACTGGACGCGGGCGGAGGCGGGCCGCATGCAGGCCAGCTATCGCGCCACGGTCGAGGTGAACCGGACCCTCCCCAACCTCTTTCATCTCGCCAAATCGCCCCTGCCCAGCCTGCCCCGAGAAGTGCTGCCCTTCATCTGGCCCAGCCGCTATTGCGAGGCGGATCGCTTTGTCCCCTTCGTCTGCGGCCATTTCGAAGGGCTGGGCGGCGGCGCGCTGGTGCAGGCGCTGGCGGGTTGGGTGCATGACAATATCCGCTATGTGCCGGGCAGTTCGAATGTAACGACCAGCGCGGTCGACTGCTTCGTCGCGCAACAAGGGGTGTGCCGCGACTACGCCCATCTGACCGCCGCGCTGATTCGCGCCCGCGACATTCCGGCCCGGCTGGTGTCGGTCTACGCGTTGGGCCTTGATCCGCCCGATTTCCATGCGGTGGTCGAGGTGTGGCTGGAGGGCGCCTGGCATCTGGTGGATTCGACGGGTCTGGCGCCCGTCGAGACGATGGTGCGGATCGCGGTCGGGCGGGACGCCACCGACATCGCCTTCATGACCGCTTTCGGCTCCGCGATCATGAACCGCCAGTCGATCCGGGTGACCCGGCCGTCAGACGCATCGCAGCCCGATTGACAGGCGCCACGCTTGGCGCGAAAAGAACAAATCAGGAACATATGACATGGCCGAGTCGGTAAAGACCCTCGCCGCGCTGAAGCGGCATATCGCATCGCTGGAGCGGATTCCAGCCGCCCAGCCCTGCGCCCGGGTGGCGACGGGCCATGCATCGCTCGATCAGGCGCTGGACGGCGGACTGGCGCGCGGCCGGGTGCATGAATTTTTCGCGCCCCCGGAAGAGGAGGGGGCGGCGACCGGGCTGGCGCTGATCCTTGCGCGGCTGGCGGCAGGGGAAGCGCCGCTGCTCTGGTTGCGGACGGCCGCCGCGGGACGGGTCGGCGGCATGCCCTATGGGCCGGGACTGGCGGCGCTGGGGATCGATCCCGAACAGCTGGTGATCGGCGTGATGGCGGACGACGCCATGCTGCTGCGAGCCGCAGTGGATGCGTTGCGCTGTCCGGCTCTGGGCGCGCTGGTGGTGGAATTGCGGGGCCGGGCGCCGTTGCTGGACCTGACGGCCAGCCGCCGGTTGGCGCTGGCGGCGGAAGGATCGGGCGTGACGCCGCTGCTCGTCCGTCTGGGCGGCGATCCGGTGCCCAGCGCGGCGGATACCCGCTGGCGGGTGGCGGCGGCGCCCTCCCTCCCCTTGCCGGGCAATGGACCGGGCATGAGCGTTTTCGATCTGCATCTGCTGCGGCGGCGGGCCGGGCGGGATGGGCTTCACTGGCGGCTTATGTGGGACAATGGCCGGGGCGTGTTTGAAGAATGGAGAGGTGGGCGCGATGAACGCCATGACCTTGGACAGCATGTCGGGGAACAGGACAGCGGGCGACGCGATCGTCCAGCGCCGCTATCTGGCGCTATGGTTCCCCTTTCTGCCGATCGACCGGCTGCGGATCGCGCGGCCTGATCTTTGGAGCGCGCAGGGTGATGGGCCTGCGGTCGTCGTCGAGCAGGTGCGCGGCGCAATGCGGCTGGCGACGCTGGACGCCGATGCATTGGCGCTGGGGCTGACGCCGGGAATGACGCTGGCCGATGCGCGGGCTCGCGAGCCGGATCTGCGGGTGTTCGACGCCGACCCCCATGCGGATCAGGACTGGCTGGAGCGGCTATGCGACGGTTCCGCCCGCTATACGCCGGTGGCGGCGCTGGATTCGCCCTTCGGCCTCATTCTCGACATCAGCGGCTGCGCGCATCTTTGGGGCGGCGAGGACGCTCTGGCGCGTGAGGCGGCCGACCGGCTGGAACGGCATGGCATGCGGGTGCGCCATGCGCTGGCCGGGACGGCCGAGGGCGCCCATGCCCTGTGCCGCTTCCCCGTCGGGGCGGCGGCGGATGAGGATGCCGCCCTGCGCCGCCTGCCGGCCGAGGCCTTGCAGCTGGGGGAGGAGAGCGCGGTGGCGCTGCGCCGGGCGGGGCTGCGCACCGTGGGCGATCTGGCGGCGCGTCCGGCGGCGGTGCTGGCGGCGCGCTTTGGCGAGGAAGCGGTGGATGCGCTGCATGCGCTGCTCGGACTGGGGCGGCGGCCGCTTGCGCCCCGGCGGCCGCGCCCAGCGATCCGGATCGAGCGGCGCTTTGCCGAACCCATGGGCAGCACCGCCTTTGCCCTCAAGACGCTGACCGAGATGGCGGCGGAGGCTGGCGAAAGGCTGGGCGAGCGCGGACAGGGCGGCCGCCGGTTCGAGGTGGTGTTCTTCCGCAGCGATGGCCTCGCCTTTCCGCTGCGGGTCGAAACAAGCCTGCCGGTGCGCGATGCGCCCGCGATCATGCGGCTGGTGCAGGAGCGGATCGACGCGCTGTCCGATCCGCTCGATCCGGGTTTCGGCTTCGACATGCTGCGCCTCACCGTGCCTCAGGCCGAGCCGATGGCGCCGACCCAATTGGCGCTCGAAGGCGGCGAGGCGCGGCGCGAAGAAAGCGTCGCGGCGCTGGTCGACCGGCTGTCGATCCGGGCGGGGCGCGCGCGCATCCAGCGGCTGGAGCCGCGTGACAGCCATATTCCCGAACAGGCCCAGCTCGCCCTCCCCGCCGTGGAAAGCCGTCCTCCGGCAAGCTGGCCGCAGCGGCAGGAAACGGGCGATCCGCCGATGCGCCCGCTGCATCTGTTCGATCCGCCCCAACCAATCGAGGTGGTGGCGCAGGTGCCCGACGGTCCCCCGCATCGCTTCCGCTGGCGCCGGGCTTTGCATGAGGTGACCCGCTACGAAGGGCCGGAGCGGATCGCGCCCGAATGGTGGACGGCCAAGGACGGCAGGTTGGAGGGGAAAAGCGTTGGGGAGGGCACGAGCGCAGGACTGACCCGCGACTATTACCGGGTCGAAGATGCGCGTGGGCGGCGCTACTGGATTTTCCGCCACGGGCTTTACGGAACCGAGGCGGTGCATCCGGGCTGGTTTATCCATGGCCTGTTCGCATGAAAGGGCGCGGCAAAGGCCCTGATCCCGCCAGGCCCAAATCCACCGACCGGCGCGAGCTGAAGGCGCTGGAGGCGGCGCGGGAGAAGGCACGGCGCCAGCCGCCGGCTGATCGTCCGCCGATAGCGGCGTTGCCCTTCGCCGAACTGGTCGCGGCCACCAATTTTTCCTTCCTGCGCGGCGCGTCTCATGCGTCGGACATGGTGACGCGCGCCATCAGCCTTGGCCTCACTGGACTGGGCATAGCCGATCGCAACACGGTGGCGGGCGTGGTCCGCGCCCATGTCGCGCGCAAGCGCTGGCCCGAACAGATGCGGGCCGCCCTGCTGGAAGCCCGCAAGGAAGCCGGGCAACCTTTGAAGCTCAGCAAAGAGGAGGAACGGGCCTGCCAGACCGATTTGCGGCTGGTCGTCGGCACCCGGCTGGTCTTTGCCGACGGCACGCCGGATATCGTGGCCTATCCCGCCACGCGGCGGGGTTGGGGCGAACTCACCAAATTGCTGACCGTGGGCAACCTCCGGTCGGTCAAGGGCGACTGCATCCTGACCTATGAGGATCTGACCGCCTATCTCGACGATCTGCTGCTGATCGTGCTGCCTTACTCCACCGCCACCGAACAGACCGCGCATCGCCGGCCCGTGGCGTATGACTATGACGACCGGCCCTCCAGGGAAGCGATCAGGCAAGGCCATCTCAGTCTTGTCCCCCCGCCGCCTCCCGCCGATCTGGAAGCCCTGCTGGACCGATTGAACCGGCTGGTGCCCGGTCGTCTGTGGCTGGGTGCCGCCTTGCGCCGGGATGGACGGGATGCGCGGCGGTTGGCCCGGTTCAAGGGGCTTTCGGCGTCGACGGGCGTACCCTTGCTGGCGACCATGGACGCGCTCTATGCAACCCCCACGCAGCGGCCCTTGCAGGATGTGCTGGGCTGCATCCGCGAAGGCACGACCATCGCCAGGGCGGGCCGCGTGCTGGAGGCTAATGCCGAGCGGCATATCCACAGCGCCGCTGAAATGGCGCATCTGTTCCGGGCCTGCCCCGAAGCGGTGGCGGAAAGCGTCGCCTTTCTGACCCATGTGCATTTCACGCTGGACCAGCTGGCCTATGAATATCCCCATGAGCCGGTGCCCGAAGGATGGACCGCGCAGCAATGGCTGGAGGAACTCACCCTTTCCGCCGCCCATGCCCGCTATGGCCCGCGCATCCCGCGCAAGGTGCGCGAATTGCTGAATGAGGAATTCGGCCTGATCGCCAAGCGCAACTATGCCGCTTATTTCCTGACCGTTCACGACATCGTCGCTTTCGCCCGGATGAAGGGCATATTGTGTCAGGGGCGGGGGTCGGCGGCCAATTCGATGGTCTGCTTCCTGCTGGGCGTGACCTCGGTCGATCCGCGCAAGCATGACCTGCTCTTTTCCCGCTTCGTGTCCGAAGAGCGCAGCGAACCGCCCGACATCGATGTCGATTTCGAGCATGAGCGGCGCGAGGAGGTGATGCAATATATCTATGAACGCTATGGCCGCCACCGCGCGGGCATAGCCGCCACCGTCATTCACTACCGCTCACGCAGCGCGGTGCGGGAAGCGGCGAAGGTGCTGGGCCTTAGCGAAGATGTGTCGGCGCGCCTCTCCAGCACGGTCTGGGGCAGCTATTCGGGCGACATGGGCGATGCACGGATTACAGAGGCGGGCTTCGACCTCGACAATCCGCAGATCGTGCAGTTGCGCGCCATACTCGACCAGTTGCTGCGCGAGCCTTTTCCCCGCCATCTGTCCCAGCATGTCGGCGGTTTCGTGCTGACGCAGAACCGGCTCGACGAGACGGTGCCGCTGCATCATGCGGCGATGGAGGATCGCAGCTTCATCGAATGGGACAAGGATGACATCGACGCCCTTGGGCTGATGAAGGTCGATGTGCTGGCGTTGGGGATGTTGAGCTGCATCCGCCGCGCGTTCAACCTGATGCGGGAGCAAGGGTTGGGCGACCATCAGTTGACGGTCGATCTGGAGGCGCAGGATGGCGCGGTCTATGACATGCTGTGCAAGGGCGACAGCATCGGCGTCTTTCAGGTGGAAAGCCGGGCGCAGATCAACATGCTGCCGCGTCTGAAACCCCGCACGCTCTATGATCTGACCATTCAGGTCGCGATCGTGCGGCCGGGTCCGATCGAGGGCGACATGGTGCATCCCTATCTGCGCAGGCGCTGCGGGGAGGAGAAGGTGACCTATCCCTCGCCCGCGCCGGAACATGGGCCGAAGGATGAATTGAAGGCCATTCTCGACAAGACCAAGGGTGTCCCTCTGTTTCAGGAACAGGCCATGCGGCTGGCGATTGTGGCCGCCCGTTTCAGCGATGTGGAGGCCAATAAGCTGCGCCGGGCCATGGCGACCTTCCGCAATGTCGGGACCATCCATCATTTCCGCGAGAAGATGGTCAGGGGCATGGTGGCGCGAGGCTATGAAGCGGAGTTCGCCCAGCGTTGCTTCAAGCAGATCGAAGGCTTCGGCAGCTATGGTTTTCCCGAAAGCCATGCACTGTCCTTTGCGCGGCTGGTCTATGTGTCGGCCTGGATCAAATGCCATCAGCCTGCGGTGTTCGCCTGCGCCTTGCTGAATTCCCAGCCCATGGGATTTTACGCGCCCGCGCAGATCGTGCGGGATGCGCGGGAGCATGGCGTGACCGTGCATGACGCCGATGTAAACATGAGCGGATGGGACAACAGCCTTGAACCCTTGCTCCGGTCACGCGACGGCAGACGGGGCGAAGGGGTGGGCCGGGCGCTGGCGCTGCGGCTGGGGTTGCGGCAGGTGGACGGTTTTCGCGAAGAGTGGGCGAAGCAGTTGGTCGAGGCGCGGAGGGAGGGGCTGTTCGCCAGCATCGAGGATGTGGCGCGGCGGGCGGGGTTGCCGGCGCGGGCCTTGCGGTTGCTGGCGGATGCCGATGCCTGCCGGTCTCTGGGGCAGGATCGGCGGGCGGCCTTGTGGGAGGCGCGCCGGACGCCCTCCGATGAGTTGCCGCTGTTCGCCGCCGCGAAAGCGCGGGAATTGGGCGAAGAGCCGGACGCCATGCTCCCCGCCATGGCCTTGTCGCAGCAGGTGGCGACCGATTATGCGGTGACGCGGCTGTCGCTGAAGGGGCATCCGATGCAGTTCCTGCGGCCGGTCTTCGCGGCGGAAGGCGTGCTGAGTTGCGCGGAAACCGCCGCCGCGAAAAACGGGATGCGCGTGAAAACGGCAGGTGTCGTGCTGGTGCGGCAGCGGCCGGGCAAGGGCAATGCGATCTTCATCACCATCGAGGATGAAACAGGCATCACCAACATCCTGCTCTGGGCGCGGCTGTTCGAAAGACAGCGCAGGCCGGTCATGGCGTCGCGGCTGATGCTGGTCGAGGGCGAGGTGCAGCGCAGCAAGGAAGGGGTCGTTCACCTGATGGCGACTCAGGTGCACGACCGAAGCGCGGAAATGAGCCGTCTGGCCGAAGGATTGGCGGACGGGACGGGCCAGATCCGGCATCCTCATACGGCCCGGCATCCGCGCAATGTCCGGATTTTGCCGCAATCGCGGGATTTTCATTGAAGAGACGCGATAAAGCGGTGCGATGTCGCGTTGCGGCATTCAGGCCGGAAGAACCAGACTCGCTTCCAACCCGCCTTGCGGAAGATTGACGAGCTTCAAAGCCCCGCCATGTTCGGCCATGATCGCCCGGACCAACGCCAGTCCCAACCCGGCCCCGCCCGTCTCCCGGTTGCGCGAACCTTCGAGCCGGGTGAAAGGCTCCATCATCTCTTCCATCCGATCCTCGGCTATGCCGGGACCGTCATCGGCGACGACCAGACGAATGACGCCATTCCCTCGCTCCACCGACACATGGGCGCGCTCGCCATAGACGATGGCGTTTTCGATCAGATTGCGGAGCGCCCGGCGAATCTGCTGCGGACGCACATTTGCGACCGCCCTTTCGCTGTCGGCCAGTTCGACCGGCGCTCCCAGTTCCAGAAAATCCTCGACCACCGCATCGGCCAGCGCGGACAGATCGACCTTCTGCTGGGCCTCGCTGCTGCGCCCTGCCCGCGCAAGGGACAATATGTCCTCCAGCATCCGGTTCATCTCGTCGATGGTCTCCGACATGCGGGCGCGCTCCACCTCATCCTCGACCGATTCCGTGCGCACCCTGAGCGATGCCAGCGGCGTGCGCAGATCATGTCCGATCGCGCCCAGCATCCGGTCCTTTTCATTCAGCATGGCAAAGATGCGGCTGCGCATGGCGTTGAAGGCGGTGGTGAGCTGGCGCACGTCGCCGGGACCGCGTTCCTCGACGGGATCGGCGGAACCCGTGCGGGCGAATTGTTCGGCCGACCCGGTCAATTGCCGTAAGGGCCGCGCCAGCCTGCGCCCGACCCAGAGAAGCGGCAGCAGCACGATGACGTAGAGTATCAGTGTCTGGCCGACCAGCCAGCCGCCATAGCGCTGCGGCATACCGCCGATGCGCGTCTGGGTCACGGCCCATTTGCCGGGCGCATATTCCGCCGCCATCGTCAGCCGCACCGCATGGCCATGATCCGGCGCGCCATTGGCGTGCATCCGGAAATTGTCCCAGCGACGCGGCGGCGGGACCTGGCGATCCTCGATCACCCGCAGTGACCGGACGGCAAGGCCGACATCGTCGAACATCGCCCGGCCGCGCTTTTCGATATCCGGCCTCTCCTTGCCCGTCAGCGTTGGACTGGCCGTCAGAAATCGCACGCGATTGCGGCGATTGATGTCGGCGGCGGCGCGACGGTCGCGATTGTCCAGCGCATCGACGATCCGATAGACTCCGGGCGCCGTCTGCATCGTCAACTCGATCCGGTTGCGTTCCCGCAACAGCAGGGCAAAGTTGATCGCCTGCGCCACGAACAGCGCAATGGCGACGAGAATGATGATCTGGGCAACCAGACCCTGCGGCCAGAGACGAATGCGCTTCACAGCTTGCGCACGTCCGCAGCCAGCGTGTAGCCGCCGCCCCAGACGGTCTTGATCAGCGTCGGGGCCTTGGGGTCCGGCTCGATCTTCTTGCGCAGGCGGCTGATCTGATTGTCGATGGCGCGGTCGAAGGCATTGGCTTCGCGCCCCTGGGTGATGTCCAGCAGCTGGTCGCGGCTGAGCACCTGATTGGGCCGCGTCGCGAAGGCCAGCATCAGATTATATTCGGCAGTCGAGAGCGGCAGCGACACGCCTTCGCTGTCGACCAGCGTGCGCTCCTGCGTCTTGAGCAGCCAGCCGGCAAAGGCATAGGTGGCGCCGTCGGGCGCCGTCACCCGCTGCCCTCCGGTCGCGACCCGGCGAAAGATCACCTTGATCCGGGCGACCAGTTCGCGGGGCGAAAAGGGTTTGAGCACATAATCGTCGGCGCCCATTTCCAGTCCCACGATCCGGTCGGTCTCTTCCGACCTGGCGGTGAGCAGGATGACCGGAATTTCGCTGGTTTCGCGGATATGGCGGCAGAGCGACAGGCCATCCTCACCGGGCATCATGATGTCCAGCACGACCAGATCGATGGCGCTGGCGTTGAGGCGCAGCCGCGCCTCCGCCGCGCTCTCGACCGCGGTCACGCGGAAGCCGTTGCGTGAGAGATATTGCGCCAGCGGCTCGCGGATCGAACGCTCGTCATCGACGAGCAGCAAATGGGGTCGTTCGCTCATGGTCAGGTTCTTGTCATGGCTTGACGCGGGTTGGAAGGGCAAAGGTCCGGGGCCGGCGCCTTCACCCTTCCTGCGAAACGGCCGGAAGACGAGCCAAAGGGGGAGGGGAACCCGTGCCCGGCCGCTTCCCGTCTCAGTTGGCGGGCGGCGGCGGCGGGGGCTGCCCCTTGCGGTCCTTCCATCCGTCGCGGAAGGCTTCGCGCGCGGCCTTCATTTCCTCGGCCGTTACCTTGCCGTCATGATTGGCGTCGGCCTTGTCGAACATGGCGAGCGGGCGCGCCATGAATTCGGCCTTGGTGATCGCGCCGTCCCTGCCGGCATCGCCGTGGCCCGGCCCGCGATGGCCCCAGCCCCGGCCCTCCGGCCCATCCGGCTTGCCCATGCGATCATGCCCGCCGTCGCGGCCCTGATGCACGGCGGCAAATTCGGCCTTGCTGATCTGCCCGTTCTTGTCGGTGTCCATCGCGGCGAAGCGCTCGTCGAGCCGCTGCTGACGGAGGATCGCGCGATCTTCCTGGGTCAGCTTGCCATCCTTGTTGGCGTCGAGCCTCGCAAACCGGGCTTCGAGCGCGGCGGTCAGTTCTGCCTTGGTGATGGTGCCGTCCCTGTTGGCGTCGGCCATCATCATCATGCCGCCGCGCGGGCCATGGGAGCTGGGTCCGCCATCCTGCGCGAAGACGAGGTGAGAGGCAGCGAGCCCGCCGACGAACAGCGAACCCACCGCCACCGTGGTCATGAATTTGCGGATCATGGGTCTTCCTTCAAAGCATGTGTCACGAACGGCGCTCTGCCGTCCTTGAAGACGCTTATCGGAGACTTTTGTCCCGCAAATTTGTCACGTCACCCGATAAACTGTCGCAATTTGTATCGGGCGACGGACTTTTTATTCTCAGCGATCGCGCCGTCCCAGCAAGCGAAGCCGCAGGGCATTGAGCTTGATGAAGCCCGCCGCGTCGCGCTGGTCATAGGCGCCCGCATCATCTTCGAAGGTCACGACCTTCTCGCTGTAGAGCGAGTAAGGCGACTTGCGGCCAACGACGTAGATGCCGCCCTTGTAGAGCTTCAGCCGAACGGTGCCGGTCACCTTCTCCTGGCTATGGTCGATCGCGGCCTGAAGCATCTCGCGCTCGGGCGAGAACCAGAAGCCGTTATAGATGAGCTCGGCATATTTGGGCGCCAGCTCGTCCTTCAGGTGCGCGGCGCCGCGATCGAGCGTCAGCTGCTCGATGCCGCGATGGGCGAGATGATAGATGGTGCCGCCCGGCGTTTCGTACATGCCGCGCGACTTCATGCCGACGAAGCGGTTCTCGACCAGATCAAGACGGCCGATGCCGTGCTTGCGGCCATAGTCGTTCAGCGTTTCCAGCAGAGTCGCGGGCGACATGCCGACCCCGTTGATCGCGACGCCGTCGCCGCGCTCGAAATCGACGGTGATATATTCCGGCGCGTCGGGCGCGTCTTCCGGGTTTACCGTGCGCGAATAGACATAGTCCGGGGTTTCTTCCCACGGGTCTTCCAGAACTTTACCTTCGGAGCTGGTGTGCAGCATGTTCGCGTCGGTCGAGAAGGGGCTTTCGCCGCGCTTGTCCTTGGGCACCGGGATCTGGTGCGCCTCGGCATATTCGATCAGCCGGGTACGGCTGGTCAGGTCCCAT
>Ga0105251_10002565_pt1 | contig 14092 bp, 9 predicted proteins | sample KBSS64metaG_FD_80424 | JGI IMG/M metagenome (GOLD analysis project Ga0105251, IMG submission 80424) | Switchgrass rhizosphere microbial communities from Kellogg Biological Station, Michigan, USA - KBS S6-4 metaG | ecosystem: Host-associated > Plants > Roots > Rhizosphere > Soil | place...
CTTCTCCCCGGCGGCGAATGGACTCTCTAGCGAGAGGTAAGGTATCACCACCGAGCAGGGTGTTTGACTTGAGATCGCTTAGCTCTACCGAAAGACCAGATAGCTGCACGCCCAAGTCGGTAAGCTTCCCTCTGCAGGCTGTTAACTCTGCCTCGACAGCTGTCACGGCCTTTTTGCGCTCATCCAGCAGATCTCTAGACGTTTTCAAGTGTTCTGCAGCTTGCACAACCTCTGGATCGAGAGTTTGCAAAGCTTTGGCCACTCGCTTCTTGAGAGCTTCGGCGCCATGTTCAATACCACACAAAGGGCAATCTATGCGGTCGGGGGGGAGGTGAGCCGCAATAGTCGCAACCGCGCTGCGTATGGCGTCAGCCGCCGACGTTAAGGATTCGTACCGATGGGTTGCGGCCAATACCTCAGCATCAGAGACAGTTTGAGCCGATAGAGCAGTTGCCAGCTTTGCCTGCAGTTGCTCCTCTTCTTCCTCCCCATCACTGATGGCCGCAGAGATATCGACATTGAGCTTGAGCAGTTCTTCCCAGCGCCCAACGAATTGTTGCGCTATGACTAGATCGGCGTCCGTCTGCAAGAGCGCCTTGCGCTGATCATTGATAAGCGTGTGCTGGAGGTTGAGTTGCTGATTGCCCTCATGTTCGGTACGCGATGCCGTTGCCTTATTCTCGGCCTCAATGATAGCCTGATCCGCGTTCTCTAAAACAAGGCCACGATCCGAAACTAACTCCTTGGCCTGTGCTTCGCTCGCATATCGGTTGAGCTGCTGGACAATGGCGTCTCGCATGCGTTCGGCACTGACAAGGTCTTGCTGTACTTGCTCGTGACTGGCCGCGGCAACGCCTCGATCCTGTTTCTTGCGTGCTAGATCGTCGGTACCAGCCTTCAGCTCTTTACTCAGCTGATCAATACGTGTTTGCTCTGAAACGAATCGTCCAATGAGTCCATCTACCTCAGCCAACGCCTTGATCTGGTCTTTGAGTCGGGTTAGCTTGCCTTGCACCAACTGCTCTAGTGCATTATGAACGGTCTCCAAACCATCCTGACCCAGCGGTGGGACTAACAACCCAGAGGGTAGCTGCTCAAGAGCTTGGGTCTGGCTTGCGATATCTGTAATGGATTCGCCTATGTGTTCTCTGCTTCGAAGGGAGCCCTGCGACTGGGTGGCAGCCTGGTCTCGATCATGCTTCAGGCTTTGCCATTCGCTGAACTCCAGTTCAAGCGTTTTGAGCGAAGCCTTTGCCTGGTTTAACTGCTCAGTAAGCGACCGGCGAATGCCACCGAGCGCGCTAGTTACCTGTGAGCCGTCCCTCCCTATTGGAAGTCGGGCCAGCTGTGAACCCGCTACCTTCGGATCGGCTTGAACGAGCCAGTCTCGCTCCCGCTGATCCAATAGATGAGTAAGCCTGAGGAGGAATGGAATGTCTTCAGAATCGGTCTCCGGAAAAACGGAGCTTAGATCACCCGACCGCTCAACCTCACCAAGCTCCCCAATATGAGCGGAGACATGGGTATCATCAAAATCGAGCCTTACTCCAGCGGTACTTTGAGCGTCTCGAATAATAGGGAGGAGGTTGTCGGCCAGTCGGGAGACTTTGCCGGTGAGCCCCAGCTCCAAGGCTTCAAAGATCGCGGTCTTTCCGGTGCCGTTAGGCGCCAGTAGTATGGTGGCTCCCCGGCTAAATTCGATCGTAGTGTCTATGCCGAATCGGCGGATGTTGGAGAGCGTGAGGGACTTGAGCTGCTTCATTTGAAGTCCTCATCACCATATGTGACACGCTTCAGCGCATCAGCAATATCAGCACCCGCCCTACCGGAAAGCAGTAGCCCATGCCACTCAGGAAGATGCGGCTCAACCCACGAATGGGCTTTTTTTAATGATTCCAAAGCAGCTAACAATGGGTCAGTGATACCGTCAGAGCTACCTGCAGGTGCAAGTGATGCCAGGAAGCTACGATCAAGAAACGAGCTGACAGACTCTTGCTCTCTAGCTACTACCTTCCTGCAAAAACGGTCATCCGTTTCTAGACGTGCTGCGTCCTCGGAGTCGACATCCTCAATGAGTAGGAACATGTAAAGGTCAGCTGTTTGTGGCTCAGGAAGCATGTCGCGCACGTCTGCGGCCCAACGGAAAGCCCCCTGAATATTTGCGAGCTCGAAAGGAAAGGCCGCGATCAACACGGTTCGCCATCCCGCACCTTGCTGATTGACCCGCTTTAGCTGAATGGTCTCAAACTCCATTTTGGCTAAGGGGGCCGGTAGGTCAATTGCCTGGGGCGCGCAAACATCATAGCGTCCTTGAGCCCGCTGCTGTATGGCTGAGACCAGTTCAGAAATTTCTATCATTTCAGATTCCCTTCATGCGACTGGATGGCTAACTGGCGCGTAGCCACTCGCTCTTGCAATTGTCTTGAAAAATGCTGGCGCACAGAGGCTAATGTGCCGCTCCGCAGATGCCTGAACAGTCCCGACCTAGTAACCACGAGAAGAGGCTGACGCTCTACCGCCATACTGTTGAATGCCTCAGCATCATCCGCCATGCTTGCATCCATCAGATCTGAGGGAGAGGCGCTAACCCCTGACAAAATGACGATGGGGGGAGGCGAAGGGCCTATTACTGTCATCAAATGGTCATCAGATAGTTCGCGGACTAGCGGCGTCTTCCCAGATGGGCCAGACCAAAACCGGAGAGCGATGCTCAACACACGGCCGGCATCGGGGAAGCAGTCCCAACCAGTGTTGGTAACCCCCAACCCCACTGCAACCAAGAGTAGGGTTTCAACAGCCGTGACCAGCAGATCTAAGGTGCGCGGGCCTAATCGCAGCGCGTGCTTAGCGTTCTTACCCTCGGTTTCGGGATAAAGGAGTTGCTCCAGAAATCTCCGGCGGCTTTCAGGGGCGTCATCGAAGCCAGTTGCCCACGTCACCCAGACTGATTCCATGGCATCCGCGAGATCTGGGTCAGAAATGGTATCTAGCTTTTCTGAGACCCCTTGGATTAAACGCTGCCACACCAAGTCATCCATAGCGCTTGCGAGAGCATCGGCCTCATCACAAGCGGCGCGAAGCGTGTTGAACTCTTTGTCCAACGCGCAAGCAAGGCCCTCAGGGTTCTCAATCCACGGCAAATGACTGAGATCGGACTCTGCTGATCCGAAGGTGAGGCCCAGTTCGTGCCCAACACTAGCGCGCCATGTGGGCTCGCCCAGCATCAGGCTCTGACTGCCGTGAGACAGGTGCAGTGCCATACGCAGAATCGCTGACGGAAGGGTGAGATTGGCACCGCTTGTGGGTTTGTAAGGTGCGTAGATTCTGAGCTTCCGATTCCCGGACTTACTGCTCCACAGATGCTCGACGACACCAGCTGCAGATCTTGGCACGAGACTGCCTAAGTCATGCGTACCAGCAAATGACCATACCTTGCCATTGAGTTTCACCTCATCGCTCAGCAGATACTGAGCCCACGTTACGATGTCTGGACGGAGGCCGTCTTCGAGCTCTCGAATAACCGCATGGCATCCTAATGCCGAAACGTCTGAGGTATGTCTTGTGATGTAGGTAATGAGCCGCTCAAGCGTGCGTTCGGGGCAAGTGAAATGGCGTGCTAATGTTGTATGACAGCGTTGTTCCAATGCTGCATCGTTGCCAACGCAGACAATGGTGACTCGGCGCAGCGTGTCACTGATTTGAGTCCAGTTCTCGAACCCACACCAAGTCGTCAGCCAAGTATAGACTCGCTGTGTTGGCCCGTCCTTACGATTCGCAAGCTCAGCAAGGTCAAGACCTTCTTGGCGACAGATCTTACACAGCTCATCCAGATGATTGATTGTGAGCCCATCCTTGATCTTGAGTTCTGCGCCCACCAGCGTTAACTGGAAAAGCCGATCGGGTAGGGCTGCGAAAGTACCCTTCCGAGCGTGGGTAGCCAGACTGGCGAAAGCAGTGTCGAGGACGGAGTCAGGCTGCTTTGACTTCGCCGCTTTCAACGGTGCCCTGGACGAAGGAGAGTCACGCTCTGTGACCAACTGCACGTGCTTCTTACCTTTGACGCAGTTGGCCAGGTACTTCGCCTTATCAGGATCCTTGGTGCAAAAATTAGTGGTCTGTCGTTTGATCTGAAGGTGCTCTAGAGAGCGCTCATCATGCTTGATTACAACGTCATCCCATTCCTCAATACCGCCCGTTTCTGCCCCTATTGAAATAGGGGCGCGGCGACCGTCGAGAAAACTCTCCAGCATCTCCGAAAGCCGTTGAGCAATCACCAGCTTCTCATAGTGAGACTTCTGCTCCAGCCGGAACCTTCTGATCATACTGACATCCCTTCAGCTAATCTTCGCCTTGCCAGCGGCGCTGGCAGTTGGCCACATTCTACCAATACGTGCTGGGATCTGTCGCATAGACAAGAATTTGTTCGCATGACAACCAATGCCCAGTCGAAGCTAGCTGCGCGGTATGGTGCACCGGACATTTCACCGCTCCAACAGTGGAATGGATCGTGTCCCGAGAAGTGGTGTAACTGAACCAGCCTAAGGTGTGTTCAGTCCCGGAAAGTCATGGTGCATCCTTGACACCCCAGGAGGAGAATGGGTTATTCCTGTCAGACCTGACGCACATCAACGTGCGCCACTTTGGCGAAGTGATGGATAGCGTATTCATGGCGCTTTGTGGAATCTACTCGTGGCTGGGAGAGATGGATCAGGGCGTAGACTATTGACCTAGATGTGGCCTTGGCGGATTTCTACCTGCCTAATTCTGTGCACTCCGAGCGGCTATCAGGGGGTAGTGAGCGTAAGTCCTGCCTGTCATGCAAATATAAAAGTGGAGTTGATATTTGATGTTCGAAAATCGACCGGCGCAGCACTCAACAGAGGCTGATTTGGAGGCATCCGTGCATGCCGCTATCGCAAGAGCATTTCCCGGCGCGGATGTTCAGATAGAGCATCAGGTGCGGTTCAAATTTCATATTGGCAAGGCATTGGTTGATATCGATGGGGCGCAGTCGTGGGCCAAAGAAGGGCGTGCAGATATTGTTCTCCTCCACAAGGGGCGCGCTCTTGCGGTCGTAGAGCTAAAGCGGAAAGGGCTTGACCTTCAAGACGCAGATAGATTGCAAGGAATTTCCTATGCGCGGATGCTGGATCCTATTGCACCCCTAGTGGTGGTTTCAAATGGAGAGGTCACTAAACAGTACTGCACTTACACAGGGCAGGAGTGGATTCCTGTCAGCAGTGACGAGAGTCAGCTTGATAGCTTGATCAGCAACGCACTCATGCTAGCCACAGATGACGTCCGCAAGGCTGCGCAGACGCTGATGGGCACGGTCTGTGGTGTGTGGTCCGCGGTGGTGAAGGAAAGCACTGCGGAGAAGATGGAGTCCCTTTCCGGTGAGCTGAGAGACAGTCACGTCCCCTTTGCACGGGACTTTTTGATTCCACGTGAAGCAACAGGCGCTGTGATCGAGGCGCTTGAACGTTCCTGTTTCGTTATCCTTGAAGGCGAGCCCCTCACTGGAAAGAGCAATGTCCTTCGTGAGGTGGTTAGTGTCGCAGCGCAAAGAGATGATTTCGTGCCGCTCTATTTGTTGGATGGGGGTAGCGGCTACCTTCAGTGCTTGGCGGATGCGCTTGCGAGAACGGTGAACTGGCCATTCCAGGTTGAGGACGCCCGCTTCTGGCTTCAGCGTCTAGCGCGGGATCAGGAGATGAAGCTGGTGATCCTCATTGATCAATATTTGAGCGCTAGTGAAGCCAGTCAAAGGGAGCTGGAGGACCTAGTGGGGCTTGCCAAGAACGGAGGGTTCTCCGTGGTGGTGGCAATGGATGATGCATCGGTCGACGGTGTCATCAAGTCTCGTAACGGAAGGTCGCTTTCTCCTTTGGGGAGGGTGTGCGATCGAGTCATGGTCCAATCACTGCAGGATGATGAGTTCGAGCGCGCCGTGTTAGTTGCAAAGCGCCACGGGGTTACATTGATGGAGGGGAGCTTTCGCTCCGATGATTACAGGCGCCCATGGGTCCTTAGATCGGTTATCTGCAGTGCCATGGATCGTATTCCCGTGGGTGAATCGCATGCAGTCGAAGCACCGCCGCTGCTCGGTGTCGACTTCATAGACTATGTGCGTGACCGTTACGATGACGCCGCCCTAAGGCGGCATTACCATGAACTGGCCAGGGTCACGCTCGATGACTATCTTCGGACTGGTCGGACGGAGAAGATGGAGATAGAGGCCGCTAATTCTTTCCTACTTCGTGATGAGGCCTTGAAGGACCTTTCATCTGAATCCAGGAAATATTTGGCAGACTGTGGAGCGCTTAAGCACCTCACATATGAGGACCTTCCTGTCTTCCGCATCGGTTTCTACGAGATGTTGGTAAGTGAGCTTGCATCTGTTATCGCCGCTCACCTTCGGTGTCAAGTTGAGTCCGACATAGAGGGTGCGATCAAATGGCTGATGAGTGCAGCGGAAGTTTTGCCAATGGGGGAAATTATCGCCGCGCGTGCACTCGTTGCATTGATTCGATCAGGTGTCGACCCGATGCCTGTATGCATAGAGCTTCTGGGGCAATCGCCCATTCAAGGTGTGAGCTCGCCAAGAACTCGATTCGCTATTAAGACTATTGACGTGCCTGATGATGAAGTAGGCGATGTGAGGACGGATGAGACCTCTCCAGAATACTACAGCGACAATACCTTGCCTTGGATTACGCTTTCACATGTGCTGGCAGCGCAGCCATTGAGGGCGAAGGAGATCGGGCTTCTTCCTCAGATTATCGTGTTGATGGAGATTGCCCAGTCCATAGTGGTGCTGCGTCGACCTGGTACTACAGCAGCCTCATACGAACTATTTTCTCACGAGATGAATGACGGCACATTCGTTCCCGCGTGGGGTGTCGGCATCATCGAGCCTGTTACGTACGCCATCTTCAAAATGTTTCGGACATACCCGAGATCGGGAGAAGTGTGGGTGATGATGGTTGAGAAAATGGACTCGGCGCATCTGCTTGCGCGTACTTACACAGTATTGATCGAATTAATTCGTCTCGGTGGTCTTCAAGGGCAATGGGCTGGTGTCACCGCAGAGCGGGTGCTTCTCCCATTGCTACTCGAACATCCGAACATCACCATTACGGGTGTTTCTTCGATGGCGAGTGGCGATGCTAATTGGCGAAAGTAGGGGGGCGAAGCTGTAGTAGTCAACAATTCCCGGACACAGGATTGAGTTTTTCTTCCGCAGCCACGAGAGGCTGAAGCGGACACCTTGTCGGACTTTTAGAGGACATTAGATCGGTATGGCATGCGATCACACTGGCAGAAAAAAGCCCGGCAAAGCCGGGCTGGTGTGAAGTACCGCTACAGCTTGAACCCGATCATCCCTCGACCGGCTCTCCCTGAAGCGACAGGAGTAGATACGGCACTCCTTCAGGTGAATCCATAAACCTCAGCGTCAGTGCCACAGAGCCTTCCTTGTGCTCAGGTACGTCCAGTTCAAAATGAACCTGCCGTACCGCGGCGCACTCGTTGTTGACCTTGATCACTGCCTGGAACACCTCTGACAGCCGGTTACCGAACATGAAGCTCCGGCGGTCAGTCGGGTCCAGCAGCACCTTGGCCCATACCGCTGATGTAAATGCGATGGCGTAATCCATCACAGGGCCAACGCATTGTTTTTTCATTTGGGGCATCTGATTTCTCCAGAGTTGAGAGAAACCACCTGCCCCGACCGGGAGGTGATTTCCCGGTTACGGCGATTGAACGTGCAGCGTCAAACGGTGCAGCAGGTCACGCTTGTGTTGTTGAGCGCCTGCAAGGCAAACACTCGCCATCTGGGTGAAATCAGAAAGCCTCTAAGTTCCGTGGCTTCCCGCCGGGCAATCCTTGCCGATTCATAAGCCTCCTGGCTCAAGTCCTGGTGCGCCTGCTCGTAGAGCGCCGCCATCTGCTGCTCAACTGCCCAGACCTCTGCAGTCGTCCCACAGGGACGTCGCCAAACGATCTCCGATGCCCCAATGACACCGGACAGCACCCGTTGATCATCATCGCCGGCACAAGCTATGGGCTTTCGCCGATAGACCCTGGCCCGCGTGTAGTAAACCTCTACCGTCCGTGGATCGAATGAAGCCACAGCACTGAGCTTCGGATACGCATGCAACTCGTAGAATTGCGACACGCACAGCGCAATGGCTTCCTCAAGCAACCCGCGATACCCCAGCACGTACTCACCGGATACCTGGTAACAACCCACGTGCGGTTCGTCCTCCGGCAAGCTCAGCACACCCGTACAGACAATCGTGAACTGCCGTTGAAACTGATCCATACGCAACGCCGAACCGGGCAGGTACGGATTGCGAATGAACGGAAACGGCAGCCGTAAAACATTCATAGATTTTTCCATGCAGCACTCCTAGGGGCGGGACGGACCTCGCCCCATAGGGCAAGGAAGTCCCTATGGATGGATGTCAGGTTCAGACAGCAGCCAGACACCGGCACAGGCGCAAAAGCACCCGAAACGCAAACCGCGAAAGCGATCAGCAGCCGGCACGACCAAGCAGCGAAGTGAGGTATCCGCCACACCGCAAACCTGACGAAAAATCAGGGGGCAGGGCAGTGAGTATTAGGTGGGCGTGCCAACCAGCAGCACACCCATTAAGTGAAAGCCGATGAACAACAAACCTCACAGGAGGCCAGCATTCGGATCAGCAAGTCAGCCCAGGGCCGACGAAGTCAAAGAGGAGCCATAAGGCTCGAAGTACAACAGCGGGGCTTCGCGCTTCTCCGGCTTCGTGAAACAGAATGCGGAGAACACTTCGCCCGGCGGGGAGGGGTTCCCCGCGTGGGTGGTTACAGCAGAGGTTGTTAGAGGTATTTCAACGCAGCAAACAACGAGCCTCCGCAGGTGGCGAGCATCACGCCCAGCCGTATGGTGAGTTTGTTCTCCAGCTTCGTCAGGTCGTTGTTACGCCTTTCTCCATGAACCTCAAGCGTATTCCGAATTTCGGCCATATCCGCCCTGATTTCGGTGCGGAATGTCGTCATATCCGCCCTGATTTCCGTACGGAATGTCGTCATGTTCGCTTCAAGCTTCGTCATGTCCAGTTTGAGTTCATCACGGACTGAATGCAGGTCATGACGCACGTCTGCAATATCAGCCTTCAACTCAGAACGTACGTTCGCAAGTTCAGAGCGAACGCCTGAGATATCAGTTTTCAGCTCAGTACGCACACCTGTGATGTCAGTCTTCAGCTCGTTACAAGCCTCCGACAGGTCAGTTTTGCTAGCAAGGACTGTAGTCATCACTTTCTCCAACGCATCCATGATAGATGTAGCGTTTTTTTCTGAGACGTTGGATGCGACCATCGCCTTGTATAGATCCCTTCCAAGTTTCATTAGACCTCCAGATTTCAGTAGGAGAGCCTGCCCATACGGGCGAGGCCCGTATGGGAGAAACATCACGTTCAGCAGTGCTTCCATCGACCGCAATGGCAGTCGATTGGTCGCATCACTGGGAAGCTTGGCGACCTGGGGGTTGGATCATGCGCAATAGCGCATCGTAGCCCTTCAGATCCCAAGCTACTTGGCATGTGCCGACAAGGTCAGCAGTTCGCCCCCACACAATGGATACCCCGACTGCAGGCTGTCAAAGCACCCTCTGCAACAGACTATTTCCGAAGTGGAGCGCTTGTACGAAGCCTGGAAGCCTACTGCAAATCCTAACCTGCAAGCGGCGTAGGACGGGTTCCGTTATGGCCGTCAGGCGATGCTGTAATTTGCATGAGTAGACGTACCGCTGCCAGTTGAGAGGCCAGTCCATACGGTCACAATGGTGAGGATCTCAGCGACCTGATGCTGGCGGCTAGCGAGCAACGCTTCGGTAGTGAACTGCCGGCGTGGCCGGTGCAATGGCTGAACGATAGCGGCTCTGCCTACACCGCGAATAGACCCGGGCCTTTGCCCGGCAGATCGGCCTGCTGTCGCTGACAACCTGCAGAGCAACGGCATGGCAGAGAGTTTCGTGAAGACCGTGAAGCGCGACTACAAAGCCCGACCGAACGAAAACTTGGCCGTCGCCTTTGAACCCTGCAACAAGGAACATCCACATCTCAGAACACTGGCACGCAGATGTACCGTTGCTGGTATCGCTGGTTGAGTTCGAGGGCAGTAGCAAGCGGATCTTCTGAGGGATGTCCATGTCTTGCCTACCCAACGGCACCTGGCAGTTACTGTGGGAAAAGCGAGCCCTGGCGTGGGATGTGCCAGGTACACTTTGGGCCTAGGGGTATTTTTCAGGTTAAATGAGGGCGGCATCTCACGTTGTGCCATCGACTTCCTTGTGAACGACTTCGTAGGTTAAGCCTTGTTCATCGAATACGGCCCCCCACTCGATAAAGCCGGGTCGTGACTCGCAAACCAGTTGTATCGCGTAGCTTTCGGGCCGATCCCATACTTCCAATACGCGTGCAATATCCCCTGGCGCAGCGTCTCTGGAGCTCAGCCAATCTGTAAATCTGATCATCGTCAGGTCAACCGTGATCAGTCTTATGGTGTCGCCTTTGGACAGAGCCACTGATCAAACCTCTTTGTTCGCGTTCAAGTGTACCTTCAGCATCCGGCATGACTTGGCTGGAATGTGGGTCAAAGTGACCTCGGTCGAACTGCTAGTGGACATCTCTATTTTTTCCAGCCGTTTATGATTTGTTGGTGTCAATCATACTGAAGATCCCTTCATTACCGATTTTTGTTTTTTCGAAAAGTTTAAGGTCAACTAGGCCATTAAGCACTGTGGCAGCCGTATTCGCGAAAGCGATCAGCAGCCGGCACGACCAAGCAGCAAAGTGGGGTATCCGCCACACCACAAACCTGATGAAAAATCAGGGGGCAGGGCAGTGAGCGTTAGGTGGGCGTGCCAACCAGCAGCACACCCATTAAGTGAAAGCCGATGAACAACGAACCTCACAGGAGGCCGGCATTCAGATCAGCAAGTCAGCCTAGGGCCGACGACGTCAAAGAGGAGCCATCAGGCTCGAAAGTACAATAGCGGGGCTTCGCGCTTCTCCGGTTTCGTGAAACAGAATGCGGAGAACACTTCGCCCGGCGGGGAGGGGTTCCCCGCGTGGGTGGTTACAACGGATGGTCCTACTTGAAGAACCTCAGTGCAGCAAACAGCAAGCTCCCTGCAATCCCTTGCAATGCGGTCATGACGACTACCATGCGCACGGTGAGCGTCGTGTTCAGGTTGGCCATCTCTTTCAGCAGGCAGCAATCGGCCGATTCTGTTGAAAAAGTCGGCTTCGGTTTCCACAGCAGAAAAGTACACGTCTGAGATTGAAATCTGTGTTTTGAGTAAAGGGTTCGGGACTCAGATTTCACGTAGCAGCGTGCAAAAATAGCGTTTTCACCGCTCAACGCACGGGCATCCGGCCCGGGTCGACTTTTTCAACAGAATCGACCCAAAGCGGACATATGAATCATGCCCGCTTATGGCTAGAAAAATGAAAAATACATTTCACATTCTCGCGAAAGCCTTCACAGCTTCAGATCTTACCCCCGGTGCTCTTGCTATTTCTCCAACTAAAACCTTTCGCAACTCTTCAGCACTTTTCGAACTAAGAAACCTAGCGTTGCGTTCATAGTCAATAATGGCTTCATCGAATCGACCAGAATCAGCAAGAGCAAGGACTCTTGTGGTTCGGATAAGAAAAAACTCCAGAAGCCCTTCGTCGCCATCATCGTTTTGAGGTGGCCTATGCAATCCGTTCAGAGTTGTTATCGCCTCTCGGGAGTTGCCGCTACGCAATAGCCATTCTGCTAACAATGCGCGATACCATACCTTATGACTACTCTTAATTTCTTTATCCAACAAAATCTTGGCCTCCGGGTAGCGACGGCTAGCTATCGCAAATCCAATCTCCCTACGAGTCCGGAATGATTGCTGCTCACGCTCGTCGGAAGATGCGAGCCTAGAGAGTAATGTTCGGATTTCCTCCTTTAAACCTTGATCATGAATCGAATCACGGAGGCGATCTATCAAACAAGCAACCAAAACATCCATAACATAAGGGTTCGTTGGTGCAATTCGCAGCGCTCCTCGAGCATGTTGTTCTGCTTCCTGCGCCCGACCTTGTTCCAAAAGTGATGCCGCTAACTCGCGAAGAACATGGAAGTCACCGGTTCCTCCGTTATCCAACGCTACCATCAACTGTTGTTCCGCACCACGGAAATCACCAGCCAAACGTTTTTCGAAGCCTCGAATAAATGCCGCGATCTTTCGTGTCTTACCGCTTGCGATTCTATCAAGCTCTTTGTAACTATACTCCTTTAGTACATCATTGTTTTTACGGACACCAACAAGCCCTAGTATCCTAAGTGCCTCAACAACGCCTTCATCGCTTAGTGCAATACAGTTTTCAAACGCAGCTTTAGCTTTCTCAGCCGCTGGAATTAACGCTCTTTCATCATATAGTTTGCGAGCCACACGCAACTGCTGAGCAGCGAGTAAAGGCTTGCTTACTAGCACACTATTGAATTCGCCATCTGCTCGGATTGCCGCAGCAATAGAAGCCCGAAGTGCTAAATAGGAACCACCCTCGAGATCTTGAGCTTGATCCAAAATAGAAACTAGTTTTTTACGAACGGGCACTAGAAAGTCTTGAAGGCCTCGATGATTTTTCCACCGACGCATTACCAATCGCAAATGTGAAGCGGCTCTGAGGTTTTCTCCTGAATCTTCGAGCATGCCGTAATCTAACAGCTTGGCGAGAGAGGCGGAAATATCTTCGTAATTTTCGTTATTGGTGAATCCGAATAGCACGTCTTCCGGTGTTGCACCGCCCAACTCTTCCACGAGAAGGATAATGGCCTTTTCGATATTCGATAAGGGAACATTTTCTAGCGCTTTCTCGACGTACTCTTCCAATGCCGACTTACCGTCACTAGATGAGAGCTCAATGTTAAATCGAGCCGCACCAGCAGCTTTCATTAACTTTGCAGAAAGCTCTAAAAGACCAGGGTGTCCGCCAACCGATGCTACGACCTGATCGATTACTGTTTCCGTTGCAGCACTCATTGCATCACTGCACAAAAGTTCAAAAAGGTGTTTCGCATCTTTATCATCAATGCTATTTAGCTTTAGATACGGAATATCACCAATTGACGCTAATGACCTCGGCCCTGGACCTCGGACAGTAGAGACTGCCAGCACAGGATAGCTCGGACTTGAGGCCCTGATTGCACCAAGCAACCAACCTTCAAAATCACCGTCAGAGTTAACTATGTCATTGGAAAAAATTACGACTACGACCTGCTTTGATTTTTCTATTTCACCCAATAGCCGTGATAGCTCTAATGTTTTTTCTGCAGGGGTTAGCTCAAGAAACGCTTCAAGTTTTATTTTAGACGCGACCCAGTCAGGTGTCGGTTCGAAATACTCAAGTAGTCGCTCGTAGAGTACAGCCTCACCCTCGTATGAGCCCAATTCAATCTGTACCCAGTGTTTTGGAATGAAAGGGTATAGATCCTCATATGCGCGCGCTAACAAGCGACGCTTTCCAATTCCACTTATGCCAGAGATCATTACCGCAGATGGTCTGGTGGCCGATCGCTCCCTCAGCATTGACTTCAGATTGGAAAGCTCATTATCTCTACCAATAAATCGAGCGGAAGAAATCACGTCTTGCGTAATGAGCATTGAGCGAATTCTTAGTCCAACTAGCTTTTGAACCATTAAGGTTTGTACAACGAATGGGCGCAGCCAAGGATCCAACATGTCACGCGGCGTTTTATCTAAGGGGAAAATCGCAACGCTGGTGATTTTCCCCTCAAAGAACATATGCTTTGCATATCTAATTTCTTTTTGAACCCAAGGCGAATCTAATGCATTTTTCGATAAGAAAAGAACAAATACCTCGGAGTTTCCCAAGGCCGAAAGAATTTCATCAGCGGAATCACCCGTTGGTTCAAAAGTTCTTTCATCATAATGACAAAGCGCGCTACCCAGCGCATCGGCGACGCCCTTAACGAAACCTTTATCCTTGCTACTGTGCGACAGAAAAGCTTTACTCATCACGCCTCCTTGCTAGACCGATAA
>Ga0105251_10002567_pt1 | contig 14090 bp, 14 predicted proteins | sample KBSS64metaG_FD_80424 | JGI IMG/M metagenome (GOLD analysis project Ga0105251, IMG submission 80424) | Switchgrass rhizosphere microbial communities from Kellogg Biological Station, Michigan, USA - KBS S6-4 metaG | ecosystem: Host-associated > Plants > Roots > Rhizosphere > Soil | place...
CGAGCCCGCCCCTTCGACCATCACCACCGGGTATTCGGCGCTCAGGCGCTGGTGTGACGCCAGTACCGCCTGCATGGCGATGGCTTTGTAATCGTGATAGGCCACCGCATTCATGCTGGTGACCGCGCGACCATGGATGATCACCTGGGCTCCGGTGTCGCTGTTGGGCTTGAGCAGCACCGGGTTCATGTCGGTGTGGGGTGCCAGCCGGCAAGCTTGCGCCTGTACCGCCTGGGCACGGCCGATTTCCCCGCCGTCGGCGGTGACGGCGCTGTTGAGTGCCATGTTCTGTGGCTTGAACGGCACCACGCCGACGCCCTGGCGCAACAGCCAGCGGCACAGGGCGGTGACCAGTGTGCTCTTGCCAGCATCGGAGGTGGTGCCTTGCACCATGAGGGTGGTCATGCCGTTTCCTTCTGATAAGCGGCCAGGGCCTGGGCCAGGCGCTGCTCGTCTGCGGCGTTCGCCGGCAGGCCAAGGCGCACGGCGGCAGGCTGTTCGAACAGGCGCACGAGGATGCCGCGGCGGGCGAGAAAGTCATGCAGGTGGGCTGCGTGCGCACTGCGCACGTACTGGAACAGGTCGCAGCCGCCGCTGGGCGCCAGGCCACTGCCCTGCAACAGCGTATCCAGGCGTTGGCTGGCCTGGGCGCAGCGCTCGATCTGCGCTTGATGCGCCGCGTGGTCGGCAAAGCAGGCTTGCGCCAGCACCCGGGTCGGACCACTGACGGTCCAGGGCCCGAGCAGCTCGGCAAGGCGCTGCAACAACGAGGGCTCAGCCACTGCGCAGCCCAAGCGTACGCCGGCCAGGCCAAAGAACTTGCCGAACGACCGCAGCACGATCAGGCCTGGGCGCTCGGCGCAGTCGCTCACGCTGTGCTCGGGCGTGTTGTCCATGAAGGCTTCGTCGACCAGCAGCCAACCGCCGCGCTCGGCCAACCGCGCGTGCCAGGCCAGCAGGCGCTCGCGCGTTACCAGACGACCGGTGGGGTTGTTCGGGTTGACCAGCAGCAGCACGTCAAGGCTGTCGAGTTCAGCTTCAACCTGGGTTTCATCCAGCTCGACCAACTCATGCCCGGCGCGCTGCCAGGCCTGGGGATGTTCGGCATAACACGGCGACAGCACGCCGACCCGCCCGGCCGGGCGCAGTGTCGGCAATGCCTGGATCGCCGCCTGCGAACCGGCCACCGGCAGTAGCTGGGTGGCGCGGTAATAACGCCGCGCCGCGTCTTCGAGGCCGTCTTCGGTCTCTGGCAGTCGGGCCCAGGCGTCCAACGGAATCGGCGGAATCGGATAAGGCCACGGCGCGATGCCGCTGGACAGATCGAGCCAGTCTTCCCGCGCGATCCCGTATTGCCGCACCGCACGCAGCAGCCGGCCACCGTGTTCAAGCATTCAGATAAGCTCCCACGCAGATCACCAGCACCCACAACCAGACGCCACGCTGCACCAGGCTCCAGCCGCGCTCGATGGCATCGGCATCGGCCATCGGCCCGTCACCCAGGCGCGGGCGCTCGTGCAGTTCGCCGTGGTACACCGCCGGGCCGCCCAGTTCGACACCCAGCGCACCGGCCCCCGAGGCCATCACCGGCCCGGCATTGGGGCTGTCCCACAGCGGCGCCTGTTTGCGCCAGCAGGCCAGGGCCAGGCGCGTCTTGCCAAGCAGCGCGTAAGTCAACGCCACCAGCCTGGCGGGAATATAGTTCAGCACATCGTCGATGCGCGCCGCGCACCAGCCGAAGCGCTCGAAGCGTTCGTTGCGGTAGCCCCACATGGCGTCGAGGGTATTGCTCAGGCGGTACAGCACCACCCCCGGCGCACCGGCCACGACGAACCAGAACAGCGCGGCGAACACCGCATCGCTGCCGTTCTCCAGCACCGATTCGGTGGCGGCGCGGGCGACCGCCGGCTCGTCCAGCTCGCGGGTTTCCCGGCTGACCAGGTAGCCGACGCGGCGCCGCGCCTCTTCCAGATCCCCCAGGCGCAAGGCATTGGCCACCGGCAGCACATGCTCGCCGAGGCTGCGCAAGCCGAGGGCGCAATACAGCGCCAGCACGTCCACCAGCCAGCCGACATAGGGTAACCAGGACAGGATCAATGCCACCAGGGTCAGCGGTACCACGGCCAGGAACCAGGCGCTCACGCCATGGCTGCGCCAGCCGCGCCCGCCGGCATTCAAGCGGCGCTCCAGGCCCGACGCTAGGTTGCCGAAGCCCACCAGCGGGTGCCGGCGCTGCGGCTCACCCAGCAGCGCATCCAGGGCCACACCGGCCACGGTCAGCAAAGCGACGCTCATGGGCGTTCTCCCCATTGGTTTTCGAACAGCATGTCACTCAAGGGGCGCTCCTCGGCCCAGTTTTCCTGTACCAGCATCGGCTGTGCGTAGAACGCGGTGACTGGCCCCAGGCACAGCACCGCCACCGGTTTGGCCCCGGCGGGCATGCCCAGCAGCGCGGCCAGGGCCTGCGGCTCGAACAGCGAGACCCAACCCAGCCCCAGGCCCTCGGCACGGGAGGCCAGCCACAGGTTCTGGATCGCGCAGGCCAGCGAAGCCAGGTCCATCTCCGGCAAGGTACGGCGGCCGAAGATGTGCGAATCGCGGTTGTCCATCAACGCCGCCACCAGCACTTCGGCGCAGTCGCTGATGCCCTCCACCTTGAGCTTCATGAACTCATCAGAGCGTTCGCCCAGCGCTTCGGCGGTACGCACCCGCTCCTCTTCGACCAAGGCCTGAATGCGCCCGCGCAATTCACGCTGGCTGATGCGGATGAAGCGCCAAGGCTGCATCAGGCCGACGCTCGGCGCCTGGTGCGCGGCGGCCAGCAGGCGACCGAGCAGCTCAGGAGCGACCGAGCCACCGGCAAAGTGGCGCATGTCGCGGCGCTCACCGATAGCGCGGTAGATCGCGGCGCGCTCGGCGGCGCTGTAGGCGTGATCGCTCATGGCCGCAACAGCGCCGCCGCCGCGTCAGGGTTGGAGGGGAAATAGAAGTGCACGTAGGAGGCCGTCAGCCGGCCCAGCCGATACACCGCTTCGTTGCCGCGCCCGCCGTTGGGGCTCAGGCCCCGGGCGATCGGCTCCAGCTCGGTGCTGGTCAGCGAGTGGTGGTAGGTGTGCCCGCGCAGGGTGCCTTCCGGCAGTTCCACGGCTTGCAGGGCCAGGGCCGCCAGGCGCTTCTGCATGGTCGCCTCGCCCGGCAGCAGGCCCAGCAGTTCGGCACGCTCGCCAGCGACATCCGTCAGCGCATCGAGCAGGTACAGCATGCCACCGCATTCGGCCAGCAACGGCTTGCCTTGGGCGTGATGGGCACGGATCGCTTCACACATCGGAGCATTGGCAGCCAGTGCGTGGTGATGCAGTTCCGGATAACCGCCTGGCAGATACAGGCTGTCCACTGCCGGCAGCTCACGATCATGCAGCGGCGAGAAGAACACCAGCTGCGCCCCCAGATCACGCAACAGCTCGAGATTGGCGCCGTAGGTAAAGGCGAACGCTTCGTCACGCGCCACACCGATGCGCACACCGCTCAGCGACGCAGCGCAGGCGTGTGGCGCGGGCGCGGCAAAGGCCACCGGCGGCGGCAAGGCGGCATCGCAGCTGGCGCCAAGGGCTTCGGCGGCAGCATCCAGGCGGGCATCCAGGTCGTTCAGCTCGCTGGCCTGAACCAACCCCAGGTGGCGGCTGGGCAGCTCGATGCCGCGCTCGCGTGACAGGCCGCCATACCAGCGCAGGCCCTCGGTCAGGCTGCCTTCGAGCAGTTGCGCGTGGCGCAGACTGCCGACCCGGTTGGCCAGCACGCCAGCGAACGGCAGGTCGGCCTGATATCGCGCCAGGCCCAGCGCCAGGGCGCCGAAGGTCTGGGCCATGGCCGTGCCGTCGATCACCGCCAGCACCGGCACGCCGAAGTGGCGGGCCAGGTCGGCGCTGGACGGGGTGCCGTCGAACAGGCCCATCACACCCTCGATCAGAACCAGGTCGGCCTCTGCTGCGGCTTGCCACAGCAGGCGACGGCTTTCTTCGGCACCGATCATCCACAGATCGAGCTGGTACACCGGCGCGCCACTGGCCCGTTCCAGGATCATCGGGTCGAGGAAATCAGGGCCGCATTTGAACACCCGGACTTTACGCCCAAGGTTGCGGTGCAGGCGGGCCAGGGCTGCAGTCACGGTGGTCTTGCCCTGGCCAGAGGCGGGTGCTGCGATCAGCACCGCCGGGCAGCTGCGCGTTTCACTCACAGTTCGACGCCCTTCTGCGCGCGGATACCGGCCTGGAAGGCGTGCTTGAGCATGCCCATCTCGGTCACGGTGTCGGCCAGTTCGATCATTTCAGGCTTGGCTGCGCGGCCGGTGACGATCACGTGCTGCATCGGTGGCCGGGCCTGAATGTCACTCAGCACCTGGTCGAGGTCGAGGTAGCCGTGCTTGAGGGCGATGTTCAGCTCGTCGAGCACCACGAACTGCACGCTCGGGTCTTGCAGCAGCTGGCGCGATACAGCCCAGGCAGCTTCGGCGGCAGCGATGTCGCGCTGACGGTCCTGGGTCTCCCAGGTGAAACCCTCGCCCATCACGTGGTAGCGCACCTGCTCGGGGAAACGGCGGAAGAACAGCTCCTCGCCAGTGCTGTTGCGGCCCTTGATGAACTGCACCACACCGCACTGCATGCCATGCCCCAAGGCACGGGCCAGCATGCCAAAGGCCGAGCTGCTCTTGCCCTTGCCGTTGCCGGTAAGCACCAGCAGCAGGCCGCATTCGTTGGGGGAGTTGGCGATGCGCTCGTCGATGACCGCCTTCTTGCGCTGCATGCGCGCCAGGTGGCGTTCGTCGCGTTCGGTGGTTTCGCTCATGAAGGGTTCTCCGCAGGCTGGCGCCACGTGAACAGCGGCGACAGGTAATAGGCGGGCAGACGGAGAACGCGCAGGAGCCATGGCCAGAGCCACGGTGCACCGCGCATCACCCTCCGTGATGCCGTTGGCAGTATCAGGCCGGTCTCCGGGCTTGTGAGCGGGCCATGCGGCCCAGGCCTGCGCGCCTTCCCGGGTACCTGTACCCAGTGGCTCTGCGCGGCCGCTACTCACCTACCGTTGCGGGGGCAGCGCCGGAATCGCGCCATGCTGGCGGCCACCGGCTTCCCAGTTTCACCCTGCCCAGTCGGGGCTGGCAGGGCACCTGAAACACGCGCGAAGGTTAGAGGGTTGCACCGGGAGCGTCAATCGAACGGGGCCTTTTACTTCGGCAGAACTGGCCTGGGTCAATGGCCGATCTGCCAAGTTGTGCCACACTGAGCCAAGTGATATCACATAGCCATCACTTTGCGCTGGACACCATCACAACGACAACAGGAGAGCGCAGCATGCAAGGCCAGATCATCAACAACCCGCACCTGGCGTTTCTGCAACCGGTACTGGAGCGCTGGATCGACTGCATCGACCGCTTCAACCAGTTCAATGGCGATGCCGAGGCCCCCTACTGGCATGGCAGCGCCGCCAATATCGGCATGCTCGCCGCTGCCGCCTGGCAGGCCGAACGGGCGGCACTGCCGCATTTTGCCAGCAAGAAGCAGCGTGACGAGGGCGAACAGGAGGGGCGCTGCGACCTGTCGATCTGCAGCGCCGACGAGGCACTCTACCTGAGCGTGAGCCAGCGCTGGCCAAAAATCGCCCGACTGGACATGGCTGCGGCCCTGCAGGAAACCACCGCCCTCGCCCGCCAGGTGGCCTACCCCAGCCAGCTGAAAGCCGGGGCGCTGTTCATCACCCCCTGGAAGGCGGGCCAGCATGCCAGCCCGGAAGAACTGCAGGACCTGGTCGATGACCTGCAGAAACACACAGCCTGCGCCATCGCCTGGTACTTCCCTTATGCCTATCGCAAGCTGCACAACGAGCTGGGCCAGTATTTCCCGGGGGTGGCGCTGCTGCTCAAGCAGGCCTGAACTCAGCGGCGCAGCAGCGCCAGCACGGCATCGGTCACCGCTCGGGTGGTGGCGTTGCCGCCCAGGTCCGGCGTGTGCAGGCCACTTTCGGTCACCGCCTCAATCGCCGCCATCAATTCGCGAGCAGCAGCGGCCTCGCCCAGGTGTTCAAGCATCATCACTGCGGTCCAGAAGGTGGCGATCGGGTTGGCCACGCCCTTGCCTGTGATGTCAAAGGCCGAGCCGTGGATCGGCTCGAACATCGACGGGAATTCGCGGCTCGGGTTGAGGTTGGCGGTGGGCGCGATGCCCAGGCTGCCGGACAATGCGGCGGCGAGGTCCGAGAGGATGTCGGCATGCAGGTTGGTCGCCACCACCACATCCAGCTGCTCAGGCTTGAGCACCATGGTGGTGGTCACAGCGTCCACCAGTTCACGGGTGGTGCGCACATCCGGGTAATCCTTGGCCACCTGCGCGAACACCTCATCCCACAGCACCATGCCGTGGCGCTGGGCGTTGGACTTGGTCACCAGCGTCAGGTGCTTCGCCGGGCGGGTGCGGGCCAGTTCGAAGGCGTAACGGTGAATGCGCTCCACGCCCACGCGGGTAAAGGTCGAAACCTCGGTAGCCACCTCGATCGGCAGACCTTGGTGTACCCGGCCACCGCTGCCGGAGTATTCACCTTCGGAGTTCTCGCGCACGATCACCCAGTCGATGGCCTTGCCCTTGGCCAGCGGGCTGGCAACGCCAGGCAGCACACGCGCCGGGCGCACGTTGGCGTACTGGTCGAAGCCCTGGCAGATCGGCAGGCGCAGGCCCCACAGAGAGACATGATCGGGCACCTCCTGGCTGCCCACGGCGCCGAAGAAAATAGCGTCGAAGGCCTTGAGCGATTCCAGGCCACCTTCGGGAATGTACTGGCCCTCACGCAGGTAGCGTTCCGAACCCCAGTCGAAGTGTTCGAAATCCATGGCGAAGGTACCGCGCCTGGCAGCCAGGGCCTGCAGCACTTCCACCCCCGCCGCGATCACTTCGACGCCGATGCCGTCACCCGGGATGGCGGCGATCTTGTAATTGTTCATGTCTCGACTCCCATGCTTGTTGTGGCCCACCAGGCTTGTGCCAGCGGGGATGGGGCGAGTATATGTAGTGAAGTCAGGGCAGCAGTTAACCCTGGATCACGTCTTAAGTAACCATGGGTTAATGATGAATCCGACACAGGATCTGGGCTTCTTCCACCTCCTGGCCAAGCAAGGCAGCCTGGCCGCCACAGCCCGCGAACTGGGCGTGACCCCACCGGCAGTGAGCAAACGCCTGGCCGCGCTGGAAGCACGCCTGGGCATTCGCCTGGTCAACCGCACCACCCGCTCCATGAGCCTGACCGCAGAGGGCGAGCTGTACTTCGCCCATGCCGCACGGATCCTCGCCCAGGTCGACGAAGTGGAGCAGTTGCTCGGCCAGCATCGCGCAGAGCCCAAAGGGCTGATCCGGGTGAATGCTTCACTGGGTTTCGGTCGGCGTTACATTGGCCCGGCCCTGGCCGACTTCTACGCGCGCCATCCGGATATCGAAGTGCAACTGGAAATCAGTGACCACCCACTGGACCTGGCGTCGCACGGCTTCGACCTGGGCATACGTTTCGGCAGCCTGCCGGACGCCTCCTTCCACGCCCGCAAGATCGCCTCCAACCGCCGCCTGCTGTGCGCCTCGCCCTTGTACCTGGAAAAGCATGGCACCCCACAGAAGCTTTCGGAACTGGCCCAGCACAACTGCATTTTCCTGCGCCAGAACGAATCGCCGTATGGCGTATGGAGCTTCACCAGTGGCGGCCGCACGCAGAACATCAAGGTACAGGGCGCGCTCAGTTGCAATGACGGGGAAGTGGCACTGAACTGGGCCTTGCAGGGGCACGGCATCTTGCTTCGCGCAGAATGGGACATCGCCCGCTATGTGCGCAGCGGGCGCCTGCGGCTGTTGCTGGAGGACCAGACCCCGACACGGGCCGATGTCTACGCGGTGTATCCGCAGCAATTGCATTTGTCGTCACGGGTACGACGCCTGATCGATTTTCTCACCGAGCGTTTCGAACGCATCGATCACCTGGACCTGGAAGAGGCCGGTTAAGCCTCGTCAATCGGGAGCGGTGCTCGGTGAACCTTGAGCAACAGCGCACGCTCAGATATTCATACCCCGGCACAAAGGGCTGCGAACATGAAACGCACCGTCATGCTGTTGCCGTGGACATTGCTCGCCTGCCTTGGAGGCTGCGGCGACACTGCCCACCTGAAGGTGAGCGATGGCAGCGGCCCCATGCCGCAACTTCCGCCACCGCACCAGAGCCTGATCCCGACCGTCAACATCGCCCCTGCCACAGGCTGGCCGCACGGTGCAAAACCCAAGGCAGCCTCGGGCACCCAGGTACAGGCATTTGCCGACCACCTCGAACACCCGCGCTGGCTCTACGTGCTCCCCAATGGTGACGTGCTGGTAGCCGAGACCAACGCCCCACCCAAGCCTGACGACGGCAAGGGGCTGCGAGGCTGGTTCATGGGCAAGGCGATGAAACGGGCCGGTGCCGCCGTAGCCAGCGCCAACCGCATCACCTTGCTGCGCGACGCCGACCACGACGGCGTCGCGGAAATTCGCACGACGTTCATCGAAGGGCTCAATTCCCCCTTCGGCATGGTGTTGCTGGGCAAGGACTTCTACGTCGCCGATACCGACCAGCTGCTGCGCTTCCACTATGAACCGGGAGCGATGCAGATTGCCGGGGAAGGCCACAAGGTCACCGACCTGCCAGGCGGCCGGCTCAACCATCACTGGACCAAGAACGTGATCGCCAGCCCCGACGGCAGCAAGCTCTACGTGACCATAGGCTCCAACAGCAATGTCGGCGAGAACGGCCTGGACCAGGAGCAGGGGCGCGCAGCGATCTGGGAGGTGGACCCGGCCAGCGGCCAGCATCGCCTGTTCGCGTCAGGCCTGCGCAACCCGAACGGCTTGGCCTGGCAGCCGGACAGCGGAGCACTGTGGACAGCAGTCAATGAGCGTGACGAGATTGGCAGCGACCTGGTGCCGGACTACATCACCTCGGTCAAGGACGGCGGCTTCTATGGCTGGCCATACAGCTACTACGGGCAGCATGTGGATGCACGTGTCTCTCCCCAGAACCCGCAGAAAGTCGCCACGGCGCTCGTGCCGGACTATGCCGTAGGCCCACATACGGCATCACTGGGGCTGGCCTTCGCCGAGCCCGGTGTACTGCCCTCGCCATTCGATCGTGGAGCGTTCGTGGGCCAGCATGGCTCGTGGAACCGTAAGCCGCACAGTGGCTACAAGGTAATTTTCGTACCGTTCGACAGCGCCGGAAAGCCCGCCGGCAAGCCTATAGACCTACTGACCGGTTTTCTCGACGAGCATGGCAAGGCCAAAGGGCGACCGGTGGGCGTCATCAACGACCAGCGCGGTGGCGTGCTGGTGGCCGATGATGTGGGCAACGTGGTGTGGCGAGTGACCAGGGCGCGCTAGCGTTCAACGGTTCTGCGCGAGATGCCCCTGGGGAATCACGCGTTTGGCCTGCAGGTAGGCCTTGGACCAGTAGCTGTTGGACAGGTAGTCCAGGCGCACGGTGCCGCCGGTGGAAGGTGCATGCACGAAACGCCCCTCGCCCACGTAGATGCCCGCGTGGCTGACCTGCGACCCGCCAGCCGTGGCAAAGAACACCAGGTCTCCCGACTGCAGCGCGTTGATGTCCACGGTCGGCGCACGCATGACGATCATCTCGCGGGTCGAGCGCGGCAGGCTGATGCCGGCAGCGTCGCGGTACACGTAGCCGATCAGGCCACTGCAATCGAACCCGGAGTCCGGCGTGTTGCCACCCCAGCGGTAAGGCGTGCCGACCAGGCCGATCGCACGGATCAGCACGTCGTCTGCCAGTGGCGAGCCCTCGGGCTGGCTGTAGGTGATGCGTGGCTGCACCACGGGGGCCGGTGCCGGGGCACGGCTGGAGCAGGCGGCAAGCAATGCCACCAGGGAAAGGAATGCGAAGCGCGCCATCATCGTCATGGCCAGAACTTCCTGTCTGAGACCGAACGGCCGCAGCCGAAAAGAGTTGAGAATTTAGATTAGACGCTTTCTGTAAATGCGCACGGCGGCGAGCTTTTTTCAAGCTACGCCGCCGTGGCAGGATATATCATTTTGATATCAGTTGCGCGCGATATTGCTGGTCGGCGCCATGGCCAATGCGCGCTTGGCTTCGATGAAGGTCTTGCTCCAGTAACGGTCACCGAGGCTGTCGATGCGTACACCACCGCTGCGGCGGCTGCTGGAGTGGATGAACTGATTGTCACCCAGGTAGATGCCAGCATGGCTGACACGGCCACGGCCATTGGTGCTGAAGAACAGCAGGTCGCCTGGCTTGAGCTTGTTGCGGGCCACCTTCGGCGCATCGACGTTGATCATTTCGCGCGTCGAACGCGGCAGGTTCATGCCGGCCTCTTCACGGAACAGGTAGCCGATGAAACCGCTGCAGTCGAAACCTGAGGCTTCCGAGGTACCGCCAAAGCGATAGCGGGTGCCGATCAGCGCCATGCCGCGCTCGAGGATGCTGTCAGCCAGCACCGGGAGCTGATAAGGCTTGCTGCTGGAGAAGGCCTCCAGGTCATCTTCAGTGGCCTGTTCTTCTTCGCCGAAGACCGACGAAGGCGAAGCTTTGGCCTTGTTGACCGATTGTGCGGCAATCGGGGTGTGATCCTGGGGCTGGGAAATCGGGCCTTGAGCCGCGCAGCCAAAAAGCAGGGTCACGAGTGCGAGTGGCACGAGGGGTGCGAAGCGCTTCAGCATGGGCACGACCGTGTCTGTAATCCTTTAGAAGGGTGAAACTATGCCCTCTATCATGGCCATTTGCAAATTTTATCGAAAAAGATGTGACTTTTTCGTTTTGCACCTCAAAGCCCTGTGTTTACGGGGCTTACCAGCCGAGGGTTTCCTTCAGGAAAGGGATCGTGAGCTTGCGCTGGGCCTGCAGGGAGGCCTGGTCGAGGCGCTCGAGCAGGTCGAACAGCGCGCTCATGCTGCGCGTGCCGCGGGTGAGGATGAAATGGCCGACTTCGTCGGTCAGGTGCAAGCCGCGGCGCGAGGCCCGCAACTGCAGGGCACGCAGCTTGTCTTCGTCGGACAGGCCGCGCATCTGGAAGACCAGGGCCAGGGTCAGCCGTGACTTGAGGTCGGGCAACTTGATCGGCAGTTCACGGGGCGAGGCCGAGGCCGCCAGCAGGAGGCGCCGGCCGCTGTCACGCAGGCGATTGAACAGGTGGAACATCGCCTCTTCCCAGTCCGCCTTGCCGGCGATCACATGCAGGTCGTCGATGCACACCAGCTCGTACTGCGCCAGGTAATCGAGCAGCTCCACACCACGATCGAGCAATTGCGCCAGCGGCAGGTACACCGCGGGCTCGCCACATTGCTGGAAGCGGTGGGTGGCCGCCTGCAGCAGGTGACTGCGACCCACGCCCTGTTTGCCCCACAGGTAAATGAGGCTCTCGGTCCAGCCGGCGTCGGCTTCGCACAGCCGCTCGACATAGCCCAACGCCGCGGCATTGGCGCCCGGATAGTAGTTGATGAAGGTGGCGTCATCGCGCAGGCGCACACCCAGGGGCAACTGGATCGGTGGTTTCATGCTCGCGGGCGGTCGTCAGGACCGCGGGGGGCCTTTGGTGAACAATGTGCAAAGTCTATACCCGCATTGCAGGGCGCACAATCATGCAGGCGGATAGCATAAGCAAAATCAACGAGTTGCGCTGTTGCGGGGCTGCATTGCAGCCCCCTCGTTCACAGATCCGGGTCGACATCCCCGGCATACATGTCCGATTCCTTGTACAGGTCATGCACATGGCGCAGCAGTACCATGATCACCGCCGCCACCGGCAACGCCAGCAACACGCCGGTGAAACCGAACAGCTCGCCGCCGGCGAGAATGGCGAAGATCACCGCCACCGGATGCAAGCCGATGCGGTCACCGACCAGCAGCGGGGTCAGCACCATGCCCTCCAGCGCCTGCCCGACCATGAACACCGCGACGATGCCGAGCATCGGGTACAGGTCACCCCCGAACTGGAACAACCCAGCCACCAGCGCCGCGCCAATACCGATGATGAAGCCCATGTACGGCACGATGGCTGCCAGGCCGGCGAGCATGCCGATCAGCAGGCCCAGTTCGAGCCCGACCAGCATCAGGCCCGCGCAATAGATGACGCCAAGCGCGACCATCACCATCAACTGGCCGCGAACGAACGCCCCCAGCACTTCATGGCATTCGCCAGCCAGCCCGACAACCTGCGGCTCACGCTGACGCGGCAGCAGGCCACGCAGCTTGGCCATCATCAGGTCCCAGTCGCGCAGCAGATAGAAGCCCACCACGGGGATCAGCACCATGTTGGCCAGCCAGGCCATCAGCGCCAGGCTCGAGGCAGTGGCATGGGACAGCAGCATGCCGACGATGTCGGTGGTCTGGCCCATGTGCGCGCCGATGGCGGCCTTGATCTTGTCGAACTTCCAGAACCCGTCGGCCAGGCCCAGGCGGCCCTGTACCCAGGGCAGCGCCACATGCTCAAGCCAGTCGAGCATCTGCGGCGCCAGTTCGTACAGGCGCAGCAACTGCTTGGCCAGCAACGGCACCAGCACCAGCAGCAAGGCCATCAGCAGCAGCGTGAAAAGGCCGAACACCACCACCACACCCCAGGTACGCGACAGGCCCAGGCGCTCCAGGCGGTCGACCAGCGGGTCGGCCAGGTAGGCCAGCAAGATGCCTACCAGGAACGGTGTAAGAATGTTGTGCAGGCTATAGAGAAGCACGGCGATCAGCAGTGCCGCACCCCAGCCGATCCAGCGACGCATGTCAGTCATCGATAGCGCCCCTTACCAACGGAATCGCAAGCCGTCGAACGGCTTGGCTGAGGCAGCCGCAGGCACTGCTGGCTGGCCAGGCGCAGCACCTGCGCTCGGCGCGGGCGGGACCGGGGCAGGCGGCACCTGCTCGACCGGCACCTCCTGCAGCTTGGCCAGGCCCAGCTGAGCCCGCAGCTGCTCGCGATTGCCAGTGACCGCATAGGTCAAAGTACCGCCTTCGGCCAGCTTCAGGCGCGGACCATAGGGCTCCAGCACACGGCTCAGCTCGGCATAGCGCTGCAGGTTCATGCCTTGCACCTGCAATTGCAGCTGGCTGCTGGCACCGGCCTTGACCACATAGCGCGGCGCCAGGCGACTGCTGACCGCCAGCATCACAGCATCCGCCAGGGCAGCCTGGTCCGCGCCTTCGGCGCTACCCTGCTCGCGCTGGTCACCCAGCCACAGCTGCCATTTGCCTTGCCATTTGCCATCGGCTTCCTGGGCGTGCACCGCCAACAAGGCATCGGCGCCGTAGCGCTGCGCGGCATCACGCAGTGGCGCCGGGTCGCTGCCTTCGAGCTGCTTGGCGTTGGCCACCAGTTGTTCCTGCAGGTCAGCCAGCGGCAGGCGCAGCGGCAAACCACGGTGCTGGGCAGCACGGCGCAGCGGCTGGGCGCTGGCCTGGCCATCACCGACCAGGTTGCTGCCTTCGGCGCTGTCGTTGAGCCACCAGCCCAGGATGGAGGGCCGGTTGCTGCCCCACAGCGCCAGCCCGGCCTTGCGCAGGGCACGCTCGGTACTGCCGGGGTCGAACTCGACCAGCACCGATTCTGGCGGCCCGGCTTCGGTACCGACCTGGTTGATGATCTGTTGCGGGGCCTTGCGCAGTTCGGCCAGCGCCGGGTTCTGCGCCGCCTTGGGGTCGCCGGTCAGGCGCAGCACCAAGGTATCGAGGGCCTTGGCCGTGGCCGCAGCGCGGGCTTCGGCGCCCTGCCCCTCGACCGGCTCGCGCACTTGATAAAGCCCGGAGACGGTTTCGGCCTGCGCGGTGACACTGGCCAGCGCGAGACAGCCTGCCGCCAGATAATTGAGAAGTCGCATGGGGATTCCTGTCCGGTTGCGCATGAAGCATGTGCCTGCAGCTTATACAGAAGGCGGCGTATCAACCACCCGCACACCTTTTTCAGCAATTTACCGCCCTGCCCGTCGGCCTGAGGATGGCCGCTGCACGGCAACCCTGATAAAATCGCGCGCCTTCACAGACCTCTGACGTTTCAGGCAGCCGCCGCAGCAAAGCCG
>Ga0105251_10002572_pt1 | contig 14077 bp, 15 predicted proteins | sample KBSS64metaG_FD_80424 | JGI IMG/M metagenome (GOLD analysis project Ga0105251, IMG submission 80424) | Switchgrass rhizosphere microbial communities from Kellogg Biological Station, Michigan, USA - KBS S6-4 metaG | ecosystem: Host-associated > Plants > Roots > Rhizosphere > Soil | place...
CGGTGCTGTTGATGTTGGCGGGCGGCATCATTTTCTACCTGGTGGCCCGGGAACGGCCTCAGGACCTGGGCTTCGAACCCCTGGCCGATACTGGCGTGGCCAACGCCGAAGACAAGAATCATGAAGTGGCCCACGGCGAAGTCGAAACTTCGGCGCAGCGCTACAAGGCGGTGCTGAAAAACCCGCGGCTGATCATCGCCGCCCTCTCCCTGGGTTTCCAGAACGCCGCCCGCTACGGCCTGATCGTCTGGGTGCCAGTGCATTTCCTGGGCGCCAACTGGAAAAGCGGCGACAGCATGATCGATCCCAAGTGGATCACCGTGGCCCTGCCGGTGGGCATGGCCATCGGCGCCCTGAGCAATGGCTGGGTCTCGGACAAGTTGTTCGGCTCCAAACGCTACCTGGCGATCATGCTCTACATGTTCCTCGGCGCCGCCACCAGCCTGTGGATGTGGAGCCTGCCGCCCCACAGCGCAATCGGCCTGGTGGCGTTGTTCCTTTGCGGGTTCTTTGTATACGGTCCGGCGTCGAGTTTCTGGGCGCTGTGCCCGGACCTGGTGGGTGCCAAGCGTGCGGGTACGGCCACGGGCGTGATGAACTTCTCATCCTATCTGTTCGCCGGCCTGGCGGAACCGCTGATCGGCAGTATGCTCGACAGTACCGGCAACACCTCACTGATCTTCATCGTCGTGACCTCGGCCTGCCTGTGCAGCGCAGCGGTGGCGTTGTTTATCCGACGTTGATAACCGGCCCGGCGGACCTCAGGAACAGGACTCTTTATGTACCAGTACCACAAGTGGCTGCGCTCGTTTCATGCGGTGGCGAAGACCGGCAGTTTCACCCTCGCCGCCGAGTACCTGAGCGTCGGCCAGCCGACCATCAGCGAGCAGGTCAATGGGCTGGAGAAGCAGTTCTCGGTGGAGCTGTTCCACCGTCGCGGGCGGTTTATCGAGATGAGCGCGGCCGGGCACGCCCTTTACGGAATCACCCAGGGGCTGTTCGGCCAAGAGGATGAAGCCATGCAACTGTTGCAGAGTTTCAAGCAGCGCAAGACCGGGCTGCTGCGCCTGGGCGCGGTGTCGCCGCCGATCGCGATGAACCTGACCTACGAGCTGATGCAGCGCCACCCGGACATCGAACTGGAGACCTCGTTTTCCCCGGAAAAGGAAACCCTGGACCGGCTCTTCAACTTCGATATCGACGTGGCGATCCTGGCCCTATCGGAATTCGACCAGCGCTTCGATACCCAGCTTTACCGGCGCTATCCGATCATTGCAGTGGTACGCGATGACCATCCATGGGCCCAACAGAAAGAGGTGCACGTGGAACAGATCAGCCGCGAAAAGTTGGTGATGCGCGAGAAAAGCTCCCGCACCCGGCAACTGGTGGAAGAAAGCTGCAAGCGTCAGGACGTCGCCGTGAACTGCGTGATGCAGTTGAACAGTCGCGAAGCCATCGTGCACGCAATCACCAAAGGCATCGGCATCGGTTTTGTGTCCGCGGTGGAATACGCCGAAACCCCGGGCACCACCCCCATCACCTTCGTCGACCACCCGTTTTTCATCGACTACCACCTGTGTTGCCTGGGGATCCGGCGCAACCGACCGATGATCGCGGAGTTGTTCGAGGCCAGCCCGATACCGGTGACCTGATCGCCTCACCCGTTTAAACCCTCACCAGGTACTTACCTCTTCTTCGATAGAGGGACGGCCTGCTCACACCTGAAAAATGGAGACTTGCCATGAACTACCAACAACCTTCCAAGCTGCAAGCCGTGGTCCTGGATTGGGCCGGCACCGTCGTCGACTTCGGCTCCTTCGCCCCCACGCAGATTTTTGTCGAGGCATTCGGCGAGTTTGGCGTCGCCGTATCCCTGGAAGAAGCGCGCGGCCCGATGGGCATGGGCAAGTGGGACCACATCCGTACCTTGTGCAACCTGCCGCAGATTGCCGAGCGTTATCGGGCGGTGTTTGATCGCTTGCCGACAGACGCGGATGTCACCGCACTGTATGAACGCTTCATGCCGTTGCAGATCGAGAAAATTGCGCTGCATTCGGCGGTTATTCCCGGCGCTCTTGAGGCGATCAAAAACCTGCGCGAACAGGGTTTGAAGATCGGCTCCTGCTCCGGGTACCCGGCGGTGGTGATGGCCAAGGTGGTCGAGCTGGCGCGGCAGAATGGCTACGTCGCCGACCATGTGGTGGCGACCGACGAGGTGCCCAACGGGCGTCCGCATCCGGCGCAGGCACTGGCCAACGTGATTGCCTTGGGCATCAGCGATGTGGCCGCGTGCGTGAAGGTCGATGACACCTGGCCCGGGATTCTGGAAGGTCGCAGCGCAGGCATGTGGACGGTCGCGTTGACCTGTTCGGGCAATGCGCTGGGTTTGACCTACGAGCAATACAAGGCACTGCCCGCCGCTGAGCTGGCGCTGGAGCGCGCGCGTATTACACAGATGTTCGAGGGCTCTCGGCCGCATTACCTGATCGACACCATTGTCGAACTGCCCGCGGTGATCGAGGACATCAATGCGCGTTTGGCGCGCGGGGAAACACCGCAGGGTTCTTGAAGAGGCGACGGGACGCGACAACGGCTCTGGGATCAACCCCGTATATCGGCAGGAAAAAATTGCGGCAACGTGCAGTCATTCTCGCCCGCGATGCATAAGCTGCTGTCGGAGTCCATGTAGTCTTTGTAGGAGCCTTGGCCGATAAATGCGGCACTGTCGCCATGGCAGTTGGGGCCGTCCGCGCCTTCGTCTGCGCAATACGCAGGCTTACCATCGAACTGGAAAATGATGACCTGATCCGTACCTGGATTACCGGCGACGGTGTTACTCGCAAACTGACGAACAGGTGCGGATGGGGTCACGGCGGCCGGTGCGTTGCGAGCCTTCTCGCGAGCATCGATTTCAGCAACCATTACGTCGAAACGGCTATTCATGCGCTGCACTGATTCACGACCGGCTTTACCCGACTTCTCGAACAGCGCCCAAAGATGAAGCTCGTCATTCGGACCATCGTTCATCGTGAGTGTGTGGTTGCCGTCGGTGATCTGCAGTGCGAGCAAACCGTTGACCTGTGCGGTGCTGCGCAAGAACCGCTTCGGAATGACCGTGAACACCAGCTTGAGTTGCCGACCGTTGCCCACATCGGCCGAAGCTTCAACCAACTTCAGCCCGGTTGCCTGTTCAACACGCGTGGCTTCTGGCGTTTGCAGGTACTCGAACTTGACGCTGGAAAGGCTCTTGTTGTCTTCGAGCGCGTCTTCAAGTTCCATCGACATATCGATACCGGTGCGGGCCAACAGGTTGTGCACACGCTCGGGATCCTGCCCGCGAATACCGGTGAAGGGGATGATTTCGTCAGGAGTCAGTTCTTCAACGGCATTGATAGCGTTATTGGAGAACACGTAAAACGGCAGGTAGAACACCATCGAAATAATGGTGAGGGTGAGCCAGATTCGGAAAAGCGTTCGCATAGTCATCCTTGAGAATTGAGCGGGAAGAGATATCCGCAAACAACAAAGAAGTCATTATGCCATCATTGGGCATCACAGGGTTGCCAACCATTCCTGCCCTGTCTTTCATTGATTTCATGGAATAAATGCAATGAACCTCCAAACTGATGTTTTCAACGCCCTTACCGATTGCGCCCTTGTCGACAACGAGCCCGTGGCAGTCATGTCGCCTTATATCACCGGGAAAACGCTGCGCAGCTTTTTAAAGAATAGAGGGCCAGCAAAAATTTATACCCTGTTTCACCCGGAGCTGTTTGCAAGCAACAGCTCCGACCTGAAAACCCTCAAAGGCCTTTTGACAGACCAGCATGAGATCTATCAGGTCGCCCAACTGCACGCGAAGGTAATCGTGGTGGGCAACAGAATGGCGACGCTGGGCAGCCAAAACTTCACGACAAACGGCCAGAGAAACAAAGAGCTGAGTATTTCCACCGAGCAACGAACCAAGATAACCGCCATCAAGAAGCAAATAGACCAATGGCAGGTCGGCGCAACGCCTGTGACAAAAGAGCGAATCAAGGCGATGGAAGCCGCGGTGGTAAGCCTGAAGGCAAAATACCAGGACTATAAAAAAGCCTGCGCTGACGTCGCCGATGCTTTTGAAAAGACCGACAACGCGCAGTCCGCCAAAGACGACATCAGCAGTGTCATCGTCAAGTCCATCGCAAAACTTCGCAGTTCGGCGCCCCTTTCGGCCCAAGTGAAAGTCGTTAACTTCAACGATGAAGGTAAAGCAAAACTGTCGCTCTATCCGCCAAAGGACCAGAGTTTCCTGGAGTGGAAAATCGATTCAGAACCCTACTCGCTCGAACCCAAGCAACGCTATTTTTGCGTGCTCGACAGCCAGAAACTTGGGTGGGCAAGGATCAATAAAACACGGATTACTTTCGTCGCCGATGACGTGGTACTGGACTTCGAAGAGTTCCCGCTACGCCCGGACTGGAAGATCCATGTGTCGGCCAAACCCAAGGCACGCCAGCACAAAAATGGTCAATCCAACTTGATGCTGAACATCTACGACTCAAAAGGCAGAGGGCTTTGTTGCGTCTATATGAGGTTTGACTTCGATTCCGCGCACTCCTTTGCACCTGTGGCGTTTACAGGCGATAACCGCGGCGCTCAAAAGGCTACAGCCAAGGAGCAAGCACAAAGCAGAGCCTGGATACGCAAACACCAGGACCAGTTCGACAAAGAAATCATCAACGTAATTACAACGCCGTTCACCTTTGAAAAGGCGTACACCGGCAAACGCGGGGAGTTTTTCGGCAAGCCACAATCCGTCAACACCGTAGAACTGAAGCTCTATCACGACCAGCCATTCCTGGCAGTGAGCGCCGTGGGGAAAAGGCAGAAATCCTGATTAATTTCGCAGGCTGGGGACGATCACCATTATCGGGGTGCATCCCGTCAATCCAGTAACGCTGCACCTTTGAGCAACGCGTAGAGCCCTTCCGGCACCAATGGCGACTGCGCAGTAAAGCTTGAGCTGTCCTTCCAACTCACCTTGAACGCAAAACCGTTGCTTTCGGCACCATCGAGGTACGGTTGCTCGTACAGGCTCTGGTCCTCAAATTGGCCATCGTAGACCTGGACGATCTCGTGCCCGGGGTTGCCGTCATAAGTGAAGATGCTTTCAAGCGTACCGAGCAGGCGCAGGCTGTGAATAGGCTGCGCCAGTTCTTCCTGCACCTCTCGTACGATCGCCTCGGCGCTGTGTTCACCGAATTCGATGCCGCCACCGATGGGACGAAATACCGTCTGCTGTTTCACCGCATCCTGGAATTCGTGAACCAGAATTCGGCCGTTGCGGTGGAAGATGCAGAGCGCGAGCGCCCGGATACGCGGTGCAACCATGGGTGAAATCCTTGTCTTGGGATCGGTGTTTATTGCGCCTGAAATGTCGCAAGGTACGCCAGCAAGTTGTCGATCTTCTCCTGGTCGCTGATCCCCCAAAAAATCATACGGGTGCCGCTCACCACCTTTTTCGGCGCCTCGATATAGGCGGCCAGCTTGTCCCGCGTCCAGACCACGCCTGAATTTTTCATCGCATCTGAATACTGGTAATCCGTGGTGGTGCCAGCCGGACGGCCAATGATGCCGTTGAGCTGCGGCCCGAAACCGCCCCGGGCGTTTTCACCGACGCTATGGCAGCCACCGCAGGTCTTGCTGAACAGCTTTCCACCGGCTTCGGCATCGCCTTCTGCGACGACCTGAAGACTGAAGACCCCACTGATGAAGGCTATAGCCAGTAAAGCGGCGCATTTCATGAGTGGCTCCCCACAGGTCGTTCGCCCAACCGCTGCACCAGACGCACCAGATAGCCATCCGGGTCTTGCACGATGAACTGCCTCTGCCCCGCTTCCACCTCACCCGCCCGATACCAGGCGTCTTCGACCTCGCGGAACAGCGGCCAGCCAATGGCAGCCAGGCGCTGCAAGACAGGCGCCACGGCAGGCACATCGATTTGCAGGTTGATGCCTCGTCCCAGAGGTTTTTCCAGCGGTGCGGTCAACCACTGGCCGGCATCCGGCTCGTATTGCTCCAGCATGATCTGCGCGCCTTGCAGGTCGAGATAGGCAAAGCCTTCTTCGGGGCGCTGATAGGCAATGTCGAAGCCCAACTGGGTGACCCAGAAGTCGAGGCTGCTCGTGAGGGCCATCACGATGAGTTCGGGGACGAGGGGGTTTCGGATAAACATGAGAATCCTTGGGGTGCCTTTACTTAACGCGCTACGACCTGCCATGACATGGCACAGCGACTGCCCGGCGCAAAACCGTGACGATACTCCTCACGCAGAGCCTCTGCCAAACGATGATCCGGCGCCAGCGAATGTGCTTGCTCAAATCCCAGCCGCTGATAAAACGGGCCGTTCCAGGGCACGTCGCAAAATGTGGTCAAGGTGACTGCCTGCAACCGGCGCGAGCGAGCCTCATTCATCACGGCCTCAAGCAATTGCCGCCCTGCGCCACGGCCCTGCATGACCTGCGCCACCGACAGTTCATGGATGTGCAGGTCGTTATCGAACACCTGGGCACTGATGAAACCCTGGACCTGGCCAGCAGCATCCACCGCCACCCAACACGTACCCAACGCGATCAACTGCAGATGACGTTCAACACTCATGACCTCGGCATCGGCCAGCCAGCTCAAGGATTCGATCGCACGAAAGGACTGGGCCGCACTGCGCTCTATTGCAGGTAAAAACACTGCGTCGGGTGCGGCGGCAAGTCGGATAACAGTGAGCATGAGGCAACCCGGGATCGTTGAAACACCTGAGATTAACATCTGGAAACAGCCACTCAATTGATATCACTCCGCCACTCTGTTTGCATGCCCGCTCCCGAGGCACAGCAGTTCAGGAGACAAGCGATGAAAACCATGGTGGTCGGTGCAAGCAAAGGATTGGGCAGGGCCTTGATGGAAGGCCTGGGCGGGGTTGGGGATACGCTGATCGGGGTTTCCCGCAGTCGTCCCGGTCAACTGGTGTCCAGCTCCGGTGCCGAGATACGCTGGGTGGAAGCTGATCTTGGAGTGCCTGACCACGCGACTCAGGTCATCGAGCAAGCCGTGGCGCATGAGGGGCTGGACACACTGATCTATAACCTGGGCATCTGGGAGGCGCGGGCGTTTGATCCGGCGTATAGCTTCCTCACCGACGAAGACACGCAACTGGAAGCCATCGTCAGTTGCAACATCACCGCACCGCTGTTGCTGATCAAGCGACTGCTACCGGTGTTACTGAAGAGCGCGCAGCCGCGCATCATCCTCACGGGCTCGACCTCAGGACTGCCCCAGAGCGGCCGGCCGGAAGTGGCGTTCGGTGCCTCGAAATTCGCCTTGCGCGGCATTGCCGATGCACTGCGTGAAGGCTATCGCCAGCAGCGCCTGGGTGTCACTTGCCTGAACCTGGGTTATCTGAATACCGAAGATCCCTTGAGCACTTCGCGTACCCAGGCCGAAGAGCGCGGTGAGGGCCAATTGATTCCGGTGCATGACGTGGTGCAAGTGGTGCGTATGGTCTTGAGCCTGTCCGGTGCCAGTTTCGTAAAGGAGCTGACGTTGCCGGCGCTTCTGGATGAGCGCTTCTAGCACGTTTCGCAAGGAGAGCATCCTGCGCTGGCGCAACTCAAAGACAACCAAATGACCACCCATCGCATAAAACACATCCAATCGAACCTAATCAACGACGCCCCACTCCACCTTACTTAACCCGGATGGTGGAGTAAGGATCATGGCTCAGCCATCGATATTGGTGCTGGAAGACGACGAAATCATTCGCTCGTTGATGGTGGATGTACTGGAGGATTTCGGTGCGGTGGTGACCTCGTTCCCCTCCGCAGATGAAGGAATGATTTTTCTTGAACGGGCCAGCGATCCGGTAGACTTGATTGTCAGCGATATCCAGATGCCCGGCCTGCTCAATGGCTACGACTTGAGCAAGGTAGTCGCCCATCGCTGGCCGACGCTGCCAGTGGTACTGACCTCGGGCAACACCGCAATGGCCTCGCAGTTGGGTGGCACCGTGCGATTCTTGCCCAAGCCGTGGACCACCCAGCGCCTGCTCGATTGCGTGCAGTCGGCTCTGGTGCAGGCCCCGCCCATGCATTGATAGCATCGCGACATCAGCCACCCGAACTTCGAGGCAGTTCCTGCGGTCAGTTATCAGGCAACCTTATATGGCCAGCAGGCCCCCAGTTCGAGTTTACTGAATGCATTCACAGGCCCATGACGTTGGTGCGCCACCTGTACTTGAAGCCCTGCGCTCGGGTACCGCGTTACTGCACGTCGCCCTGGAAAAGCGCTTGCCGTTTTTCTCTGCGCAACTGGATCACGACGGCTACCGACGCCTGCTCCAGGCCTACCACGGGTTCTACAAACCCCTGGAAGCAACGCTGAACGACAGCGGTTTGATCCCTGTGGGATTTGATCAGGTGCTGCGTGTGAAGACGCCGACCTTGTTGAGGGACCTCCACGCCCTGGGGCTCGACGACCAAGCCATCGCTGCACTCCCCCTTTGCTCTTCGCTGCCGCCACTGGACACACCCGCCGCCTGCCTGGGCGCGCTGTACGTGATAGAAGGTGCCACTCTGGGCGGTCAGATCCTGCGCCGGGAAATGGACCAACGCCTGGGACTGGGTGCCGACAATGGCGGCGCGTTTCTCAATGTGTATGGCGCTGAAACCGGCCGGCGCTGGAAAGACTTTCTCGATTACCTGAACCATGTGCCCCTCGACGCGCACGCTAAACTGCGCGCCGTAAACGCGGCCCGTTCGACATTCAGCTGCTTTGAGCAATGGCTCGACAGCCAGGAGGTACTGCTATGAAACCCGACGATTTTGAAGAGCTGCTTGCCAACTGTGCCGACGAGCCCATCCGCTTCCCCGGTGCTATCCAGCCTCACGGCGCGCTGCTGACCTTGTCCGAGCCTGAGCTGCATATCGTGCAGGTCAGCGCCAACGTGGCCGAGCTGTTCAACCACTCTGCGCAATCTCTGCTGGGCCAACCGTTGCACAGGCTAATCGGCACAGAACATGCCGAAGCCGTCCAGGCCATGGTCACGCAAAACAGCTTTTTCGATGCCCCACCGCTGCACATGACCCTCAACGGCGCCGAGTTCGAAGGACTGCTGCACCGCCATCAGGATGTGCTGGTGCTGGAGTTCGAACCACGGCTCAAGGATTTCCAGCCGCGAGCACTCAATGGTCGAACCAGCAACCTGGGCAAGATGCTGCAACGCCTGCAGTCGGCGAAAACCCTGCAAGCCTTGTATGAAATCAGCGTCAACGAAATCCAGGCCATGACCGGCTATGACCGCGTGCTGATCTATCGCTTCGAAGAGGAAGGCCACGGCCAGGTGATCGCTGAAGCGTCCGCCCCGTCGATGGAATTGTTCAACGGCCTGTTCTTCCCGGCGTCCGACATCCCCGAACAAGCCCGGGAGCTGTACCGCACCAACTGGCTGCGAATCATCCCCAATGCCGACTATGAGGCAGTGCCGCTGGTGCCCAGGTTGCGCCCGGACACCGGCCAGCCCCTGGACCTGAGCTTCGCCACCCTGCGCAGCGTGTCGCCGATTCACTGCCAGTACATGAAAAACATGGGGGTGCTGTCGTCCATGAGCATTTCCCTGATGGCCGGCGACAAACTCTGGGGCCTGATCAGTTGCGGCAACCGCCAGCCGCTGCTGGTGCCCAATGACTTGCGCACCGCGTGCCAGACCATCGGCCAGGTGCTGTCGTTGCAGATCAGTGCCATGGAGGCCTTGGACATCAGCCGCCAGCGCGAAGAAAAGGTCGAGGCCCTGGCCTTGCTCAGCCAGGCCATGCAGGCCTCACCCGCGAATGTCTTCGATGGCCTGGCGCAGCGTCCGCAATTGCTGATGGACCTGACCCTCGCTGGCGGTGTGGCGATCATTGAAGACAAACAACTGCACTGCTACGGCAACTGCCCGGAACCTGCGCAAATCCGCGCCCTGCACAAGTGGCTGCAAGAAACGGGTCAGCCGGTATTTGCCAGCCATAACCTGTCCGCGGTTTACCCACCGGCAGCTGAATATCAGCACGTCGCCAGTGGTGTGCTGGCCATGAGTTTGCCCAAGCCGGTAGACAATGGCGTGTTGTGGTTTCGCCCCGAGGTGAAGGAAAACATCAACTGGAGCGGCGACCCGAACAAACCGCTGGACCTGGAAAGCACCGAAGCGGGCCTGCACCTTCGCCCACGCACCTCGTTTGAAATCTGGAAGGTGGAAATGGCTGGCATTTCCACCAAATGGAGCCACGGCGACCGCTTCGCCGCCAACGACCTGCGGCGCTCGGCCCTGGAAAACGACCTGGCCCGCCAGGTACTGCGCGAACAACAAGCGGTACGCGCCCGGGATGAACTGGTGGCGGTGGTCTCACACGACCTGCGCAACCCGATGACCGTTATCTCGATGCTCTGCGGCATGATGCAAAAAGCCTTCAGTTCCGAAGGCCCACACACTTCGCGGCGGATTTCCTCGGCCATCGACACCATGCAACAAGCCGCCACGCGCATGAATGTGTTGCTTGAGGATTTGCTCGATACCTCGAAGATCGAGGCCGGGCGCTACACCGTCAAGCCGGTGGCCCTGGACGTGAGCCAGATGTTCGAGGAGGCCTATGCACTGCTGGCGCCCTTGGCGATGGAAAAGGGCATCGATTTGTCCTTCAACGCCGAGCCCGGGCTGCAAATCAATGCCGACCCGGAGCGGCTGTTTCAGGTGCTGTCGAACCTGATCGGCAACGCCATCAAGTTCACCCCGCGCCAGGGCAATATCGGCATCAGTGCGTTGAGCAATGGCGAAGAGATTGTGTTTTCGGTGCGTGATTCCGGCGAAGGGATCGCCCCGGATCAATTGCCGCATGTGTTTGATCGCTACTGGACTCAAACCGAAAACAATCCCACCGGCAGCGGCCTGGGGCTGTACATCACCCAAGGCATCGTGCAGGCCCACGGCGGGCGGATCGAGGCTGAAAGTGAGTTGGGGCGGGGCAGCGAGTTTCGGTTTACGGTGCCCAAGCCGGCTTGAAACGGCGCCTCATTGAGACGGCGAAGCAAATGGAAACCCAAAGGCCCGGAACGCTGGACCGGGCCAGGGCCACTGATCAGGACGCACTCAAAGGGAGGTGAATGCGCACACTTCACGTCCTTTCTAATGAGAGCCAACATCTATGTCCTTTCCAATCATTGGCAGCGCTTTCCATATCCAATCCTTCAATCAACCCACTCATTCGCCTCAAGCCACTCAACCCGTCCAACCTGTTCAGCCGGCCCTCAAACCAAACGATGAGCCCTCGCGCAGCAGCTCCAACCAGCAACGTTATCAGTCGAACAGCGGTAATCTGACTGATCTGGGAAAAGGCAATTTGCCGTGACGGTTTAAGCCTGCCTAAACCGGCAACACCACCACAGCGGCCAACCCGCCACACGGGCGATTCTCCAACGTCAGCGTTCCACCGTGTTCCAGGACAATCGCCCGTGCCGTGGAAAGGCCCAAACCGACCCCGCCGGTACTTTTATTGCGTGAGCCTTCCAACCGAAAGAACGGCAGGAACACCTGCTCATGCCGCTCCTGGGGGATGCCCGGGCCACGGTCCAGTACCCGAACCGTCACCACGCCCGGACTCTGTTGCAGTTCGATTTCCGGCGCCAGCCCATAGTGGATCGCGTTGTCCATCAGGTTGGTCATCACTCGCTTGAGCCCCAACGGGCGACCGAAATACACCAGCCGTGGCGGGCCATTGAACGTGATGTCGATGGACTGGTCGCGGTAGTCGTCAATCAGCGTTTGCAGCAACTCAGCGAGGTCCAGTTGGGTGGCCTGTTCCAGACGCGCATCGTCACGAAAGAACGCCAGAGCGGTGTTGATCATCGCCTGCATCTCGTCGACATCCCGGAACAGGCGGTGCTGCTGGTCGGCATCCTCGATAAATTCCCCCCGCAGACGCAGGCGGGTCAGCGGCGCACGCAGGTCATGGGAAATCGCGGCGAGCATCTGGGTGCGGTCCTGGATGAAGTGCTGCAACTGCGCCTGCATGCCGTTGAACGCGAGGATCGCCTGGCGAATTTCGTGGGGGCCGACCGGCTCAACCGGCGGCGCACGAAAGTCGGCGCCGAAACGGCGTACGCCCTGGGTGAAATGCTGTAACGGCCGGGCCAGGCGCCGGGTGGCAATCAGCGTGACCAACGCGGTGGAAATCAGCACCAGCATCAGCACCACCAGGCTGCGCGGGCCTTCCGCCAGGCCCCAACTGCGGGACGGCGCGCTGAATACCAGCCACGATTGGTCAACCAGCTGCACCATCAGCACATAGTGCCCGCCGGGGCCTGGCCAATCAGATGGCTCATAGACCTCCATTCGTCGTTCCGGCCCCTTCAGCAGTTGCTTAAACAGCTGATCGGAATGAAAACCCGGGTCTTCCAGAATCGGCACATCAATACCTGCGCGGGTGGCCGACCAACTCACGTTGAAACTGTCGTCACCCACCGCCTGCGTCAGTGGTGGGCGCTGGGAAGGCTCCGCGGCTTCGATCATCCGTACGATCACCGCGACCTTTTCCAACAGGCCCGTTTCACTCAACGGCGGCCTGGCCCAAACGCCTGCCAGTTGCACGAACAAGGCGTTGAAGGCCAGCGCAGTGAGCATCGCAATCAGGATGGTCAGGGCAATCCAGCGGGCCACGGTGTCCCGGGGTTTGAAGCGGCTCATGGGCGAGTCACCGCGACGGTGAACTGGTAACCGCCGTTACGCACCGTGCGAATCATCGCCGGGCGCTTGGTGTCGAACTCCAGCTTGCGTCGCAGGCGGCTGACCTGCACATCGATGCTGCGGTCGAAGGCGTCGTGGCTATGGCCCCGCGCCAGGTTCAGCAATTGCTCGCGGGTCAGCACGCGCTGAGGGTGTTCGACGAACACCAGCAGCAGGTCGAACTCTCCGGACGACAACGGAATCATCACCTGGTCCGGCGAGCGCAACTCCCGGCGCGTCAGGTCTAGTTGCCAACCGGCGAAGCGAATCAACGGGCGCGACACATCCCCCAACGTCGGCCGGCTCTCACCCGCCCGACGCAGCACGGCGCGCACCCGGGCGAGTAGCTCACGGGCGTCGAAAGGTTTGCTCAAGTAGTCATCGGCGCCCATTTCCAGGCCCACCACGCGATCACTCAACTCGCCCATGGCGGTCAGCATGATCACCGGCGTCGCGTATTGCTGGCGCAGGCGTTGGCACAGCAACAGGCCGTTATCCCCCGGCAGCATCAGGTCGAGGATGATCAGGTCGGCAGGCATGCGCTCCATGGCCGCCCACAGGTCGGGGCCGTTGGCGGCGGTCTCGACCGTGTAGCCATGTTGCAGAAAAAATTTCTTCAGCAGGGCGAGGACCTCAAGGTCATCGTCCACGATTAAAAGATGGCTCACCGGTGGGCATCACTTGGTCTTGTGGATGCGCCATCTAAAACCATTCGAGACGGCTCGTCATATATTTCAATCGTGCAATAAAGCGTCAACGGCGCAATAAAGCAGACATCTTTGCGCAAGCCTCGAATGCCAGCATCGGCCTCCTTTTTCCGGAGACTGTATTTATGCGCTCGCTGACGTACCCCCAGCACCTGGCTCGCCAGGCCGTGCTGTTGCTGACCGTGTCTTACCTGACGGGCTGCGCAAGCCCGGCCGACGTGGCGAGTACCACACGCTGCGCACAGGTTTCCTACCCGGTGTATGACCCTGCCGAGCCGGTCAACCGGGGCGTCTTCGCCTTCAACCGCGCGGTGGACGACTATGCCCTGGCGCCTGTAGCCCGCGGCTACCGATACCTGCCAGATTTTTTCCAGCAGGGTGTGCATAACTTCGCCAGCAACTTCAGCGAGCCCAAGGTATTCATCAACGACCTGCTGCAGGGCAACGGCCAGCGCTCGGTCACCACGGTCGGCCGCTTCGCGCTCAATACCACGGTTGGTATCGTCGGCCTGTTCGACGTATCCGGGCGGCTCGGCATCGAACGCCACGAGGCGGACTTCGGCCAGACCTTCGGCGTGTGGAA
>Ga0105251_10002574_pt1 | contig 14064 bp, 13 predicted proteins | sample KBSS64metaG_FD_80424 | JGI IMG/M metagenome (GOLD analysis project Ga0105251, IMG submission 80424) | Switchgrass rhizosphere microbial communities from Kellogg Biological Station, Michigan, USA - KBS S6-4 metaG | ecosystem: Host-associated > Plants > Roots > Rhizosphere > Soil | place...
CCGTCCGTCGGTGGATGTGCTGTTTCATTCGGTGGCGAAACATGCGGGGCGCAACGCCGTTGGGGTGATCCTGACGGGGATGGGCAACGATGGTGCCGCCGGAATGCTTGCAATGCACCAGGCCGGAGCCTGGACGATTGCGCAGAATGAAGCAAGTTGTGTGGTGTTCGGCATGCCGCGCGAGGCCATCAATATGGGTGGCGTAAGCGAAGTGGTCGATCTTAGCCAGGTAAGCCAGCAAATGCTGGCGAAAATCAGTGCCGGACAGGCAATACGTATTTAACGAGGAGTGTAGTTTTATGGCGGACAAAGAGCTCAGATTTTTGGTTGTGGATGACTTTTCCACCATGCGTCGCATCGTGCGCAACCTGCTGAAAGAGCTGGGCTTCAACAACGTTGAAGAAGCAGAGGACGGCGTAGACGCGCTGAACAAACTGCAGGCGGGCGGTTTTGGTTTCGTCATCTCCGACTGGAACATGCCGAACATGGACGGTCTGGAGCTGCTGAAAACTATCCGTGCAGATGCTGGAATGGCCTCTCTGCCGGTGCTGATGGTGACCGCAGAAGCGAAAAAAGAGAACATCATTGCCGCAGCACAGGCGGGCGCAAGCGGTTATGTGGTGAAGCCATTCACTGCGGCGACCCTGGAAGAGAAACTCGGCAAAATCTTCGAGAAACTCGGCATGTGAGGTGATGGTTATGATGCAACCTGCTATGAAACCCGTTGAAGAACATTCGCCCAGCGACATCATTGTCCGCATCGGCAGCCTGACGCGCATGCTGCGTGACAGCCTGCGTGAGCTGGGGCTGGATCAGGCCATTGCTGAAGCGGCAGAAGCCATTCCGGACGCGCGCGACCGCCTGGACTACGTTGTGCAGATGACCGCACAGGCGGCTGAACGTGCATTGAACAGCGTTGAAGCGTCACAACCGCACCAGGATGCGATGGAAAAAGGCGCGAAAGCGTTGACCAAACGCTGGGATGAGTGGTTTGCCGATCCTATCGAGCTGGCCGATGCCCGCGAGCTGGTCACCGACACGCGCCAGTTCCTGGGCGACGTGCCGGGTCACACCAGCTTCACCAACGCACAGCTGCTGGACATTATGATGGCGCAGGATTTCCAGGATCTTACCGGTCAGGTTATCAAGCGCATGATGGATGTTATTCAGGAAATCGAACGTCAGCTGTTGATGGTGCTTCTGGAGAACATCCCGGAACCGGCTGCTCGTCCAAAACGTGAGAACGAAAGCTTGCTTAATGGCCCACAGCTCGACTCCTCCAAGGCGGGCGTTGTGGCAAGCCAGGATCAGGTGGACGACCTGCTGGACAGCCTCGGTTTTTGATGGATCGCCCCGCCTCAGGTTGCGCACGCTTCCTGAGGCGGTAACGGTAAGAATCCCCGAAAAGAGCCCGAATAAACGGGCTTTTCCCGCCATTGGATTTCCTGTGCGCTGGCATGATACCCGTGATGAATAGGCTGGGCATGCACTGTGGCAGAAGATAACGACGACAAAACGGAAGCCCCCACACCCCACCGACTTGAAAAAGCGCGTGAGTATGGGCAGATCCCCCGATCCCGAGAACTGACATCCCTGCTGATCCTTATCGTGGGCGTGTGCATTATCTGGTGGGGCGGGGAGTCGCTTGCCCGAAAACTGGCGGGAATGCTCTCCGCCGGGTTACGTTTTGACCACAGCATGGTTAACGATCCAAACCTGATCCTAAGCCAAATCATCCTGCTCATTAAAAATGCCATGATCGCACTGCTGCCCCTGATTACCGGCGTGGTGTTGGTCGCGTTGGTGTCGCCGGTGATGCTGGGTGGGCTGGTCTTTAGCGGCAAATCGCTGCAGCCCAAATTTTCGAAACTGAACCCGCTGCCGGGTATCGCCAAGATGTTCTCCGCGCAGACCGGAGCAGAACTGCTGAAGGCGATCCTGAAATCGACGCTGATGGGCAGCACCGCCGGTTTCTTCCTGTGGCACCACTGGCCGGAGATGATGCGCCTGATTAGCGAATCACCGCTCAGCGCTATGCGAAACGCCATGAACCTCATTGGTCTATGCTCGCTGCTGGTGGTGCTGAGCATTATCCCGATGGTGGGTTTCGACGTTATCTTCCAGCTTTATACCATTTCAAGAAGCTGCGCATGTCGCGCCAGGACATTCGCGACGAACACAAGCAGATGGAAGGTGACCCGCACGTTAAAGGGCGAATTCGCCCGATGCAGCGTGCGGCCGCCCGTCGTCGCATGATGGAAGACGTGCCGAAAGCCGACGTCATCGTCACTAACCCGACCCACTATTCCGTTGCGCTGCAGTATGACGAAAACAAAATGAGCGCGCCAAAGGTGGTGGCGAAAGGGGCAGGGCTGATTGCGCTGCGCATCCGTGAAATTGCGAACGAAAACCGTGTTCCCATACTTGAAGCACCGCCGCTGGCGCGTGCGTTGTACCGTCACGCAGAAATTGGACAACAGATCCCAGGACAACTCTACGCCGCCGTGGCGGAAGTCTTGGCCTGGGTCTGGCAGTTGAAGCGCTGGCGTTTAGCAGGGGGTCAACGCCCTGTGAAACCTGATAACCTTCCGGTGCCTGACGCGCTGGATTTTTTGAACGAGAAGGACACTGATGGCTAATCTGGTGGCAATGTTGCGCCTGCCGAGCAACATGAAATCGACGCAATGGTAGATTCTGGCCGGACCGATTCTGATCCTGCTGATTCTGTCGATGATGGTGTTGCCGTTGCCGGCATTTATCCTCGACCTGCTTTTCACGTTCAACATTGCGCTGTCCATTATGGTGCTGCTGGTGGCGATGTTTACCCAGCGTACCCTTGAGTTTGCGGCGTTTCCGACCATTCTGCTGTTTACCACCCTGCTGCGCCTGGCGCTGAACGTGGCTTCCACCCGTATTATCCTGATGGAAGGTCATACGGGTGCGGCTGCGGCAGGTAAAGTGGTGGAGGCGTTTGGTCACTTCCTGGTGGGCGGTAACTTTGCCATCGGTATCGTGGTGTTCGTTATCCTCGTGATCATCAACTTCATGGTTATCACCAAAGGTGCCGGACGTATTGCGGAAGTGGGCGCGCGTTTCGTACTGGACGGGATGCCGGGCAAACAGATGGCGATCGACGCCGACCTGAACGCCGGGCTTATTGCGGAAGATGAAGCCAAAAAACGCCGTGCGGAAGTGACGCAGGAAGCCGACTTCTACGGCTCGATGGACGGTGCGAGTAAGTTCGTGCGCGGGGATGCCATCGCAGGCATCCTGATCATGGTGATCAACGTGGTGGGCGGCCTGCTGGTGGGCGTTCTGCAACACGGTATGGACATGGGACATGCGGCCGAAAGCTACACGCTTTTGACCATCGGTGATGGCCTGGTTGCCCAGATCCCGGCGCTGGTTATCTCCACGGCGGCGGGTGTTATCGTCACCCGCGTGAGCACCGATCAGGACGTGGGCGAGCAGATGGTGGGCCAGCTGTTCAGCAACCCGCGCGTTATGCTGCTGGCCGCCGCGGTGCTGGGCCTGCTCGGCATGGTGCCGGGTATGCCAAACCTGGTGTTCCTGCTGTTTACCGCCGGTCTGCTGGGCCTTGCCTGGTGGATGCGGGGTCGTGAAACCCAGGCGCCCGCAGAGCCTGCGCCGGTACAAATGCCGGAGAATAACCAGGCCGTCGAAGCCACCTGGAAAGATGTCCAGCTGGAGGATTCCCTCGGCATGGAAGTGGGGTATCGCCTGATCCCAATGGTCGATTTCCAGCAGGATGGCGAGCTGCTTGGCCGTATCCGCAGTATTCGTAAAAAATTCGCCCAGGATATGGGCTTCCTGCCGCCGGTGGTTCACATCCGCGACAATATGGATCTTCCGCCTGCACGTTACCGTATCCTGATGAAAGGCGTAGAGATTGGCAGCGGGGATGCTTATCCGGGGCGCTGGCTGGCGATTAACCCAGGAACGGCAGCGGGCACCTTGCCGGGCGAGCAAACCATCGATCCGGCCTTTGGTCTGGCGGCCATCTGGATTGAAAGCGCGCTGAAAGAGCAGGCGCAAATTCAGGGCTATACCGTGGTTGAGGCCAGTACCGTGGTGGCGACACATCTTAACCACCTGATTGGCCAGTTCTCCTCAGAGCTGTTTGGTCGTCAGGAAGCGCAACAACTGCTCGACCGCGTGACGCAGGAGATGCCGAAGCTGACCGAGGATCTGGTACCGGGCGTGCTGACGCTGACCACGCTGCATAAAGTGCTGCAAAACCTGCTCGACGGAAAAGTGCCGATTCGCGATATGCGCACCATTCTGGAAACGCTGGCCGAACACGCGCCGCTACAGAGCGACCCGCACGAGCTGACGGCAGTGGTGCGCGTGGCGCTGGGGCGTGCCATTACGCAGCAGTGGTTCCCGGGCACCGGGGAAGTGCAGGTGATTGGTCTGGATACGCCGCTTGAGCGTCTGCTGCTGCAGGCATTGCAGGGCGGTGGCGGCCTGGAGCCAGGTTTGGCGGACCGCCTGCTGGCACAAACTCAGGAGGCGCTGACGCGCCAGGAGATGCTGGGTGCGCCGCCGGTGCTGCTGGTTAACCACGCGCTGCGTCCGCTGCTGTCGCGCTTCCTGCGCCGCAGCCTGAATCAGCTGGTGGTGTTATCGAACATGGAACTGTCGGATAACCGCCAGATTCGTATGACGGCGACCATTGGAGGGAAATAATGGCGAAGTGGTTATGGATTATATTTTTACCGCTGGCGGCGCAGGCCGCAGGCGAGGGGAGCTGGCAGGCCAGCAGCATGGGCGTGACGCTGAGCAACCGCGGCGTGGCGATGTCGTCTCGCCCGCTGTCGTCCCCAGAGCCAGCCTCCGGCCTGATGACGCTGGTTGTCTGGAACTATAAGCTGATTGGCCCAACGCCCGCCGGACTGCGCGTTCGTCTGTGTTCCCAGACCCGCTGTACGGAAATAGACGGAGAAAGCGGCACCACGCAGGGGCTTAACGGCGTGCCCGCCGTTGAGCCCCTGCGCTTTATATGGGAAGTGCCGGGCGGCGGTCGATTGATCCCGGCGCTAAAAGTGCAGAGCAATTCCGTCATCGTTAACTACCGCTAACTGCTCGCTCTCTCTCCGGCCACCTGTTTTTTGGTGGCTGGCTCTCAAAAAATGACCTCGTCTTTTGATGCAATAGAAACGCTGTTTTATAAATCAGTGACACGCGTAACGACACTCTTTGCATTTCTGCCATTGGCCACTGTGCGATGGCAAAAACAGAAAGGTTTCAACAGTGCGATAATTTTACTGTAGCCGTGTAAAAACTCCCGCAAGAGGTTTGCTTACAGGGAGTCTCCTAAAACTGATTAGGGTCGACGGCAATGAAAACACGTAAAATGGGGCTCACAAACTACCTTGCGTATGGGTCAGGCGATTTCCTTGGGGCGGGGACGACCGCCCTGACTGCGGCCTGGCTTTTATATTTTTATACCACCTTCTGTGGACTCTCACCGATTGAGGCGACCTTCATCTTTGCGGCGGCAAGGGTGCTGGATGCCGTTGTCAGCCCGCTGATGGGCTTTATGACCGATAACTTCGGCACTACCTGGCTGGGTAAGCGATTCGTTCGCCGTAAGTTCTTTATCCTGCTCGGCATTCCATGCGTGTTTAGCTACTCCCTGATGTGGGTGGGGGACATGAGTTTCTGGTACTACCTGCTGACCTACCTGGTGTTTGATATCGTCTACACCATGATCCTGGTACCGTACGAGACGCTGGTGCCGGAAATGACCGACGACATTAAGCAGAAAACCAAGTTCTCCGGCGCGCGTATCTCTATGGCGCAGATGTCAGCCATTTTGGCCTCCTTCCTGCCGGGCATCCTGCTGACGCACTTTGGTAAAGACAATGCGATTTCCTTCTTCTATGCGAGCCTGGTCTTTTCCGTGCTGTGCGCGCTGATGCTGACCTTCGTCTGGTTCTTCACCTGGGAACGCCCGCGTGAAGAGTGGACTGAAGCCGCGCTGCGTGCCGAAGAAGAGAAGAAAAAGCTGACGCTGGGGCAGAGCCTCAACCGCCTGTTCGTCGAGTTAAGCTCCACGCTGCGCATTAAGATTTTCCGTCAGCATCTGGGCATGTATCTCGGCGGCTACATCGCGCAGGACGTGTTTAACGCCGTATTCACCTATTACGTGGTATTTGTCCTGATGCAGGAAGCGTCAATGGCATCCAACCTGCTGGGCACAATGGCGATCTTCCAGTTCATCGCCGTGATTGCCATGATCCCGCTGTGCATCCGCTTCGGACCAGCACCCTCCTACCGCATGGTGGTGGTGCTGTTCGGGCTGGCGTCGGTTTCTTATGCGGTGCTTTATTACGCTGGTCTGAGCGATGTCTACTCGCTGCTGCTTCTGATCTCCGCCATGGCCGGCCTGGGACGCGGCGGTATCAACTATGTACCGTGGAATACTTACACCTACATTGCTGACGTTGATGAAGTGATTACCGGCCAGCGTCGCGAAGGGATCTTCGCAGGCATCATGACCTTGACCCGCAAAGCGTCTCAGGCGGGTGCCATCATGCTGGTCGGAATTGTGATGCAGATGTCCGGTTTTGTGAGCGGGGAGAAGGTCCAGCCCGCCGAAGTGAGCCACACCATTCTGATGATCCTAAGCGTGGGTACCATCCTGGTGTTGTTCTGCGGTTTCCTGGTCTCTCTGCGTTTCAAACTCAATCTACAAGCCCACAGCACCCTGCGCGAAGAGACGGCAAAAATGCGTGAGTCCGGGCGTGCCATTCCTGAAGGCGCAACGCCGCAAGCCCGTGCCACGGTGGAGATGTTGGCAGGTATGTCATATGAATCACTGTGGGGTAACAACAACATTGGTTATCTGAATCGCAATAAACCGGCAGCCCCTTCGCTGAAGGATCGCACGGTACTGAATTCGACATACAACAGAGGTTAAGATGATGAAAGTTTGGCCCGTCAAACATAGCCCGCTGCTGCGCCAGCCGGAGCATTTTATCGCCAGGGATGAGCTGAAATCGCTGATTCAGAAAGTGACGCATAGCCTGGTCAATATCCACGACAAAACAGGCGAGTTTTTGCTGCGGCTTGACGACGGGCGCGTGATTGACACCAAAGGCTGGGCGGGGTGGGAGTGGACGCATGGCGTTGGCCTGTACGGCATCTGGCAGTATTACTGCCAGACCGGAGACGAAGGCATGCGTGACATTATTGACGACTGGTTTTCTGACCGCTTTGCAGAGGGGGCAACCACCAAAAACGTCAATACGATGTCACCGTTCCTGACGCTGGCGTACCGCTACGAAGAGACGAAAAACCCTGCCTGGCTACCGTGGCTGGAAAGCTGGGCGGAGTGGGCGATGAACGACATGCCCCGTACCGAGTGTGGCGGTATGCAGCACATTACGCTGGCCGAAGAGAATCACCAGCAAATGTGGGATGACACGCTGATGATGACGGTGCTGCCGTTGGCGAAAATCGGCAAGCTGTTGAACAAGCCGGAATATGTTGAGGAAGCGGTATATCAGTTCCTGCTGCACGTGCAGAACCTGATGGATCGCGAAACCGGGCTGTGGTTCCACGGCTGGAGCTACGATGGGCTGCATAATTTTGCCCACGCGCGATGGGCTCGCGGTAACAGCTGGCTGACCATCGTGATCCCGGATTTCCTCGAACTGGTGGATCTGCCAGAAAACAACGCCGTACGCCGTTATCTGGTGCAGGTCCTGAATGCGCAGATTGCCGCGCTGGCGAATTGCCAGGACGACAGCGGCCTGTGGCACACGTTGCTCGACGACCCCGATTCCTACCTGGAGGCGTCAGCAACGGCAGGCTTTGCCTACGGTATTCTGAAAGCGGTACGTAAGCGCTATGTGGCAGCTGAATATGCGGATGTCGCTGAAAAAGCCATTCGCGGTATTGTGAAAAACATCTCGCCGGAAGGGGAGTTGCTGCAAACGTCGTTTGGTACGGGAATGGGAAGCAATCTGGAATTTTATCGTCAGATACCGCTGACCTCGATGCCGTATGGTCAGGCGATGGCGATACTGTGTTTGACGGAATATTTGCGTAAATACTTCTGAATAAATCCCACCTTTTTAAGCCTCTTTCAACAGAGGCTTTTTTTATTTTTCGATATATACACTCGATGAATAATATAACTAATTTATATTTTTAGTCATAATAAGTTTGCGAATTAATTTCATTTTGTATGGTGAAGTGTGATTCTACCCACAAAATTACATGCGGTTATACCGTATTTTAAATTTCCGTTAAGGGAAAAATCTTAAGTCAAATACAAGGAGAGTTATTATGTGTAATGTACCTGGCGGTATTGTCATTAACCCTGCTGTAAATATGAATGCAGAGAAAATGTCAGATGAGAAAATCAATATCTTTAAACGTGCTTTCGCTGATATGCTCGGGGTGGAGTTTTCTCCGCTGATGTATGTCGGATCGCAGGTGGTTGCCGGCGTGCTTCATTCTTACATTGCCTCAAGACGCCCGATTCATCCTGCGGCGCAGGTCACGCTGGTTAAAGTGGTTATATGGCAGCATCCTGATAATACGATTTCACTTCACGCTATCGTAGATATTTAATCGTCGCCCTTACTCGAATGACGTGTAATTAAATTCGAGGTGTTATTATGTGAAAGTCATTTGCTGAAATTTATATTGAAATGCATTAACCAGAGGCTGGTTACGACATAACGTACCGTGCACAAATAAAGTTATCTCGCTTTTCATTATGTGGGGTAATTACCCGTCAAAGAGAAACGTCCGCCCCAATGAGGCGGACGTTTTATTTACATCCGTTCTACGGTTTCGATACCCAGCGTATCCAGACCCAGTTTCAGGGTCTTCGCCGTCAGCTGCGCCAGCTTCAGCGGCTGTTACGCACCGTTTCGCTTTCGGCAGACAGAATAGGGCAGTGCTCGTAGAAGCCCGAGAACAGACCGGCCAGGTCGTACAGGTACGCACACATCACGTGCGGTGTGCCGTCGCGTGCGACAACCGTCAGCGTCTCTTCAAACTGCAGCAGACGCGCGGCAAGCTGGGCCTCACGAGCTTCTGTAATGGTGACGGCGGCATTGGCCAGCACGCTTTCGTCGAGATTGGCTTTACGGAACACAGAGAGTACGCGGGTGTAGGCATACTGCATGTAAGGCGCAGTGTTACCTTCAAACGCCAGCATGTTATCCCAGTCGAAGATGTAGTCGGTCGTACGGTTTTTGGACAGATCCGCGTATTTTACCGCACCGATACCCACCGCATTGGCCAGTTTTTCCAGCTCATCAGCCGCCATATCCGGGTTTTTCTCTGCAACCAGACGACGAGCACGTTCGAGTGCTTCGTCCAGCAGATCGGAAAGCTTAACGGTACCGCCCGCGCGGGTTTTGAACGGCTTGCCGTCTTTACCCAGCATCATGCCGAACATGTGGTGTTCCAGCGGAACGGAATCAGGCACATAGCCTGCTTTACGCACGATAGTCCACGCCTGCATCAGGTGCTGGTGCTGACGGGAGTCGATGTAGTACAGCACACGGTCAGCATGCAGGGTTTCGTAACGGTACTTCGCACAGGCGATATCGGTGGTGGTATAGAGATAACCGCCATCCTTTTTCTGGATGATCACGCCCATTGGTTCGCCTTCCTTGTTTTTGTACTCATCAAGGAACACAACCGTTGCGCCTTCGCTTTCCACCGCCAGACCTTTTGCTTTCAGGTCAGCCACAATGACAGGCAGCATTGGGTTGTAAAGGCTTTCCCCCATAACATCATCGCGGGTCAGCGTCACGTTGAGACGGTTGTAGGTAAGCTGGTTCTGGGACATGGTGATGTCTACCAGCTTGCGCCACATTTCCAGGAAATACTGGTCGCCACCCTGCAGCTTCACTACGTAGCTACGTGCACGCTCGGCGAAGGCTTCATCTTCGTCGTAATGTTTTTTGGCTTCACGGTAGAACCCTTCCAGATCCGCCAGCGCCATTTCACCTGCATTTTCCTGCTGCTGCTTTTCCAGGTACGCAATCAGCATGCCGAACTGAGTACCCCAGTCACCCACGTGGTTCGCGCGGATCACCTTATGGCCGAGGAACTCCAGGGTACGTACTGCGGCATCACCGATGATGGTGGAGCGCAGGTGGCCGACGTGCATCTCTTTCGCCACGTTTGGCGCAGAGTAGTCAATCACTACGGTCTGTGCTTCTGGCTGGGTGACGCCAAGACGGTCAGATTTCAGCGCAGCGTCAACGTGGCTTGCCAGGAAAGCCGGCTCCAGGAAGATGTTAATAAAGCCTGGGCCTGCAATTTCAGTTTTGCTGGCAATACCGGTGAGATCCAGATGAGTCAGCACCAGCTCAGCGAGTTGTCGCGGCGGCATGCCCAGTTTTTTAGCCACTGCCATCACGCCATTAGCCTGATAGTCGCCAAACTGTACTTTCGCTGACTGACGAACCTGCGGTTCGCAATCCGCAGGCGCACCTGCGGCAATCAGTGCCTGACTGACTTTTTCTGAGAGAAGAGCCTGAATATTCACCTGGATACCTTACGTTTTTGATGCGGGTTAACAACCACCCACACCAGTTAAAGAATTTAGGGCGGGAGTATACTGCAAATGCCTTCTGGCGTCAGCATTGCGGGGGCTGAAGATTGTTCAGAATCCAGGCTAAGAAGGTGTGCATAATCATGCAGTAATAAAAACCACGATTCTGCGGTTGGTGGAAAAGGGGCAACAGAGTAAATTAGCGGCTTTGCGATACGAAAAGAGACTGACTTATGGCGAACTGGCAATCCATTGACGAACTGCATGATCTTTCCGCAGATTTACCCCGTTTCACCCAGGCGTTCACAGAACTTGCCACCCGCCTCGGTCTGGATTTCGCGCCGCTTGAGGCCGATCACATTTCCCTGCGCTGCCATCAGAATGCAACAGCCGAACGCTGGCGTCGTGGGTTCGAACAGTGCGGCCAACTGATCTCTGAGAACATGATCAATGGTCGTCCTATCTGCTTATTCAAGCTGGATGAACCGGTCTGTGTGGCGCACTGGCAGTTCAGCGTCATTGAGCTGCCGTGGCCGGGCGAGAAGCGTTACCCGCATGAGGGCTGGGAGCATATCGAAATCGTGCTGCCGGGGGAGCCAGAAACGCTGAACGCGCGTGCGCTGGCGCTGTTATCCGATGAAGGGCTGAGCCAGCCGGGTATTTTCGTCAAAACAAGTTCACCCAAAGGCGAACGCGAGCGGTTGCCGAACCCGACGCTGGCCGTCACCGACGGGCAGGTGACGGTGAAGTTTCATCCGTGGACGATTGAACAGATCGTCGCCAGCGAAGCATAAGAGTTGTGACGACACGCAGAGTCCGCCTGTGGGCGGCGTGTCATGATGATGTGTTGAGTGGATTTTAAGGAGAATTTGATGGCGCTGCTGGAGATTTGTTGTTACAGCGTGGAGTGTGCCGTGACTGCGCAAGAGCAGGGTGCTGACCGTATTGAACTGTGCGCCGCACCGAAAGAAGGGGGCTTAACGCCTTCCTACGGCGTGCTGAAATCTGCCCGCCAGGCCGTGTCCATTCCGGTGCATCCAATTATTCGTCCTCGCGGCGGTGATTTTTGTTACACAGCGGGCGAGTTCGGTGCCATGCTTGAAGATATCGCACTGGTGCAGGATTTAGGATTCCCGGGTCTGGTAATCGGTTTACTTGATGAAGACGGTAATATTGACCTGCCGCGGATGCGCCAGGTGATGGCTGCCGCGAAAGGCATGGCAGTCACTTTTCATCGTGCATTTGATATGTGTAAAGATCCACTGCAGGCTGCTGATACGCTTGGAGAATTGGGTGTCGCACGTATTCTGACGTCAGGCCAAATGTCGTCCGCTGAAAAAGGACTGCAATTAATTACGGAACTAAAAGCGCATTCCGGTGTTCTAACTATCATGGCAGGTGCAGGAGTACGCGCCAGCAATCTGGAGCTGTTTTTAAACGCAGGGGTGGAAGAGCTTCATAGCTCTGCAGGCAAATGGATGCCGTCGCCAATGCGTTATCGCAATACAGGGTTGTCGATGTCGACAGATGCTGAAGCGGATGAGTACTCACGCTACGGTGTAGATGGAGAGTCGGTTGCGGTAATGAAATCGATGATTGAGCGTTATCACGTGTAGCAACGTACTGATTTTTACCGCGCATCATGTCGCCCAATATGATGCTTGCTTGTACCAGGCCCCTGCAATTTCAACAGGGGCCTTTTTTTATTCCCCTCTCCCCTCAGGAGGGAGGGGATTGTACGGAGCGGCTTTCACCCTCGCCCCTATGGGGAGAGGGCCGGAGTGAGGGGTACATTACGGCTTGGTTGCAATCAACACCGCGCGCATCGGCGCCGGGTAGCCTTCAATGGTCTTGCTGTGGTCTGCCGGGTCGAGGAACTGTTCGAGCGATTCGGTGATCATCCAGTCCGTGCGGCGCTGCTCTTCGATAGAGGTTACGCTCACATCGGCAATGCGCACATCCACAAAGCCGCACTTCTCAAGCCAGTTCTTCAGCGCCAGCGCGGAAGGAATGAAGTAGACGTTGCGCATCTGCGCGTAGCGGTCGCCAGGCACCAGAACGGCATGCTCATCCCCTTCGATAACCAGCGTTTCCAGTACCAGCTCGCCACCGTTGACCAGTTGGTCTTTCAACTGCCATAAATGCTCCAGCGGGGAACGACGGTGATACAGTACCCCCATCGAGAACACAGTATCAAAGGCTTTAAGCGCCGGTAGTTGCTCAATGCCCAGCGGCAATAAATGCGCGCGCTGGTCATTGCCCAGCAGCTTACGCACCGCCTCAAACTGGCACAGGAACAGCTGCATGGGGTCGATGCCGACGGCCAAATGCGCACCGGCGCCAATCATGCGCCACATGTGATAGCCGCTGCCGCAGCCCACGTCGAGAATGGTACGTCCGGTCAGGTCGGACAGGTGAGGCAGAACGCGATCCCACTTCCAGTCAGAGCGCCATTCGGTATTGATGTTCACGCCGTACAGCGAAAACGGCCCTTTGCGCCATGGCATCAGGTTACGCATCAGCGTTTCGATGCGGTTTGTCTGGCCTGCAGAGAGCGGCTCTTCACTTTCTGCCGTGACGCTGTGGAGCAGGTCCAGACGGTAAGGCGTCAGTTCAGGCAGAAACTCCACCGCATTCGACCACTGCTTTAGCAGCCCATGCTGCTGATCCCATTGCCAGGTGGCAATCTGCGCCGGCAGCGTCTCCAGCCAGTGGGAAAGGTGGTTTTTTGCAATCAGCTGATAAAAATTGCCGAACTCGATCATGCCGCATCCTCAGCTTTCAGCGCCACCAGTGAGCCAAAGTTAAAGCACTGGAACCACAGTTCGCTGTGTTCAAATCCAGCTTTACGCAGGCGCGCTTTGTGCGCTTCAACGGAGTCCGTCAGCATCACGTTTTCAAGCATGCTGCGTTTCTGGCTGATCTCCAGCTCGCTATAACCGTTCGCACGTTTAAAGTCATGGTGCATATTGAACAGCAGTTCGCCGACATCGGCATCTTCAAAGCTGAACTTCTCAGACAGCACCAGCGCGCCGCCGGGATTCAGACCTTTATAAATTTTATCCAGCAACAGCTGACGATCTTCAGGCACCAGGAACTGCAGGGTAAAATTCAGTACCACCATTGAGGCGTTTTTGATGTCGATATCACGGATATCGCCTTCCACAACGTCCACGGGCGTCGGGGCTTTATAGGCATCAATGTGGCGGCGGCAGCGTTCTACCATGGCCGGAGAGTTATCGACGGCAATGATTTTGCAGCCATCCTGACGTATGTTACGACGGATCGACAGCGTTGCCGCGCCGAGCGAGCAGCCCAGGTCATAGACCTGCGTACCGGGCTGAACAAAGCGCTCAGCCAGCATGCCGATCATCGAAATAATATTGGAGTAACCGGGAACAGAGCGCTGGATCATATCCGGGAAGACTTCGGCTACCCGTTCATCGAAGGTCCAGTCGCCCAGGCTGGCGATAGGCGCGGAAAAAAGCGTGTCGCGATCTGACATAACGTAA
>Ga0105251_10002575_pt1 | contig 14064 bp, 9 predicted proteins | sample KBSS64metaG_FD_80424 | JGI IMG/M metagenome (GOLD analysis project Ga0105251, IMG submission 80424) | Switchgrass rhizosphere microbial communities from Kellogg Biological Station, Michigan, USA - KBS S6-4 metaG | ecosystem: Host-associated > Plants > Roots > Rhizosphere > Soil | place...
AGGTGAGCTGGTTGATGCATTTCGCCATGTCAGCAAGGGTTTCGAACAGACGCATGAAACGGTGGCGGTCCGCGCCAACAATGCGATTAACGACATGGTGCGCCAGCGCCTGTTAAACCGCTTTACCAGCGAACTGGCAGACGGCAATGCGATTTACCGTCTGACCCCGTTGGGCATCGGTATCACCGATTACTATATCCGTCAGCGCGAATTCTCTACGCTGCGCCTGTCGATGCAACTGTCGATCGTGGCGGAAGAGCTAAAGCGCGCCGCCGACGCCGCCGAAGAGGGCGGAGATGATTTCCATTGGCACCGCAACGTGTTTGCACCACTGAAATATTCGGTGGCGGAAATCTTCGACAGTATCGACATGACCCAGCGGCTGATGGATGAGCAACAGCAGGGCGTGAAGGAAGATATCGCCGCACTGCTGAATCAGGATTGGCGCGCGGCGATCTCCAGCTGTGAGATGCTGTTGTCCGAAACTTCCGGCACGCTGCGCGAGCTGCAAGATACGCTGGAGGCGGCGGGCGACAAGCTGCAGGCCAACCTGTTGCGCATTCAGGATGCGACGCTGGGCGGGATGGAACTGGGTTTCGTCGACAAACTGGTCTTCGATCTGCAAAGCAAGCTCGACCGCATTATCAGCTGGGGCCAGCAGGCGATTGACCTGTGGATCGGTTACGACCGTCACGTGCATAAATTTATCCGTACCGCGATCGACATGGATAAGAACCGCGTGTTCGCCCAACGCCTGCGCCAATCGGTGCAAAACTATTTCGACAACCCATGGACGCTGACCCACGCCAACGCCGACCGCTTGCTGGATATGCGTGACGAAGAGCTGGCGCTGCGCAGCGAGGAAGTGACTGGGGAACTGCCGCCGGATCTGGAGTTCGAAGAGTTCAGCGAGATCCGCGAACAACTGGCGGCAATGATCGAACAGGCGCTGAAGATTTATCAGGAACAACAGATACCGCTCAATTTAGGGGCGGTAATGCGCGATTATCTGGCGCAATATCCGCGTGCTCGTCATTTCGACGTAGCACGTTTAGTGGTCGACCAGGCTGTGCGCCTTGGTGTGGCTGAAGCAGATTTTTCAGGGTTGCCGGCGCAATGGCAGGCAATCAATGATTACGGAGCCAAGGTCCAGGCCCATGTCATCGACAAATATTGAACAAGTAATGCCAGTCAAGCTGGCCAAGGCATTGTCTAACGCGCTGTTCCCGGCGCTCGACAGCCAACTGCGTGCAGGTCGTCACATCGGTATCGATGAGCTGGATAACCATGCCTTCTTAATGGACTTTCAGGACGAACTGGAAGAGTTTTACACCCGCTACAACGTGGAACTGATCCGCGCGCCGGAAGGCTTTTTCTACCTGCGCCCGCGTTCCACTACCCTGATCCCGCGTTCGGTGTTGTCCGAGCTGGACATGATGGTAGGGAAAATCCTGTGCTATCTCTATCTCAGCCCAGAGCGTCTGGCGCATGAGGGGATTTTCAGCCATCAGGAGCTGTACGACGAGTTGCTGAGCCTGGCGGATGAGACCAAATTGCTGAAGTTCGTTAACCAGCGCTCCACTGGCTCGGATCTCGATCGTCAGAAACTGCACGAAAAAGTGCGTACCTCGCTGAACCGTCTGCGTCGTCTGGGCATGGTCTATTTCATGGGCAATGACAGCAGCAAGTTCCGCATCACCGAAGCCGTGTTCCGCTTTGGCGCCGACGTGCGCAGCGGTGACGATCCGCGTGAAGCGCAACTGCGCATGATTCGTGACGGTGAGGCGATGCCGGTCGAAAACAGTCTGTCGCTGAACGACGAGAGCGAAACTGAAGACCAGCAGGTTGATAACACTCCGGACAGTGCAGAGGATGAACAGGAATGATTGAACGCGGTAAATTTCGCTCGCTGACGCTGGTTAACTGGAACGGCTTCTTTGCTCGTACCTTTGATCTGGATGAGCTGGTGACCACGCTGTCCGGCGGTAACGGGGCCGGGAAATCCACCACTATGGCGGCTTTCGTCACCGCGCTAATCCCCGATTTGACGCTGCTGCACTTTCGTAATACCACCGAAGCCGGCGCCACCAGCGGTTCACGCGACAAAGGCTTGCACGGCAAGCTGCGCGCCGGGGTCTGCTACTCTACTCTCGACGTGATCAACTCGCGCCATCAGCGCGTGGTGGTTGGCGTGCGTTTGCAGCAGGTAGCCGGTCGCGACCGTAAGGTGGACATCAAGCCGTTCACCATTCAGGGGCTACCGACAGCGGTGCAGCCTACTGAACTGCTGACCCAAACGGTAGGCGAGCGCCAGGCGCGCGTACTGACGCTGCAGGAACTGAAAGAGCGCGTCGAAGAGATGGAAGGCGTGCAGTTCAAGCAGTTCAACTCCATCACCGATTACCACGCTTTAATGTTCGATCTGGGCGTGCTGCCGAAACGCCTGCGTTCGTCCGCCGATCGCAGCAAGTTTTACCGCCTGATCGAAGCCTCGCTGTACGGCGGGATTTCCAGCGCCATCACCCGATCGCTGCGCGATTATCTGTTGCCGGAAAACAGCGGCGTGCGCAAGGCGTTCCAGGATATGGAAGCGGCACTGCGTGAAAACCGCATGACGCTGGAAGCGATCCGCGTCACTCAGTCGGACCGTGACCTGTTCAAGCACCTGATTTCCGAAGCCACGTCCTACGTGGCGGCAGACTATATGCGCCATGCCAACGAACGGCGCATTCATCTGGACGGCGCGCTGGCGCTGCGCAGCGATCTGCTGGGCAGCCGTAAACAACTGGCCGCCGAGCAGTATCGCCACGTGGAAATGGCGCGTGAATTGGCAGAGCAGAGCGGTGCGGAATCCGATTTGGAAACCGACTACCAGGCCGCCAGCGATCACCTGAATCTGGTGCAAACGGCGATGCGTCAGCAGGAAAAGATCGAGCGTTATGAAGGCGATCTGGAAGAGCTGACTTACCGCCTGGAAGAACAGAACGAAGTGGTTGCCGAGGCCAGTGAGCAGCAGGCCGAAAACGAAGCGCGCGCCGAGGCGGCCGAACTGGAAGTGGATGAACTGAAAAGCCAGCTCGCCGATTACCAGCAGGCGCTCGACGTGCAGCAGACCCGCGCCATTCAGTATCAGCAGGCGTTGCAGGCCTTGGAACGGGCTCGCTCGCTGTGCCAACTGCCAGAACTGACCGCTGAAAATGCCGAATAGTGGCTGGATACTTTCCAGGCGCGTGAGCAGGAAGCGACGGAAGCGTTGTTGATGCTCGAGCAGAAACTGAGCGTGGCCGACGCCGCGCACGGTCAGTTTGAACAAGCTTATCAGCTGGTGGGCAAAATCGCCGGCCAGGTCAGCCGCAGTGAAGCCTGGCAATGCGCGCGCGAATTGTTGCGCGATTGGCCTTCGCAGCAGCACCTTGCCGAACGCGTGCAGCCGCTGCGCATGCGCCTGAGTGAACTGGAACAGCGTCTGCGTTCCCAACAAGATGCCGAGCGTCTGCTACAGGAGTTCTGCAAGCGCCACGGCCAGGAGTACCAGCCGGACGATCTCGATACGCTGTTGCAAGAGTTGGAAGAGCGTCTGGAATCGCTGTCGCAGAGCGTCAGCGACGCTGGCGAGCGCCGAATGGAAATGCGTCAGGAATTGGAGCAGATCCAGCAGCGCATTCGCGAGCTGACCGCACGTGCGCCTGTCTGGTTGGCGGCTCAGGATTCCCTGAGTCAGCTTAGCGAGCAGAGCGGTGAAGAACTGGAAAGCAGCCAGCAGGTGACCGAGTTCATGCAGCAACTGCTGGAGCGTGAACGTGAAACCACCGTTGAGCGCGACGAAGTGGCTGCCCGCAAGCGTGAAGTTGAAGCGCAAATCGAACGCCTTAGCCAGCCTGGCGGTGCCGAAGATCAGCGTCTGGTGACGTTGGCCGAACGTTTTGGCGGCGTGCTGCTCTCTGAAATCTACGACGATGTCACCATCGACGATGCGCCTTACTTCTCGGCGCTGTACGGCCCATCGCGCCACGCGATCGTGGTGCCAGATCTGTCGCTGGTGCGCGAGATGCTGGAAGGTCTCGAAGATTGCCCGGAAGATCTCTATCTGATCGAAGGGGATCCGCAGTCTTTCGATGACAGCGTGTTCGCCGTCGAAGAGCAGGACAGGGCGGTGTTGGTGAAAACCGCCGATCGTCAGTGGCGTTATTCGCGTTACCCGGAAGTGCCGCTGTTTGGCCGCGCCGCGCGTGAAAACCGTCTGGAAGTGCTGCATGCCGAGCGCGAAACGCTGGCTGAGCGCTACGCGACGCTGTCATTCGACGTGCAAAAGACCCAGCGTTCGCATCAGGCTTTCAGTCGCTTTATCGGCTCCCATCTGGCGGTGGCGTTTGACGCCGACCCGGAAGCGGAAATCCGTGGCCTCAATTCCCGTCGCGGTGAAATCGAGCGTGCGCTGAACAACCATGAAGCGCAAAACCAGCAGCAGCGGCAGCAGTACGATCAGGCGAAAGAGGGCATTTCGGCGCTCAACCGGCTGATGCCATTGGTGTCACTGCTGAATGACGAAACCTTGCAGGACCGGGTGGAAGAGATCCGCGAAGAGCTGGAAGAGGCGCAGGATGCCGCGCGCCATATTCAGCAACACGGCGTTTCCCTGACCAAGCTGGAACCCTTGCTGTCGGTGTTGCAAAGCGATCCGCAGCAGCATGAACAGCTGCAGCAGGATTACACCCAGGCGCAGGGCGTACAGCGCCAGGCCAAGCAGCAGGCGTTTGCTCTGATCGAAGTGGTGCAGCGTCGTGCGCACTTTGGTTATACCGACTCTGCCGGCATGCAGAACGCCAACAACGATCTTAACGACAAGCTGCGCCAGCGTCTGGAGCATGCGGAAGCGGAACGTACCCGCGCCCGTGAGCAACTGCGTCAGTATCAAACCCAATTTACCCAGTACAGCCAGGTACTGGCATCGCTGAAAAGTTCGTATGACGCGAAGCGCGACATGCTGAAAGAACTGAGCCAGGAACTGGTAGATATCGGCGTGCAAGCGGATGCCAACGCCGAAGCGCGTGCACGAGCGCGTCGTGACGAGCTGCATGCGGCGCTGAGTACCAACCGTGCGCGCCGTAATCAGCTGGAAAAACAGCTGACCTTCTGCGAAGCGGAAATGGACAGCCTGCAGAAGAAACTGCGCAAGCTGGAGCGCGACTATTACCAACTGCGTGAGCAGGTGGTGACCGCCAAGGCGGGTTGGTGTGCGGTTATGCGCATGGTGAAAGACAACGGCGTTGAACGCCGTCTGCACCGTCGCGAACTGGCTTATATGGACGGTGACGAGCTGCGCTCGATGTCGGATAAGGCGCTGGGTGCGTTGCGTCTGGCGGTGTCGGATAACGAACATCTGCGCGACGTTCTGCGCTTGTCGGAAGATCCAAAACGCCCGGAACGCAAGATTCAGTTCTATATCGCGGTGTATCAGCATCTGCGCGAGCGTATCCGCCAGGATATCATTCGTACCGATGACCCGGTTGAGGCCATCGAACAGATGGAAATCGAGCTGGGTCGCCTGACCGAAGAACTGACCGCGCGTGAGCAGAAGCTGGCGATCAGTTCCAAGAGCGTGGCGAATATCATCCGCAAAACCATCCAGCGTGAACAGAACCGCATCCGCATGCTCAACCAGGGTCTGCAGGCGGTGTCTTTCGGCCAGGTGAAGAGCGTGCGGTTGAACGTCAACGTGCGCGAAGCGCATGCGACGCTGCTGGACGTGCTGGCCGAGCAGCGAGAGCAGCATCAGGATCTGTTCAACAGCAACCGTCTGACCTTCTCTGAAGCCTTGGCGAAGCTGTATCAGCGCCTGAACCCGCAGATTGATATGGGGCAACGCACACCGCAGACCATCGGCGAAGAGCTGCTGGATTACCGTAACTATCTGGAGCTGGAGGTGGAAGTGTTCCGCGGCTCTGACGGTTGGCTGCGTGCCGAGAGCGGCGCGTTGTCTACCGGGGAAGCGATAGGGACCGGGATGTCGATTCTGGTGATGGTGGTGCAGAGCTGGGAAGAGGAATCACGCCGTCTGCGTGGCAAGGATATCTCACCTTGCCGCTTGCTGTTCCTCGATGAAGCGGCGCGACTGGACGCCAAGTCCATCGCAACGCTGTTCGAGCTGTGCGATCGTCTGGAAATGCAGCTGATTATCGCTGCGCCGGAAAACATCAGCCCGGAAAAAGGCACCACTTATAAGCTGGTGCGTAAGGTGTTCCAGAACCATGAGCACGTGCACGTAGTGGGGCTGCGCGGTTTCGCCAATGAGCTGCCTGCACCGGGCACTGCTGCGGTAGAAACGCCGTAAACGCAAAAAAGTCCGCTAATAATCTGAAAATAGCCGCCCTGGGGTGGCTATTTTTTTGTGTGCATGGATGATAGTCCTGCTTTTTTATCCGCTAAAAACCGGGTAGCTTAATGAAATAACAGTTATTAGCGGCGTCCAAGGGCAAAATGGCCTTTCTGTTCGTATACTGAAATTAACAAGCGGTTTTTGATGTATTTTTTGTGAGCATACAGGGGGCAATGGATGTTGCTTAAAAATGGAAACACTTTACGGCGTCTGGCGCTGAGCTGCGCAATCGCATCTGGACTTGCGTCGTCGTTACCCGCATGGGCAACCGTGCCTGCGTTTCCGGTAGCGTCATCCGGCATGTCAGTTGCGCAAAGCCGTTCGGAATTATTGGCGGCATTGCCGAAAGGAATGACACCGCACTATCTTTCAACGCTGGCTCCTTTGTACGCCGCTAACCGGATGCAACTGATGTGGCAGGATCGCGAGGCGGTTCAGCAGTTCCAGCAGCAGTTGGCCGAACTGGCCATGTCCGGCGTGCAGCCGCAGTTTACCCAATGGGTGAAGCTGCTGACCGATCCGGCGATTACCGGCGTGGCGCGCGACGTTGTCCTGTCTGATGCTATGCTGGGGTATTTGCAGTTCGTTTCAGCCATCGGCGCCAACGGTAACAGCTGGTTGTATAGCAATATTCCCTACAAGCTCGGCCTGCCGCCTAATGCGGTGATTAATCAATGGCAACTGGCGGTGCGTCAGGGCAAGACGTTGGCTTATGTCACCAAGCTGGCGCCGCAGCACCCGCAATACGCCAAGATGCATCAGGCGCTGCGCGACATGCTGGCCGATAACCGTCCATGGCCGCAGATGGCTAACGGTCCGAGCTTGCGCCCGGATCAACTAAGCAGCGACATTGCCGCCCTGCGTGAGATCCTGGCGCGCAATGGCATGCTGACCGCCGCGTCGGTGCAAACGCAGGAGCCGCCTGCGGTACTGACCGGTTCGCGCAATGAACCGGACGATGGCGGCTTGTCAGTCGATGAAGAGAAAAGCCGCGAAAGCAAAAGTGTGGTTATCAGCCCGTCTGCCGCACCGGTAAAAGATCTTGCCGCATCGCCGGAATCGCCATTCGCCCAGCAGCCAGCCGGCCCGGTGACCGTCACTGATAACGCTTATACCCCCGATCTGGTCGAAGGCGTTAAACGCTTCCAGAAATGGCAAGGTTTGACCGCTGACGGCGTGATTGGCGCCCGTACCCGCGAATGGCTCAACGTGTCGCCGCAAACGCGCGCTTCGCTGTTGGCATTGAATATCCAGCGTTTGCGCATCCTCCCTGGCTACGTCGACACCGGGATCATGGTTAACATTCCCAATTACTCGCTGACTTACTACCAGAACGGCAATGAAGTGCTTTCCTCACGGGTTATCGTCGGTCGGCCTAGCCGCAAGACGCCGCTGATGAACAGTGCGCTGAACAACGTCGTGGTCAACCCGCCGTGGAATGTGCCGACTACGCTGGTACGCGAAGATATTGTGCCAAAGGCAATGCGTGACGGCAGCTATTTCCAGAAACACGGCTATACCGTGCTTTCCGGCTGGAGCAATGACGCTGAAGTCATCAACCCGGCGATGATTGACTGGAACATGGTGTCTGCGCGTAATTTCCCATACCGCATTCGTCAGGCACCGGGCGCCACCAACTCGCTGGGGCGTTTCAAATTCAACATGCCGAGCTCGGATGCTATCTATCTGCACGATACGCCGAACCACAATCTGTTCCAGAAAGATATTCGTGCCCTGAGTTCCGGCTGCGTGCGCGTTAACAAGGCATCTGATTTGGCTAATATGCTGCTGCAAGATGCCGGCTGGAACAATACCCGCGTTTCCTCCACCCTTAAAGGGGGAAATACCACCTACGTAAATATACGTCAGCATATTCCGGTTAAATTGTATTATTTAACCGCCTGGGTTTCTGATGATGGAAAGCCACAATTTCGTACAGATATTTACAATTACGATGATACGGTGAGATCGGGTGCACAAATTTTGGCTCAGGCCGAAAAATTAATGCAATAAATGCAGTAATTATAAATAAATAACGGTCTGAATATCGGATCATGATGCAGGCACTCATTCAGTGGGTGCCTGCAAACCGCGGGACATCACGGGTTGACTCAGGCTGTGTGGGCGGTTATGGTTCGGGCAGTGCGCTGTTTTGTGCATATATTTTGATATTCTTGCCGGGTTTAACAGAAACATGGACAAAATTGATCATCATCGCCGCAAATGGCTGGCGTTAGGTAGCGCCGCCATGGGTATAGCCCTGCTTCCAGGGCAGGCTTTTGCCAGTCTTTCTACTTCACGCCCACGCATTCTGGTCGTAAATAACATGCATACGGGCGAAACGTTGAAGGCCGAATTCTTTGACGGGAAGGGGTATAATAAAGACGAGCTGGTTCGTCTTAATCATCTTTTCCGTGATTATCGCGCCAACAAGATTAAGCCGATCGATCCCCGCCTGTTTGATCAGCTCTACCGTCTGCAAGGTCTGTTGGGTACCAACAAGCCGGTGCAGTTGGTTTCAGGTTACCGCTCCCTGGATACCAACAATGAGCTGCGTGAGCGCAGCCGCGGTGTGGCCAAGCACAGCTATCACACCAAAGGTCAGGCGATGGACTTCCATATCGAAGGCATCCAATTGAGTAATATCCGTAAAGCGGCGTTAAAAATGCGCGGTGGTGGTGTAGGATATTACCCACGTAGCAACTTTGTACACATCGATACCGGCCCGGTGCGGACCTGGTAGTCGCTGTGCACCATAGTGAATAGCGCCAGCCCGCGAGGGTGTGGCGCTGTTGTCGTTGGAGCCTTATGAAATACCAAATTATTCCCGTTACCGCCTTCAGTCAAAATTGTAGCCTGATCTGGTGTGAGAGCACGCAGCAGGCGGCATTGGTCGATCCCGGCGGCGAGGCAGAAAAATTGAAGGCCGAAGTGGCGAAGCAGGGCGTGACGATCACGCAGATCCTGCTGACGCATGGCCATCTCGATCACGTAGGTGCCGCGGCGGAACTGGCTGAGCATTATCAGGTGCCGATTTACGGCCCGGATAAGGAAGACGCTTTCTGGCTGGACGGTCTGCCGGCACAGAGCCGGATGTTTGGGCTGGAAGAGTGTGCGCCGCTGACGCCGACCCAATGGCTGCAAGAGGGCGACAAGGTGCAGGTGGGCGAGATGACGTTCAACGTGTTGCATTGCCCTGGCCATACCCCTGGCCATATCGTCTTTATTAATGAAAAGGCGCGGCTGGCGCTGGTGGGCGACGTGTTGTTTAACGGCGGTGTCGGGCGCAGCGATTTCCCGCGTGGCGATCATCAGGCGCTGATTAACTCTATTCGTACCAAGCTGTTGCCGCAGGGCGATGACATGGCGTTTATCCCAGGTCATGGGCCAATGTCCACTTTTGGCCAAGAGCGTGAAACTAACCCGTTCCTGCGTGAAGAGCCGGCTATCTGGTAAGGTTATTTCCCGGCAGAAATAACTAAGGGGCGCTTGAGCGCCCCTTTTGCTATTTCGCATTGCAATGGGTTACAGCACGGCGACGATGGCCTCGCACAGCGGCGCCATATTGTCCGGCGTCATGCCCGCAACGTTAACGCGACCGGAGTTGACGGCATAAACGCCAAACTCTTCGCGCAGGCGCAGCACCTGCTCTTTACTCAACCCGCTGAACGAGAACATACCGTTCTGGTTGATGATAAAGCTGAAGTCCTGTTCTGCGCCTTTCTCTTGCAGCGTATTGACGAACAACTGACGCATGCGATGGATACGCTGACGCATATCGGTCAGTTCCTGTTCCCACAAGGCACGCAGTGCATCGTCGCCCAGGATGGTCGCCACGACGGCGGCGCCGTGCGACGGTGGGTTGGAGTAGTTGGCACGAATAGCGGCTTTCACCTGGCTGAACGCGCGATCTGCGGTTTCCGCATCGGCGGCTACGATCGTGCAGGCACCGACGCGTTCATTGTACAGGCCGAAGTTCTTCGAGTACGAACTGGCGACGATCAGTTCCTGATGCTTGGCGGCGAAAATACGCAGGCCCTGTGCATCTTCTTCCAATCCCTTTGCAAAGCCCTGGTAGGCGAAGTCGAACAATGGCAACCAGCCGTTGGCGACGGACAGCTCAGCCAATTGGGCCCACTGCTCGGCGGTAGGGTCGATGCCGGTCGGGTTATGGCAGCAGCCGTGGAACAGCACCACATCGCCGGCCTGAGCCTGTTTCAGGCTGTTCAGCAGGCCATCGAAATCCAGCGAATGGTTGGCGGCATCGTAGTAGGCGTATTCCAGGACTTCCAGACCAACGGCGCTGAACACGTTTTTGTGGTTCGGCCAGCTTGGGTTGCTGATCCAGATGCGTTTTGCGCTGGTCTGGTTGGCGATAAAGTCTGCTGCCACACGCAGGCCGCCGGTACCACCAGGCGTTTGCGCAGTGCGTGCACGCTTGTCGGCGATGATTGGGCTTTGTTTGCCGAACAGCAGCTCTTGCGTGCAGGTGGCGAACGCCGGGATGCCTTCAATGCCGAGATAGTTTTTGGTGGTTTCATTTTCCAGCAGATATTGCTCAGCTTTTTTCACGCTGGTCAGTACCGGGGTTTTGCCGGTTTCATCTTTGTAAACGCCAATCCCTAAGTTGATCTTATTAGGGCGGGCGTCCGCGCGGAAAATGTCGGTCAGACCCAGGATTGGGTCGGCGGGTGCAGCAGTGATTTTTTCAAACATGTCAGGTGCTTCCATGGCTCGGAGTTAAGCAGACAGAGGCATCAGGGTAGCGCCAGTTATGCGCTTTGCCAACCGTTTGCGAGAAAAACACATCGATCTTGTGAAGGGGGCAGGTTCAGCATAAAAAATGAGGGAGAAGGGGGCGTTGGCAGAATAAAAAGTTACTCGCGGCACAAAAACAAAAACAGGGCCGAAGCCCTGTTTTTAACTCATACGGCGGTGAACCGCCGTTAAGTATGACAACTTAGAACTGGTAAACCAGACCAACACCTACGATATCATCGGTAGCGGTGCCAGTGGCTTTAGTGAACTCGTTGTCGTCCAGCAGGTTGATTTTGTAATCAACATAGGTGGACATGTTTTTGTTGAAGTAGTAAGTGGTACCAACAGAAACATATTTAACCAGGTCGGCATCGCCGCCGCCGAAGCTAGAACCATGTGCGGTACGGCCAGCCAGGTTTTTACCTTTAGACTGCAGGTAAGACACTTCTGGACGCAGACCGAAGTCGAACTGGTACTGTGCAGTCACTTCGAAGTTCTGTGTTTTGTTAGCAATACCGGCATCGAAATCACCGTATGGCGTCATGTTACGGGTTTCGGAGTACATGGTTGCCAGGTAGACGTTGTTCGCGTCGTATTTAGCACCAACGGTCCATGCGTCAGCTTTGTCGCCGCCAGCAGTGGAGTTGTTGGTTTGCTTGTCAGTACGGTCAGAAGACGCGTATGCAGCACCGAAGCTTACGCCTTCGCCGATGTCATAAGTAGAAGACAAGCCCCAACCGTCGCCGTTTTGTTTCTTCAGAGCGCGGCCGTCGTTTTCGTTTTTACCCTGGTACTGAACAGCGAAATTCAGACCGTCAACCAGACCGAAGAAGTTGTTGTTACGATAAGTAGCAACGCCGTTGGTACGGCCGGTCATGAAGTTGTCGGTGTAGGTGTAAGTATCGCCGCCGAACTCTGGCAGCATATCTGTCCAGCCTTCCACGTCGTACAGTACGCCGTAGTTACGGCCGTAGTCGAATGAACCGTAGTCAGCAAATTTCAGACCTGCGAAGCCCAGACGAGTCTTGGTGCCTTCGGTGCCTTGAGATTCAGCGTGGTTAGCCTGAACGTTGTATTCCCACTGGCCGTAACCGGTCAGTTGGTCAGTAATCTGGGTTTCACCTTTGAAGCCGAAACGAACATAGGTCTGGTCGCCGTCATTGCCTTTGTCGTCGGAGAAGTAGTGCAGACCGTCAACTTTGCCGTACAGATCCAGCTTGTTGCCGTCTTTGTTGTAGATTTCAGCTGCGTTTGCTGCACCAGCAGCTAACAGAGCCGGGATTACCACTGCAAGAATGTTGCGCTTCATCATTATTACCCTCATTGGTGTTATTCGGACACCTTTGCCACTGCCGCCAATAATTCTTTTGGAACTATTGTAGATAGATTGGTGTCGTCCTGTGTCTGCACGCAGTGTTCCATTCGTGGGCGGGTTAATCTAGAACGAAAATGCTACCAATGTACTAATGAGGTTTCAAAAGGAAAGTATGTGTAACAAAATGTAATATTAAGGGAACTTTGTGACGCGGGTCAATATTAGAAAATGCGAAAGGCCAGCAAAGCTGGCCTTGGTTTTGTAACTAAATTATTTGGAAATGTTTAGACTGATTAATTAAAAGCTTGCGTTACGCGGAGTGCGTGGGAACGGAATGACATCGCGCACGTTTTGCACGCCGGTCACATAGGCGATTAAACGCTCAAAGCCTAAACCGAAACCGGCATGAGGAACGGTGCCGTAACGACGCAGATCACGATACCACCAGTAATCTTCTTTATTCAGGCCCATCGCATCCAGGCGCTGATCCAAGACGTCCAGACGTTCCTCACGCTGGGCACCGCCGATGATCTCGCCAATGCCTGGGGCCAGCACGTCCATGGCTGCAACGGTTTTGCCGTCGTCGTTCATGCGCATATAGAAAGCTTTAATGTCTTTCGGGTAGTTCTTCACCACCACCGGCGCTTTAAAGTGTTTCTCGGCCAGATAGCGCTCATGCTCGGAAGACAGATCGATGCCCCAGGATACCGGGTTTTCGAAGGTTTGGCCGGAGGCGATCAGGATTTCTACCGCTTCGGTGTAATCCACCTGGGCGAAATCGGAAGAAACAAAGCGCTTCAAACGCTCAATCGCATCTTTGTCCACACGCTCGGCGAAGAACTGCATGTCATCCATACGCTCGTTCAACACGGCCTGGAACACATACTTCAGCATTTTTTCCGCCAGTTCGGCGATGTCTTCGAGGTCGGCAAACGCCACTTCCGGTTCGATCATCCAAAATTCAGCCAGGTGGCGGCTGGTGTTGGAGTTCTCTGCGCGGAAGGTGGGGCCGAAGGTATACACTTTCGACAACGCACAGGCGTAAGTTTCGCCGTTCAACTGGCCGGAAACGGTCAGGAAAGCTTCTTTGCCGAAAAAGTCCTGGCTGAAATCAACCGCGCCTTTATCGGTGCGCGGCAGATTTTCCAGATCCAGCGTTGAAACCCGGAACATTTCGCCGGCGCCTTCGGTATCGGAAGCGGTGATCAGCGGGGTGGAAACCCAGAAGAACCCGTTCTCGTGGTAGAAACGGTGGATCGCCTGCGCCAGCGTATGACGCACACGGGCCACGGCGCCGATCAGGTTGGTACGTGGACGCAGGTGAGCTACCTCGCGCAGGTACTCGATGCTGTGACGTTTGGCCGCCATCGGATAAGTGTCCGGATCGTCAACCCAGCCCACCACTTTGATGGCGGTCGCTTGCAGTTCGAAACTCTGGCCTTCGCCCGGAGAGGCAACGACTTTGCCGGTGACTTCAATCGAGCAGCCGGTAGTCAGATGCAGCACTTCATCCTGATAATTCGGCAGAGAATTATTAACGACGGCCTGTAACGGATCAAAGCAGGAACCGTCATAGACGGCCAGGAAGGAGATACCAGCTTTAGAATCTCTCCGG
>Ga0105251_10002576_pt1 | contig 14063 bp, 10 predicted proteins | sample KBSS64metaG_FD_80424 | JGI IMG/M metagenome (GOLD analysis project Ga0105251, IMG submission 80424) | Switchgrass rhizosphere microbial communities from Kellogg Biological Station, Michigan, USA - KBS S6-4 metaG | ecosystem: Host-associated > Plants > Roots > Rhizosphere > Soil | place...
CAGGGCCCCCGACGTGCAGATGGACAGCGCGGCCAGGCGCTGGCGGCTACGGGCGGCGCTGGCCAGGCTGTCCAGCCAGCGCAGGCGCTGGCGGCGCAGGTCGGGTGTTTCAGTGGCGGGCACGTCCGGGGGCTGGCTCAAGAGGGATCACTGGCGGCCACAGAAGAGATGCCTGACATTGTAATGGCTGTCGGCGTACCCTTCCGGTGCGGCGTACGGTCGCAGGGGGAGGAACTACGATGCCTTCCGGAAGCGCCCCATACATTGATCTGAATCAAGGCTGTTTGAAGTTGCTGGTCACAGAATTCATCCCGTAGACCCCCCTTCCCGCCACCTGAAACGGCAGAACCCCACGAGGTAGCCAGGCCATGATCGATTCGACAGTCGTAGAACTGTCGCGGCTGCAGTTCGCTTTGACCGCGATGTACCACTTCCTGTTTGTCCCCCTCACCCTTGGCCTCTCCTTCCTGGTGGCCATCATGGAAAGCGTGTACGTCATGACCCGGAAACCGGTCTGGCGCCAGATGACATTCTTCTGGGGCACGCTGTTCGGCATCAACTTTGCCATCGGCGTGGCCACCGGCCTGGTGATGGAGTTCCAGTTCGGCATGAACTGGTCGTACTACAGCCACTACGTAGGCGACATCTTCGGGGCGCCGCTGGCGATCGAAGGGTTGATGGCGTTCTTCCTGGAAGCCACCCTGGTCGGCCTGTTCTTCTTCGGCTGGAAGCGGCTGAGCCCGGTCAAGCACCTGGCGGTGACGTGGTTCATGGCGTTGGGCACCAACCTGAGCGCGGTCTGGATCCTGATCGCGAACGGCTGGATGCAGAACCCCACCGGTGCGGTCTTCAACCCGGACACCATGCGCATGGAAGTGGTGGACTTCGCCGCTGTCCTGTTCAACCCGGTGGCCCAGGCCAAGTTCGTGCACACCGTCAGCGCGGGCTATGTGACCGGTGCGATCTTCGTGATGGGTATCAGCGCGTTCTACCTGCTGCGCAACAAGCACAAGGACATGGCGCGCCGCTCGTTCGCGGTGGCCGCGGCCTTCGGCCTGCTGTCGTCAGTGTCGGTGGTGGTGCTGGGCGATGAGAGCGGCTACGCCGCCAGCGAACACCAGAAGATGAAGCTGGCCGCGATCGAGGCGATGTGGGAAACGGAGCGGGCCCCCGCCGACTTCACCGCGTTCGGCATTCCCAACCAGCGCACCCAGCAGAACGATTTCCAGATCCGTATTCCCTACCTGATGGGCCTGATCGCAACGCGCTCGTTCAACCAGCCGATTCCGGGCATCCTGGAACTGGTGGAGCGTGCCGAACACCGCATCAAGGGTGGGCAGCTGGCCTACGGGGCGATGGAGCGCATCCGCAAGGACAAGAACGATCTTGAAGCGCGCGAAATGTTCGATCGTCACTGGCAGGACCTGGGTCACGGCCTGCTGCTGAAACGCTACCGCGATGACATCCTCAATGCCACGCCGGAAGAAATCGCCAAGGCGGCGATGGATACGGTGCCACGCGTAGCGCCGCTGTTCTGGACCTTCCGGATCATGGCCGCACTGGGCTTCTACCTGATCGCGTTCTTCGCTGTTGCGTTCTACTTCTCGTGCCGCAACAACTTCCAGGACAAGCGCTGGTTCCTGCGCCTGGCGGTGTGGTCGATACCGGTACCGTGGATCGCGATCGAATGCGGCTGGTTTGTAGCCGAGTACGGGCGCCAGCCGTGGGCGGTGGATGGCGTGCTGCCCACCTTCTACGCCGCATCGGGCCTGGCACTGCATCAGATCCTGACCACGTTGGCCGTGTTCACTGCGCTGTACACGGTACTGCTGGTCATCGAAATCAAGCTACTGCTCAAAACGATCCGGACCGGCCCGGACGACATCCTTCCGTCGCTGCAGCCGTCGCGCACGCCGCTTCCCCACATTGCCGCTGCGCCGGCACCCGGACAGGCATAAGGCAGGAGAACCCAGATGGACATTCTTGGACTTGATTACACCACGCTGCGCGTGATCTGGTGGCTGCTGCTTGGCATCCTGCTGATCGGCTGGGCGGTGATGGACGGCTTCGATCTGGGCGTGGGCACCCTGCTCCCGTTCGTGGCGAAAACCGATGACGAACGCCGGCGGGTGATCAACACCGTGGGCCCGGTATGGGAAGGCAACCAGGTCTGGCTGGTGCTGGGTGGCGGTGCCATCTTCGCCGCGTGGCCACCGCTGTACGCGGTGAGTTTCTCCGGCTTCTACCTGGCCATCTTCGCCATGCTGTTCGGCCTGATCCTGCGCCCGGTCGCCTTCAAATACCGCAGCAAGATGCCCGGCAAGCGCTGGCGCGCCACGTGGGACTGGGCGCTGTTCGTGGGCGGCCTGGTGCCGGCGTTGATCGCCAGCGTGGCGGTGGGCAACGTGCTGCTGGGCGTGCCGTACCACTTCGACGACAGCATGCGCATCTTCTACACCGGCTCGTTCTTCGGCCTGCTTACGCCGTTTGCGCTGCTGGCCGGCCTGGTCGGCGTGACGATGATGGTGGCGCATGGCGCGGCCATGCTGGTGCTCAAGACCGACGGTGCGGTGGCAGACCGCGCCGTCCGCTACGGCAGCATCGCCGCCCTGCTCTGCTTCGTGTTGTTCGCGCTGGGCGGTGCATGGGTGGCGTTCGGCCTGCCGGGCTACCAGATCACGTCGCAGGTCGTGACCGATGGCCCGACCAACCCGCTGCTGAAGACGGTTGAAGTGGGCACGGCAGCCGGGGGCTGGCTGCGCAACTACAGCAGCATGCCGCTGACCCTGGTGTTCCCGGTGCTGGGCCTGGCCGGTGCGCTGGCCAGCTTCGCCCTGCTGCGGGCCCGACGCGGGATGGCGGCGTTCCTGGCTTCGGGCGCGTCGATTGCCGGCATCATTCTCACCGTGGGCTTTGCGATCTTCCCGTTCCTGCTGCCGTCCTCCAGCCAACCCGGCGTCAGCCTGACGGTGTGGGACAGCTCGTCGAGCCAGCTCACGCTGTTCATCATGCTGGTGGCAACGGTGATCTTCCTGCCGATCGTGCTGGCGTATACCGGCTGGGTCTACCGGGTAATGAAGGGCAAGACCACCGCCGAAGACATGGCCGACAACCCGAACGCATATTGATGAAGGTGCCGACCAACGGTCGGCACCTACCCACGGTAGCAACCGACCGTTGGTCGGTAGACATACAGGAGCTTTTCCATGTGGTATTTCGCCTGGATTCTTGGCACCGGCCTGGCTTCGGCTGCGGCCATCCTCAATGGCATGTGGTTTGAGGCACGAGAGGCCGGAACGGTCATCGAAGACACGCCGCCCCGGTAAATTCGAACGTAAAAAAAGGTTGCCGATAATCCCTTCACACCGTATCCTTGTCGGCTCCTTCGGGGTGTAGCTCAGTCTGGTAGAGCGCTACGTTCGGGACGTAGAGGTCGCAGGTTCGAATCCTGTCTCCCCGACCACTCCGGTGGTCGCATCCGAAGGTGAAAAACGGTCCTGCTTGCCGCCGAAGGGCAGGACCGATACAATAGGCGGCTCCTTACGGGGTGTAGCTCAGTCTGGTAGAGCGCTACGTTCGGGACGTAGAGGTCGCAGGTTCGAATCCTGTCTCCCCGACCATTCAAATGGTCACATTGAAGCCTGGAAGACGCATGTCCTCCGGGCTTTTTTGTGCCTGTTTGCTGAGCTCAAGGGTCAATAAGGCGCAACAGGTTCCCCTTGAAGCTCCGGTGAACCGCGCCTATGCTGACCATGCGGGGGAAACGCGCAAGCTCACCAGCGGCCGGGGCTGTTGCCGGATAGGTGGCATTGCACTTTCCAGAGACCTTCTCATGAACCTCATGCATGCGAAACGCCCGACGGTCACGTATTGCTGGCGATACGCCGGATGGGCCCTTCTCGTCATCTCTTTCACCCCTCCATTGACCAGCCAAGGAGCGGAACGCAATCCCGATGCCATCCGTTCAGGATCGGTCGAAAGTACCGGGCCGCTGGCCGACGAGACCAAGGCGGTGGTCACGAAAGGCGATTTCATACGGCATATCCCCTCCCACCCTTACGCATACGTTGAGTGCAAAGCGCAGGCCGTCTCCATGTCGAGGCTCATCGATGGGGGAATGGAGGGCCAATGCAGTCACTTGACGGTAGGGGGAAGTCCCGTCACGGTGCCGGAATGGGAGAACGTACTACCCAACTGGCCCCCCGGATCCTCCATCACACCCATGGCGCAAATTGGCCCGATCGACACGGTGGCCGTGATGGAAGGGTATCACTGGGGCAATACACCGTTTCGTCACACCGCCTATATGGGGGTGACCCTCAACGGCAAGCGACTGATGGTGCGCCCGGAGGAGCTATGGACCAATGCCAGCACCGGTTGTGAAGGCAGGGTGGTGGTGGGGAACAGGCCGGGAGGTTGGCAACTGTGTGCGGACGTGATCGCTACCGAGCAGCCGCGGCCAGAGACGGCCTCCCTCATCATTCGGCATTGGAAGACCAAGCTTCCGTGCACGTTCAAGATATCTACGGGAAGAGTTTGGGAGCGGCGCTATTTCCCCCTCACGCCGCAGAAAGGTACCGAAGACGAAGATGCCCCATGGGGGCCGTGCTCGGAAAACACGGCGGAATCCATCGAATTTGAATCGTTTCCTTCCGCTGCGCGCATCCTGCTGACCGATGACCCCGGGTGCTCGAAGGGCCAGGAAGGCGCTCCTGCTGGCAAGGATTTCTGGATCGAGCTGCGCACCACCGCCAAGAGCGTGACGTCCGAGCAGGCGCTTCCGCTGGATGAGATTCTGACATATCCGGAGGGGTCCATTGTCAGACCTGGGCTCCTATTGGTAGCGTCACACGTGGGCAGCGGAAAAGTGGCCACACGCAACCTTGGCTGCATCAGGGTGACTACCTCAGCCGCCCCTCCTGCAAACTGACCAAACGCGCTTCCTGCTGAAGCCTGGAGGACGAAGGTCCTCCGGGCATTCTTATGACGCCATACAGCTACAATGGTGTCATGACTTTTTCATCCCCCCAACGCCCTGTTCTACTGCACGGGCGTGTGCTTGCTTTTGCGGCCATTTTGCTGGCCGCCGTCAACCTGCGCACCGCGGTCACCTCGGTCACGCCGCTGCTGGACCAGCTGGGACAGATCTTCGGCTTCGGCACCACCATGACCGGCGTGCTGGGCATGCTGCCGACCGCCTCGTTCGCGCTGTTCGGGGTGACCACCCCGATGGTGGCGCGCCGCATCGGCCTGGAGCGCACCGCGCTGCTGGCGATGGCGCTGGCCGCGGTGGGCCTGCTGCTGCGCTCGATGGCCGGGGGCATCGGAAGCCTGCTGTTCGGCTCGGTGGTGGCGCTGGCCGGCATGGGCATCGGCAACGTGGTGGTGCCGCCGCTGGTGAAACGCTATTTCGCCAATCGTGTGGGCACGGTGAGCACCCTGTACATCACGGTGCTGCAGCTGGGCACCATGGTGCCGGCGCTGCTGGCCGTGCCGCTGGCCGAACAGGCCGGCTGGCGGGTCTCGCTGGGCATCTGGGCGCTGCTGGCAATGGCCGCTGCCCTGCCCTGGGTGGCGCTGTCCCGCCGCCGCCCGCACCCCGACCCGCTGGATACCGCCGCCGACCCGGCCGCACAGCCGCATGGCAAGGTCTGGCGCACCCCGCTGGCCTGGGGCATGGCGCTGATGTTCGGCATGACCTCGCTGATGACCTATTCGATGTTCACCTGGCTGCCGCGCATCGTGGTGGAAGCCGGTGCCACGCCGGCCTTCGGCGGCATCATGGTGGCGATCTTCGCCGCGCTGGGCCTGCTGCCGTCCTTGACGATGCCGGCGCTGGCGGTCCGCCTGCGCAATCCTTTCCCGCTGGTGATTGTCGGTTTCAGCGCGTTTTTGATCGCCTTCGCCGGCCTGCTGTTCGCACCGATGAAGGCGCCGTGGCTGTGGGCGGTGCTGCTGGGTATCGGGCCGTCGACGTTCCCGCTGGCACTGACCCTGATCAACCTGCGCACCCGCACACCGGCCGGTTCGGCCGCACTGTCCGGTTTCATGCAGGGCGTGGGCTATGCCTTCAGCTGCCTGGGGCCGCTCCTGTTCGGCTGGCTGCATGCGATCAGTGGCGCGTGGTACCTGCCGTTCGGTTTCCTGCTGGTGTGCGCGCTGGTACTGCTGAGCGCATCGTGGGTGGCGTGCAAGCCGCAGAAGCTGGAAGACGTGTGGTAATTCGCAACCGCGTCACACCGTGTGCGCAGGTTGTGACGTAGCGTGTCTGAAACTGACCCGGCACCTGACCGGGTCGGTGGAGTTGGGTCTCAGTCGCATGGCGCGGCTGGGACCGATGAACCGTTTCAGGGTGGGCAGACCCCGGGAACAACGCCGTGGCGGCGGCCGGATGGTCTTTAAAATCAATCAGTTGAAGTATTGATCGCGCCTGTTTCCACAGCTGCGGAGGCCATCGTGCGGGTTAAGAATTTGTCAAGAAAAGCCAAGTCGGGCACGATTGGCATGTGATGTGCGTCACGTTTTGCGCACAAACAGACACTTTTGAAGGGATGCTCCCGGGGGTTCCATGTACAACCATCGGCCGCTGACGCTCTGCGTCGGCCTGGCATGCGCCACGCTTTGCTTGACGGTTCCGGCAGCTTTTGCCGCTACCTCGCGGGCGGACCATCTGGCAGAAATCAGCAGCTACCGCGACCAGGCCCGCTGGCTGGACGCGCTTGCCGCGATCGAACGCGCCCGGGTCGACGAGCCCAACGACGACCTGCTGTACCGCCTGCAGGTGCTGACCCTGTCCGACATCGGCAACGCGCATCGCGCGTGGCAGCTGTACCAGGCACGCCCCGAGCTGTTCGACGAAGCACAGAAGCAGCGCTTCGAAGCCAATTACCTGGCCAAGCGCGTGGGTTGGAGCCTGGCCTATGGCGCCAGCGAAGACACCCGTCTGGACGAGGCCGAGGATGCGCTGGCCGAAATGGACCGCTACCTTCAGCGCGATGGCTACACCGTGCAGACCGCACCGCTGCGGATCCGCTTCGACCGGCTGATCCTGCTCAACCGGCTGGGGCGCCACGAACAGGTGCGCACCGAGTACCGCCAACTGCTGGCCGAAGGCCACGAGGTGCCGGCGTATCTGATGGCGCCGGTGGGCGATTCGCTGATGGCCAGCCAGCACCCGCAGGAAGCGATTCCGGTTCTGGAAGCGGCGCTCAAGGCCGATCCGGGCCGCTCCGAAGTGCATTCGGAGCTGGCGTACGCCCATCTGGAAAGCGAACAGGCCCCCACCGCCATTGACGTACTGAGCCAATGGCAGAAGCAGGAACCGGCGTGGCGCTGGGCCAAGGGCGCACGCGCGCCGTACGCCAACTGGCCGCGTTACGAAGCCGACCTCAACCTGGCCATGATCCGTGCCTACAGCGGCGACCTGCCCACCGCACAGCACGAGCTGGAAAACATGGTGGAGATCGCCCCGGCCAACGGCGGCACGCAGTCGTCGCTGGGCAACGTCTACATGATGCGTGGCTGGCCGCGAAAGGCGCTGGAGCGCTACAGCATGGCCAACACGCTCGACCCGCGCGACGTTTCGGCGCGCCTGGGCCAGTACGACGCGTATGTGGAACTGCAGCGCGACGACCTGGCCCGGCCGATCCACGACACATTGCTGGAACGCTACCCGAACCAGCCGTCGGTACAGCGCATGGACCGCAGCTGGAACGCGCACCGCGGCTGGCAGCTGCATGCCTATGCCGAAGGCGGGCGCAGCCAGGGCGGCGGCGGTACCTCGCCCCTGGGCAACGATGACGGTCGCTACGGGGTGGAAGTGCAGTCGCCGGTGATCGATGACCGCTGGCGCGTGGTCGGCTTCGCCGACCGCCGCAGCGTGGATTTCCAGGAGCAGACGATCCGCCCGCTGTGGGTCGGGCTGGGCACGCGCTACCGCTTTGGCCGCGCCGATGCGGAAGCGTTCGTGTACCGCCCCAACGATGATGTCGGGCAGACCGGGCTGAGCGCCGGCTTCGGCTGGCAGTTCAGCGACACCTGGCACGCCGGCATCACTGCGGCGCGCAACGCCGCCGATGCCTCGCTGCAGGCGCGCATCTCGGGCATCACCGCCGACAGCGTGGCCCTGGCCGTGGATTACCGCCGCAACGAGCTGACCCACTGGAGCGCCGGCGCCAGCCAGTTCCGTTACGACGACGGCAATCGCCGCGACACCGTCACCACCGGCATCGAACAACGCCTGCTGACCCGCCCCACCCTGCTGCTGGACGGCCTGGGCAGTCTGTACGCCAGCCGCGGCAGCCGCGACGACGTGCCCTACTTCAATCCGTCCGAAGACCGTTCGGTGGAGATCGGGCTGCGCGTGGACCAGCAGCTGTGGCGCCACTACGAACGCCACTTCCGCCACCGCCTGACGGTGTCGCTGGGCAACTACTGGCAGCAGGGCTTCGGCAGTGCGCTGGTGCCTTCGGCCGAGTACCGGCACGAGTGGCAGCTGGCCGATGGCCGGATCTTCGAATACGGAGTGAGCTGGTCGCGGCCGGTCTACGACGGCAACCGCGAACGACATATCGGCCTTGATGCCGGCCTGCGCTGGGGACAATGAGATGCGACACATGGACTTGAAGCGCTTCACCACCTGGCTGCTGCTGGCATCGCTCGCGGTATGCGGCAGCGCCTACGCGGTGGCGCCGCCGGAACCGGACGCGGCCGACAACGGCCTGCTGGTGCTGAGCTACCACGACATCCGCGACGACGTGGCCATCAAAGGCGACCCGGACGCGTATGCGGTCAGCACGCAGAACTTCGCCGCGCACCTGGACTGGCTGTCCGCGCATGGCTACCACCCGGTCTCGCTGTCGCAGCTGATCACGGCCTCGCAGGGCGGCACGCCGCTGCCGCCCAAGCCGGTGCTGCTGACCTTCGATGATGGCCTGCGCAGCGTGTACACCAAGGTGTTCCCGCTGCTGCGCGCATACAACTACCCCGCGCTGGCGGCCGTGATCACCGACTACGTGGACATGCCGGCCGAGCGCAAGATCGACTACGGGTATCGTCCGTTCACCCGCGACGACTTCCTGACCTGGGACCAGATCCGGGAAATGCAGCGCAGCGGCCTGGTCGAGCTGGCCAGCCATACCGACAACCTGCACCACGGCGTGCAGTCCAACCCGCAGGGCAATTCGACCCCGGCGGTGATCACCCGCACCTATGACCCCGCTACGCAGCGCTACGAAACCGAGGCGCAGTACCAGGCGCGCGTGCGTGCCGACCTGGCGCTGAGCGTCAAGCGCATCCAGGACAACGTGGGTGTGAGCCCGAAGGCGATCGTATGGCCGTATGCGGCCTACAACGCCATGAGCAACCGCCTTGCCGAAGAACTGGGCATGCCGGTGTCGTTCGACCTGGAAGGCCGCAGCACGCCGGTCACCCGCGACCTGCACGGCCTGGCCCGGCTGCTGGTCACCGGCAATCCGGCGGTCACCCAGCTGGCCTACGAACTGCGCCGCGACGTAGAGCGCGACGGCATGCGCGCCCTGCAGATCGACCTGGACGCGGTGTACGACACCAACCCGGCGCAGCAGGCCAGGAACCTGGATGCGCTGATCGACCGGGTCAAGAAGATCGGCCCGACCCACGTGTTCCTGCAGGCCTTCGCCGACCCGGACGGCAACGGCTCGGCCGACGCACTGTACTTCCCGAACCGGCACCTGCCGATGCGCGCGGACCTGTTCAACCGCGTGGCCTGGCAGCTCAAGACCCGTGCCGGGGTCAAGGTGTACGCGTGGCTGCCGGTGCTGGGCTATGAGCTGAAGGACCCGAAGATCCGCAGCGCGCTGGCGATCGAAAGTCCGGAAAGCGACGGCATCTTCCGGCTTGATTTCACCAACCCCAAGGTGCGTCGCATCATCGACGACATCTACGAAGACCTGGCGATCAACTCCTACTTCGAGGGTCTGCTGTTCCACGACGACGCCTACCTGCGCGACACCGAGCTGGCCAATCTGCCGCAGGAAGGCAGCGACGGCGCGCGCACCCAGGCCCTGATCGATTTCACCCTGGAGCTGCGCAACGCCGCGCAGCGCTGGCGCCCAAAGCTGGCCACGGTGCGCAACCTGTACGCGCAGCCGGTGCTGCAGCCGCAGAGCGCCAGCTGGTTCGCGCAACGCCTGGACCTGTTCAACAAGGCCTACGACCACACCGCGCTGATGGCGATGCCGTGGATGGAAGGCAGCCGCAATCCGGAGAAGTGGCTGGACCGGCTGGTGGTGGCCGTGCGCGAGCACGACCCGACCCTGTCGCAGACCCTGTTCGAACTGCAGACCATCGACTGGCGCACGCAGAAGCCGATTCCCGGCGAACGCCTGCGGGCCCAGATCCGGCGCCTGCAGGCGCAGGGCGTGCGCCATTTCGCCTGGTACCCGGACGACTTCATCGCCGGCCGGCCGTCCACCCGTGACGCGCGCGCGGCAATGTCGGCGCGCACCTTCCCTTACGAGGAAAAGTGAGGCCGCCATGCATCCGTTCCTCTACGCGCTGTTCCAGTTCGCCTTCTTCTACCCGATGGTCATGGCGTTCTTCTGGATGTCCGGCGGCCTGTACTACTTCTTCCGGCGCGAGCGAAAGGCGCGCCTGCGCGACGACCCGCCACCGATGCAGGCGTACCCGTTCGCGTCGATCCTGATTCCGTGCCACAACGAAGCGGACAACCTGGCCGACACGCTGGGCGCGGCACTGGCGCAGAACTACCCCGACTTCGAGGTGATCGCCATCAACGATGGCAGCCGCGACGACACCGGTGCACGCCTGGACGCCATGGCCGCACAGCACCCGCGGCTGCGCGTGGTGCACCTGGACCGCAACCTGGGCAAGGCCAATGCGCTGCGCATGGGCGCGCTGGCGGCACGCTCTGAGTACCTGATCTGCATCGACGGCGATGCGATGCTGGAAGAGCACGCCACCCACTGGATGGTCTGGCACCTGACCTCCGGCCCGCGCGTGGGCGCGGTGACCGGCAACCCGCGCATCCGCAACCGCTCGACCCTGCTCGGACGGCTGCAGGTGGCCGAATTCTCTTCGATCATCGGCATGATCAAGCGCGCGCAGCGCGTATACGGGCGCATCTTCACCATCTCCGGGGTGATCGCCGGGTTCCGACGCACCGCGCTGCACCGGATCGGCTACTGGGCCGACGACATGATCACCGAAGACATCGACATCAGCTGGCGCTTGCAGCTGGACCACTGGGACATCCGCTACGAACCCAATGCGCTGTGCTTCATCCTGATGCCGGAAACGCTGAAGGGGCTGTGGCGGCAGCGACTGCGCTGGGCGCAGGGCGGCGTGGAAGTGCTGCTGCGGCACGGCCGCTCGCTGTTCGACTGGCGCAAGCGGCGGATGTGGGGGGTGTTGCTGGAGTACGTGTTCAGCGTGTTGTGGGCCTACACGATGCTGACCATCATCGTGTTGTGGGCGCTGGGCAAGTTCGTGCCGCTGCCGCAGGAGCTGTACATCGCCACCCTGCTGCCGCAATGGCATGGCGTGATCCTGGCGCTGGTGTGCCTGCTGCAGTTTGCGAGCAGCCTGATCATCGACCGCCGCTATGAAACGCACATTGGTCGCAACTACTTCTGGGTGATCTGGTACCCGATGGCGTACTGGCTCATCAGCCTGTTCACGACCCTGGTGGCCCTGCCCAAGACGCTGCTGAAGCGTCGCGGCAAGCGGGCGATCTGGGTCAGTCCTGACCGGGGGATACGATGAACGCCGCCAAGCCGAACCGCCGCTACGATTCCCGCCTGATCCGCAAGACGCGCCAGCAGCCGCGCCTGCAGCGGACCGCGTGGGGGTTTGTCACCATTGCGTTCTGGGGTTTCTATTTCTACCTGTGGGCGCCGTTGATCACGGCGCTCTCGTGGCTGCTGGGCGGACGCCTGGCGTTCCTGCAGCTGTACGAATACAAGCAGAAGGTGGACCCGTTCCTGGTCATCGCGCTGCCGGTGATGCTGGTGTGCTGCTCGGTGCTGCTGATCGCCTGGGCCGAGTACAACCGCATGCGCTTTGCCGGCAAGGAGCGGCGCACGCCGCGGGTGGACGTGTCGCTGGAAGAAATCGCGCACAACCTGGGGGCCACCCCGGCGCTGGCCGCGCAGCTGTCCAACGGCAAGGCAGTGACCCTGCACATGGACGACATGGCGCGCCCGGTCGGGTTGACCGAGCAGAAGCTGGGGGCGTGAAGCGCCCTTCACACCCCTGACCCGGGCAGGGCGTACGCTCCGCCTCGGAGACATCCCGCACATTCATTTGTGAGGGGATACGTCATGTCGTCTATCGAACATCTGGTCGATGAAGTCGCCCGGGCCACCGGCCTTGGGCAGAACGCACGCAAGTTCATCGGAGTGGTGGTCGGCTACATCTTCAAACAGCCTGGCGGGGTTTCCGGGCTCGTAGGCAAGTTCGAACACGCCGGCCTGGGCCATGTCGCCAAGAGCTGGCTCAGCGGCTCGCCCAACATGCAGAGCATCGACGCCAACCAGATCCGCGCTGCGCTGGGCAGCCAGGACATCGAGCAGCTGGGCGAAAAATCCGGCGTGGGCATGAAGATGGTCGCCCCGCTGCTGGCCACCGCATTGCCGCTGGTAATGCGCGCGATCACCTCCGGCGGTGCACTGCCGGCGACGGTGCCGGCCAGCTTCGCCGGCTTGGTCAACGGAGCACCACGCAGAAAGAAGCCGTTCCATCTCTGGCGCTGGCTGCTGCCCCTGCTGGCGCTGCTGGCCCTGGCGTACTGCGGTTGGCAGTCGCGGCATGCGGCCAAGGGGCCCCCGGTGCCGCCGCCGACCAGCACCGCGTCGGCCACCGCAACGGCGCCGATGCTGTCATTCAAGAACGTCGGCGGCAAAGTGGACCTGGGCGGCGTGGTGTCCACCGTCGAGGAGAAGGCGAGCGTGATCGGCGCGGCCGCCGGCGCCTATGGGCAGGACAACGTGAACGCCCATGTGGACGTGAACCCGGGCGTTCCGGCGGCGTCGTGGCTGGATCCGTTGAAGGCGTTGTTCGCTGCATCCGCGTTGAAGACCGACGGCCTCAGGTTCGACTTCAAGGGCGACATGCTCACGCTGGACACCTCGACCCTGCCGGCGGACAAACGCGCCGAAATCAGCCAGCTGTTCCAGTCGCGACTGGGCAACGTGCAGATGGAAGGCCTGTTCGACAAGGGCATTGAAGCGCTGGACAACCTGAAACCAGGCTACGGTGCGACCGAACTGGCCGACGCATTGAACGCCACCACGGTGACCTTCGACAACAATTCGGCCAACCTGACCGCCAGCAGCCTGTCCATCATCGACAAGGCCGCTGCCGCGATCCAGGGCGCGCCGGCCGGGATCAAGGTTGAAGTTGGCGGGCACACCGACAATGTGGGCAATGCCGGGCTCAACCAGCAGCTCAGCGAAAAGCGCGCGCAGGCGGTAGTGCAGGCGCTGGTGAAGAAGGGCGTGCCGGCCAACCGGCTGGATGCGCGTGGGTTCTGCGCCGATCACCCGATCGGCGACAACAGCACCGAGGAAGGACGGGCGAAGAACCGGAGGATCGGCTACACCGCGTTCTGATCGCGCCGGTGTGCGATGGCATGCAGGTGCGGCGCGTCAGCGCCGTACCTGCCCCTCGCCGCGCACCACGAACCGTTCGACGGTCAAGGCTTCCAGCCCCATCGGACCGTATGCGTGCAGGCGGGTGGTGGAGATGCCGATTTCCGCGCCCAGGCCCAGTTCACCGCCATCGGAGAAACGCGACGAGGCGTTGACCATCACCACCGCCGAGCGCAGCGCCTGCACGAACCGGGCTGCGGCGACCGGGTCTTCGCTGGCGATGACTTCGGTGTGGTCGGAACTGTACTGCTGGATGTGCGCCAGCGCCTGCTCGAGATCATCGACCACGCGAACGGCGATGATCAGGTCCAGGTATTCGGCGGCGTAGTCGTCTTCGCTCGCCTGGGATGCATCCGGCAGCCACTGGCGCGCGCGGGCGTCCGCACGCAGCTCGACGCCGCGTTCGCGCAGCGC
>Ga0105251_10002580_pt1 | contig 14054 bp, 11 predicted proteins | sample KBSS64metaG_FD_80424 | JGI IMG/M metagenome (GOLD analysis project Ga0105251, IMG submission 80424) | Switchgrass rhizosphere microbial communities from Kellogg Biological Station, Michigan, USA - KBS S6-4 metaG | ecosystem: Host-associated > Plants > Roots > Rhizosphere > Soil | place...
ACGATCAAGACCCGCTCGCCGATCGCCGCCAAAGCTGTTGCCAAGTTGATGGCAGTCGTGGTCTTGCCGACGCCACCTTTCTGGTTGGCGATGGCGATGATGCGGGCCATGCGGGTGAGCCTCATCGGCAGGGAGTGGGACTGGGCATTATGCGGTCAGCGGCCGTGTCATGCACTGTGAGATGCGCGCAGCCCCCCTCACGGACCGGCCACCACGACCAGGTGGCGCTCTCCGGTGAGGCCCGGAACCGTCAGCGGCAGCACCTGTTCCACCTGCCATCCGGCCGGCAGCTGGGCGATCTCGTCGTGCGGGTACACGCCTTTCATGGCCAGCAACCGGCCGCCCGGCCGCAGCAGGTGCCCGCCGACGGCGATGATGCCGGCCAGGGTGTCCATCGCGCGCGCGGTCAGGTTGTCATAGGCGCCCGGTTCGGCCAGCGCTTCGGCGCGCGACTCGGCCACGCGCGCATTGCCCAGGCCCAGCTGGCGCACCGCTTCGCGCATGAACCGGGCCTTCTTGCCATTGCTTTCCACCAGGGTCACCTGCAGCTGCGGGCGGGCGATCGCCAGCGGAATGCCCGGCAGCCCGGGCCCGGTGCCCAGGTCGGCCAGGGTGCCGCGCTCCAGGAACGGCTGCATGGCCAGCGAGTCGAGCAGGTGGCGGGTGACCATCTCCAGCGGGTCGCGGATCGCGGTGAGGTTGTAGGTGCGGTTCCAGCGGTCGAGCAGGGTCAGGTAGGTCAGCAGCGGCGGCGCCAGTGCGGCATCCAGGCCCATGGCGGCCAGGCCTTGTTCGAGCGCGGCGGCAACGCCGGGCGGGAGTGTGTGTTCGGTCATGCGCCCATTATCGCAGGGTGGCAGCGCTTCGACCGCGCGGATCCACCGGCTTCAGAGCGCATGCCAGGCCAGCGCTGCCCGGAAATCGGTTGCCGCCTGCCATTCGTGCAGGTGCCAGCGGCCGGAGGGGCCGAGCTCGGGGTCGGACCAGGCCAGGTGCAGGGCGCCGTCCTCACCGACGGCGAGCTGCAGGCGGTGCAGCCCGAACGAGATGCCCTGGCCCTGCGCCTTGAGGATGGCCTCCTTGGCGCACCAGACCCTGAAGAACCAATGGGTGCGGGCGGCGTCATCCAGGCCGAGCAGCCAGGCAACTTCGGCGGGATGGAAAAAGCGCTCGATGATTTCGGCCATCCGCGGACGCGGGCGCAGCGGCTCCAGGTCCACGCCGAGCCGTACCCCTTCGCCCAGGCCGACCAGCAGCAGGCCATGGCTGTGGCTCCAGCCGGTGCCGACATGCGCCAGCGGACCATGCAGTTCCGGGCGGCCACGCGGGTCGCGCTGCAGCGGCAGGGTTTCTGGGCTGCCGCCGAGCTGCTCGGCCAGCAGCACGCGGGCCTGCGGCTCACCGCGGGTGCCGGGCACGTGCGGCAGCCGCCAGACCGTGACCGGGCCGAACCGCCAGGGACCGTCCAGGGTGGCGGGCAGGCTCATGCGAACAGGACGCCAAACCGGCTGCACGACGACTTCACGGCGCCTGCCGTCAACTGGCGGCGGTTCATCCACACAGAGAGAGTCACCAACATGGGCATCATCATCTGGTTGATCGTCGGTGGCATCGTGGGCTGGCTGGCCAGCATCATCATGCGACGCGACGCGCAGCAGGGCATCATCCTGAACATCGTGGTCGGCATTGTAGGGGCGCTGATTGCAGGATTCCTGTTCGGCGGCAACATCAACGACGGAATCACGCTGTGGTCGTTCATTTATTCGCTGATCGGCGCGGTGATCCTGCTGGCGATCGTGAATCTGTTTACGCGTAAAAGCATCCGCTGATGCAGGAAAGGCCCGGCACCCGCCGGGCCTTTCTGTTTCAGCCCAGCTGCACCCACGCCGGTGCGTGGTCGCTGGGACGGTCCCAGGTGCGCGGCTCGCGATCGATGCCCGAGGCCAGCGCGCGTGCCCTCAGCGCGTCGGAGACCAGGGTGAGGTCGATGCGGAGCCCGAGGTTACGGCGGAAACCGGCCGCACGATAATCCCACCAGCTGAAAACGCCCTCTTCTTCGCTGTGCAGGCGGAACGCATCGTGCAGGCCCAGCTGCAGCAGCTTGTTCAGCGCACCGCGCTCGGCGGTGGAGGTCAGGATGTGGTTTTCGTTCCACACCATCGGGTCGTGCACGTCGCGCGCGTCCGGAGCGATGTTGAAGTCGCCCATCACCACCAGTTCGGGATGGCGCTGCAGTTCCGCGGCGACCCAGTCCTGCACGGCCTCGAGCCAGCGCAGCTTGTACTCATACTTATCGGTGCCCACGTCCTGGCCGTTGACCACGTACAGGTTGATGATGCGCACCCCGTTGACGGTGCCGGCGATCACCCGCTTCTGCTCGTCCTCGAAGCCCGGAATGCCGATCTGCACATCCTGCGCCGGCTCGCGCGACAGCAGCGCCACGCCGTTGTAGGTCTTCTGCCCGGCAAATACGCTGCGGTAGCCCAGCCCGGCCAGCACCGCGTCGGGGAACTTGTGGTCCTCCATCTTGGTTTCCTGGATGCCGACCACGTCCGGCGCGAACGCCGTGAGCCACTGTTCCAGGTGCGGCAGGCGCACGTTGAGCGAATTGACGTTCCAGGAGGCGATTTTCATGGGGGCATTCTACCCGCCAGAGCTTGGGCGTGAGCCGAATAGGGCGGCTGATCGGCTCGTCCCATGAGCCGATTGGCACCGGTCACCGGACCAGTGCCTTCAACATGCCCGCGATACGCGAGTAAGGCGGCCTGAGCAAGTCGCTGGCCGCCCAGCGGGATTGCCACAGGATCGGCAGCTGCTTGCTCATGGCATCGAATCCGGCGCGCCCGTGGTACGCGCCCATGCCGCTGGGGCCGACACCGCCGAACGGCAGGCCGTTGATGGCGAAGTGCAGCAGGGTGTCGTTGACGGTGACGCCGCCGGCCACGATTTGGCCGAGCACGTGCTCCACCACTGACCGCTGTCCGCTGAAGACGTACAGCGCCAGGGGGCGGTCGCGGTCCTGCACGGCCTCAAGGGCGGCGTCCAGGTCGGGATAGGCACACACCGGCAGGATCGGGCCGAAGATTTCTTCCTGCATCAGATCCAGGTCGGCCGGCGGGTCGAGCACGATGGTGGGCACGATCAGTCGCTCGCGGCGGGCGCGCTCGGGCTCGATGCTGGCCAGTTCGATCACCGGCACGCCGCGTTCGTGTGCCTGGGCCAAGTAGCCGAGCAGGCGCTGGTACTGGCCTTCATTGATGATGCGGGTGTAATCGTCGGCATTGCTGAAGTCACCGTAGCGCGCCCGCACCTGGGTCTGCAGCTGCTGCAACAGCTCGCGCTGGCGGCTGCCGTCGATCAGCACGTAGTCCGGCGCGATGCAGGTCTGGCCGGCGTTGAACCATTTTCCGGTGGCCAGCCGCGCGGCGGCCTTGTCCAGCGGGTAGTCGCTGCACACGATTGCGGGCGACTTGCCGCCCAGCTCCAGGGTGAGCGGAGTCAGGTGCTGGGCTGCGGCGGCCATGACTTTGCGCCCCACGGCCGTGGAGCCGGTAAACACCAGGTGGTCCAGCGGAGAGCCGGCCAGGGCCGATGCCAACGCGGCATCGCCCTGCACCACCGCCACCCGGTCTGCCGGGAACACGTCGGCCAGCAGGTCGTGCAGGAAGGCGCTGGTGCGCGGAGTGTGTTCGGACGGCTTGAGGATGACGTGGTTGCCGGCGGCGATCGCGGTAGCCAGCGGAATCAGGGCCAGGTTCACCGGATAGTTCCAGGGCGAGATCACCCCGACCACGCCGAGCGGCACCGGCCGGGTCTGCGCCCGTGCCGGCCAGAACCGCCAGCCCACCCCGACCCGGCGCGGGCGCATCCAGCCGCGCAGATGCGCCAGCAGGTGGTCGATCTCGTTGAGCACGGTCATGCCGTCGGCGATGACCGACTCATGGTTGGAACGGTGGCCGAAATCGGCGGCAATGGCTGCAGCCATGTCGGGCAGGCGCACCTTGAGCGACGCGCGCAATCGCTGCAGATCGCTGCGGCGCTGCTCCAGCGACGGGCGGCTGGCCTGCCAGGCGCTGCGCAGGGCATGCAGGAGGGCGGGTAGCGCGGTCGGGGCGGTGTCGGGGTGGTCCATGGCGGGAATATAGCAATGGTTGCGGTCAACACCGCGAGGACACGCATGGCGTGTCGCTACGCACCGGGCGCACCGTAGCGACACGCCATGCGTGTCCTCGTGAACCCAAACGAAAAAAGGGCCGTGGCAATGCCACGGCCCTTCCGGATCACGCCATCACCGGTTACTTGGTGATATCCACGCCCTTGGTTTCATGCAGGAACAGCCCACCCACCACGACCGTCATCAGCGCGATGATGATCGGGTACCACAGGCCGTAGTACAGGTTGCCGGTGCCGGCAACGAGCGCGAACGAGATCGCCGGCAGGAAGCCACCGAACCAGCCGTTGCCGATGTGGTACGGCAGCGACATCGAGGTGTAGCGGATGCGGGTCGGGAACAGCTCGACCAGGTAGGCCGCGATCGGGCCGTACACCATGGTGACGTACAGCACCAGGATCCACAGCATGAACACGGTGCCGGCAATGTTGATGCGGGCATTGTCGGCCTTGGCCGGGTAGCCGGCCGCGGTCAGCGCCGCCTTCAACTCGCCCCCGAACGCGTCGCCCTTCGCCTTCAGCTCATCCTTGGTCAGCCCGGCCGCTTCGAACGACGTGACCTGGGTGTTGCCCACGCTCACCATCGCCAGCGAACCGGCGGCGGCAGGCTGGACCTCATACGGCACACCGGCCTTGGTCAACGCGGCGGTGGCCACGTCGCAGGAGCTGGTGAACTTGCGCATGCCAACCGGATCGAACTGGAACGAGCAGGTGTTCGGGTCCGCGATCACCAGCGCCGGCGAGTTGCTGCGGGCTTCTTCGATGCCCGGGTTGGCGAAGTGGGTCAGGCCCTTGAACACCGGGATGTAGGTCACTGCGGCCAGCAGGCAGCCGGCCAGGATGATCTTCTTGCGACCGATGCGGTCCGACAGCCAGCCGAAGAAGATGAAGAACGGCGTGCCCAGCGCCAGCGCCGCGGCGATCAGCAGGTACGAAGTGGTGGCATCGACCTTGAGCATGCTGCTCAGGAAGAACAGCGCGTAGAACTGGCCGCCGTACCAGACCACGGCCTGGCCGGCGGCGGCGCCGAGCAGTACCAGCAGCATCAGCTTGAGGTTGCCGCCCTTGAGGCTGTCGCGGAACGGGGTCTTGGAGCCCTTGCCTTCGGCCTTCATCTGCTGGAACAGCGGCGATTCGCTCAGCTGCAGGCGGATCCACACCGAAATGCCGAGCAGGATGATCGAGACCAGGAACGGAATGCGCCAGCCCCAGGCTTCGAACGCCTCGTTGCCCAGCGTATAGCGGCAGGCCAGGATGATCAGCAACGACAGGAACAGGCCGAGCGTTGCGGTGCACTGGATGAAGCTGGTGTACAGGCCACGCTTGTCTGCCGGTGCGTGCTCGGCCACATAGGTTGCCGCGCCACCGTACTCGCCGCCCATGGCCAGGCCCTGGGCCAGGCGCAGGACGATCAGGATCACCGGGGCAGCGAAGCCGATGGACGCATAGTTGGGCAGCACGCCGACCAGGAAGGTCGAGATGCCCATGATGAGGATCGTGACCAGGAAGGTGTACTTGCGGCCGATGCGGTCGCCCAGGCTGCCGAAGAAGGCCGCGCCGAACGGACGCACGAAGAAGCCGGCGGCGAAGGCCAGCAGGGCGAAGATCATGCCCGTGGTTTCGTTGACTCCGCTGAAGAACTGCTTGGCGATGATCGCCGCCAGCGAGCCATACAGGAAGAAGTCATACCATTCGAAGACGGTGCCAAGGCTCGACGCGAAGATGACCTTCTTGTGGCCTTTGGTAAGTTCTGCCTTTGCAGGTACCGGTGTGGTGGACATAGGACGCTTCCCCTCCGAAGCAATCGTTGATGGCGCCGGCCATGTGCCGGCGTTCGTGTGTCATCCGGTAGCGCCGACCGTTGGTCGGCACTCCGTTAGAAGCTGTATTTGGTAGTGAACTGGACGCGGTTGATGTCGCCCTTGCGGCCGTCTTCGATCTCGCGCACGCCGTACATGTACTCCGCGCCGATATCGACCTTGGGCATCGGCGTGTAGAAGATGTTGCCGCGGATGCTCTGCACGCTCTTGGTGACCAGCGGTCCCAGCACGCTGTCATTGTCGTAGTCGCTGCGCGCATAGATCAGGTTGGTGCGCAGCTTCGGGGTGAAGGCATGGCGCCAGCCGACATAGCCCGCCAGCACGCCGGTCGGGTTGAGTTCGTCGCGGGCCACGTCGTAAGCGGTATCGGCGGTCACGCCGAGACCTACGTAACGGGCGATGCCTTCGCCACCGCTGATCTGGTAGTGCAGCGTGTCGCTGTCGGCCATCACCCACTTGCCGCCCAGGGTCAGGCCGCCGCCGATCTTGTCGGCGTCGGCGCCGGTGGCCTGGTTGTCCACCTTCAGCTGACGCACGATGCCGCCCACGCCGAAGGTGCCCCAGTCGCCCTTCCAGCCGTAACGCAGGGTCAGGTCCGGCAGGGAACCACGGTCGCTGTTGCTGGCCGCATTGGTCCACGCCCCGGTGACCGGGTTGCGGGTACCGGTCAGCACGGTGGTTTCGGGATTTTCCAGCGCGACGCTGAAGCCGCCCTGGGTGTAGCGGATCTGCGCCTGGCGGACGAACAGCACGCCGTCGGTGGGACCGACGAAGTCGGCCGCTTCCGGCAGCGACGCCGCGTCCATGAAGTTCGACCAGGTCTGGCCGGCCAGCCAGTTGTTCCAGTACATGTACGCGTGGCGCAGGGTGGCGCCGTAGGTGTTGGTGGCGGTCTGGTTGCCCAGCGAATTGCCGAAGAAGTCCATCTCGAAGAACGCGCCGGCCTTGTTGCCCTTGTCCGAGACGTTGTCGATGCCCAGGTTGAAGCGCGAGAACTTGGCGTGGGCGTTGAAGTCCACGTCCGACTTTTCGCCGCTGCCGCCGGCACCGGCCACCGGAGTCTGGCCCGGCAGGTACAGCGCGCGGCCGGTGGCATCGTCGGCCAGCTGGCCGTCGCCGGTCTGGGTGAGCAGGAAATCGGCCTTGATGAAGCCACCGATCTTGACCGTGGTGCCCGGCGCGGCGCCCGGGGTGATGGTGGTGACCTGGATCGGCTGCTTGCCGGCGGGAACGGTGGCGACGGCAGGCTGCTGCGCCTGCACCGCCTTCACCGCGGTCACGTCGGTCTGGGCCTGGCTGATCTGGCCCTGTTGCTGCTGGGTGGTGGACAGCAGCAGCTGCACCTGGCGTTCCAGTTCGGCAACGCGTGCTTCCAGCTGCTTCTCTTTGGCGGTTTCGGCAAACGCCATGCCAGGCGCTACCAGTGCGACCAGCAGGCAGGTCGCCAATGGCGTGCGCATGGTCTTCAACATACGGGTACTCATGTTGCCCTCTCTCCCGGGTGGCAAAGTGATCGCCGCGTGTGGGGTCACGGTCGAGCCGAGCGTGCGGCCGTCCGACGCACCCCGGCTATTGGCAATTGGTAGTAGTCGCCCCAAAGGGGCGACTACCTGGACGCCAAAGGCGGACAGCAGGTGCCAAAGGCACCTGGTAGGTACCGACCGTTGGTCGGTACGCGTTTGAACGCCAAAGGCACCTGGTAGGTACCGACCGTTGGTCGGTACACCGTTACGACCAAGGTCTAAGCGCCCGGATACCGCGCCACCGGCTGGATGCGGCACACTGGGAGGGAACAATCGCGGGTTATGCTGCGATCGCACAACCCAGTCCAAGTGCAAGTGAGGGTGCCATGGCCGATCTTTATCCCGTCAAGGCGGACGTTGCCGCCAAGGCGCGCATTGACAAAAACACTTACCAGCAGCTCTACCGTGAGTCGGTGGACAACCCCGACGCGTTCTGGGGCAAGGCCGCCGAACGGCTGGACTGGTTCAGGAAACCGTCCATCATCCGCAACGTCAGCTACCAGCTGGACGATTTCCGCATCAAGTGGTTCGAAGACGGCGAGCTCAATGCCAGCGTGAACTGCCTGGACCGCCAGCTGGACACGCGTGGCGACAAGATCGCGCTGCTGTTCGAGCCGGACAGTCCGGACACCCCGGCGCAGGGCGTCACCTATCGCGAGCTGTACGAGCGCACCTGCCGGCTTGGCAACGCGTTGCGCAACCTGGGCGTCAGGAAAGGCGACCGGGTCACCATCTACCTGCCGATGATCGTCGACGCCGCGGTGGCCATGCTGGCCTGCGCACGCATCGGTGCGATCCACTCGGTGGTGTTCGGCGGCTTCGCCCCGAACTCGATTGCCGACCGCGTGATCGACTGCGGCAGCAAGCTGATCATCACCGCCGACGAAGGGCTGCGCGGTGGCCGCAAAATTCCGCTGAAGGCCAACGTCGACGCCGCGCTGAAGCTGCCCGGCACCACCACGGTGGAAACCGTGCTGGTGGTGCGCCACACCGGTGGCGCGGTGGACATGCAGGCGCCGCGCGACCGCTGGTTCCACGACGTGGTGGACGCGCAGCCGGCGCAGTGCGAACCGGAACGCATGAATGCCGAGGACCCGCTGTTCATCCTCTACACGTCCGGTTCCACCGGCAAGCCCAAGGGCGTTCTGCACACCACCGGCGGCTACCTGCTGTACGCGGCCTACACCCACGAAGCGGTGTTCGACCTGCGCGAGGACGACATCTACTGGTGCACCGCCGACGTTGGCTGGGTCACCGGCCACAGCTACATCGTGTACGGCCCGCTGGCCAATGGCGCCACCTCGCTGATGTTCGAAGGCGTGCCGAACTACCCGGACACCTCGCGCTTCTGGCAGGTGATCGACAAGCACCAGGTCAGCATCTTCTACACCGCCCCGACCGCCATCCGCGCGCTGATGCGCGAAGGCGACGCGCCGGTCAAGCGTACTTCGCGCGCCTCGCTGCGCCTGCTCGGCAGCGTCGGCGAGCCGATCAACCCCGAGGCCTGGCGCTGGTACTACGACGTGGTCGGCGATGGCCGCTGCCCGATCGTGGACACCTGGTGGCAGACCGAAACCGGCGGCATCCTGATCTCGCCGCTGCCTGGCGCCACCGACCTCAAGCCCGGCTCGGCCACCCTGCCCTTCTTCGGCGTGCAGCCGGCGCTGGTGAATGCCGATGGCGAGATCAAGGACGGCGCCACCGAAGGCAACCTGATCATCCGCGACTCGTGGCCGGGCCAGATGCGTACCGTCTACGGCGACCACCAGCGCTTCATCGACACCTACTTCCGCACCTACCCGGGCAGCTACTTCACCGGCGACGGCTGCCGTCGCGATGAGGACGGCTACTACTGGATCACCGGCCGCGTCGACGATGTCATCAACGTCTCCGGCCACCGCATCGGCACCGCCGAAGTTGAAAGCGCGCTGGTATCCCATCCGAAGGTGGCCGAGGCGGCCGTGGTCGGTTTCCCGCACGACATCAAGGGCCAGGGCATCTACGCGTACGTGACCCTGGTGGCCGACGAGGCACCGAGCGAGGAGCTGCACAAGGAACTGGTGGCGTGGGTGCGCAAGGAGATCGGGCCGATCGCCTCGCCCGACCACCTGCAATGGGCACCGGGCCTGCCGAAGACACGTTCGGGCAAGATCATGCGCCGCATCCTGCGCAAGATCGCCGAGAACGCGCCCGACCAGCTCGGCGATACCTCGACCCTGGCCGACCCGTCGGTGGTTGCGTCGCTGGTGGAAGAACGCAAGGTCAAGTAAGCGTGCCTACCCTGCTGATTGCCGATGACCACCCGCTGTTCCGCGAAGCCCTGCGCGGCGCCGTGCAGCGGGTGATTCCCGGCGTGCAACTCTACGAAGCCGACAGCGTGGAAGCGCTGTACGTGCTTGCCGACCAGCACACCGACGCCGACCTGGTGCTGATGGACCTCAACATGCCAGGCGCGCAGGGCTTCAACGCACTGGTGCACATGCGGGCGCTGCATCCGCAGTTGCCGGTGGTGGTGGTGTCCGCGCGCGAGGAACCCACGGTGATGCGTCGTGCGCTGGACCACGGCGCGTTCGGTTTCATCCCCAAGTCGGCCGATTCGGACACCATCGGCCATGCGCTGAGCACGATCCTGGACGGCGAAACGTGGGCGCCGCCGGAAGCGCATGGCGTGCCGCAGACGGGGCACGAGGAAAGGCTGGTCGGGCAACGCCTGCGCGAGCTCACCCCGCAGCAGTTCCGGGTGCTGCAGATGCTGGGCGCGGGCCGTCTCAACAAGCAGATCGCGTTCGACCTCAACGTTTCCGAAGCCACCATCAAGGCGCATGTCACCGCCATCCTGCGCAAGCTGGGGGTGACCAACCGCACCCAGGCGGTGCTGATGGCCGGCAAGCTGACCCTGGACGACGAGCCATTGGTGTTGCCGCCCGAGGAAGATTGAACAACGCAACGCGTAGAGCGGGGCACTGCCCCGCTGTTTGCAGCGTTGCCGGGCAGAGCCCGGCACTACTTATAGCCTGCGCTATACATCCCAGCTTTCCCTGCGCAATTCACTGGAAATGGCCGGTTTTCGGCTACCCGGTGCTAAGCTTCGCGTCCCCTTGGGGAGTAGCCTGTTTCCTGCTTGAAGGAAACGCCCGCGTCAACATACTCGGCCAGTGCGCCGTGGTGCGGGCAGCCAGTGATGGTTGGCGAGACCAGCGGTCCGCGTGCGCAACGACAGGTTGGGCGCGAACGTGGACCGTTGCCGCTCACGCCCAGCCTGCACCGTGATCCGATGTCTCCCGTTTCAATGCTGTTGATCGGCTTTGCCATGTCCACCGATGCCTTCGCCGCTGCTGTCGGCAAGGGCGCTGCGATGCGCAAACCCCGTTTTGTCGACGCGCTGCGCGCCGGCGTCATTTTTGGCGTGATCGAAGCCATCACCCCGGTGATCGGCTGGCTGTTGGGCCGCGCCGCCTCTTCCTACGTCGAAGCCTTCGATCACTGGATCGCGTTCGTGCTGCTGGGCGCGCTGGGCGTGCACATGATCATCAACGGCGTGCGTCCGGAGCCGGAGGGCGCCGAGGACGATGACGGCAGCAGGCACCGGGGTTTCTGGCACCTGGCGGTCACCGGCTTCGCCACCAGCATCGACGCGATGGCGGTGGGCGTCGGCCTGGCCTTCCTGGACGTGCATATCGGCGTGATGGCCGCAGTGATCGGCCTGTGCACGCTGGTGATGGTCACCACCGGCGTCATGCTGGGCCGCGCGTTGGGCCAGCTGGTCGGCAAGCGCGCCGAGATCCTGGGCGGGGTGATCCTGATCATCGTCGGCGCCGCGATCCTGTACGAACACCTCAGTGGCGCGGTCGGTTGACCTGCCGTTGCCGGGCAGAGCCCGGCACTACCGGTGGTAATTGACGATGTCGGTCAGTTCGTAGCCGGTGCGCGTGCGCAGCGCCAGCAGTCGCCAGACGTTGCGTCCGGCGCTCTGGCGGCCGCCCCGGCCAAGGTCGCGGTCCCAGTGGATGTCGATGGCGATGTATTCCACCCCCTGGTAGTTGACCAGATGCCCGCATGGCCGGTTTGCGGCGAGATCTTCCTCGATCCGCTCCAGCTCGCGCAGGGTCCGGCTGTCGGGGGCCAGTCCTGCCAGCCCTTCCTGAAGCCGGACGCTGCGCTGGACCGTGAGCGCGGCGCGATTCACGACAGCCGGCGAGGTGCTCCTTGCTTCCGTTGGAACCACCGCCCGGCGACGCGTTCGATGCAGTGTCGATTGCGCCGGACTGGGAGCTAGCGTTTCCGCCCGGCCGTCTGGATGGATCGGACGCACCTGCCATTCGCCATTGCACTCTTCGGTGATGCATTCACGCGCCGACCCCAGGTCCAGGTTGGCCAGGTCCAGCCGCATGTAGGGACAGCGCAGCTGCCGGAACACGGTGCCCGCAGGCACCGTGCCGTCATTCAAGGCGAAAACCATGCGCGCCTTGTCCCGGTGATGCGCGGCAACCAGGTAACAGGCCGGCATGCTGCGTTTGCTGATCAGCACCACGCCACGGGTGGCGCAATGGGTCAGGAAGAAGTGGCGGATCAGCGGCCCGATGAGCGGATGCGGCACGAGGCGCCGAAAGGCACAGTACGTGTTGAACTGTTCGGTGATGGCCTCGATGTGCTCGCCAAGGTGCAGGGAGATCTGCCGCAGCGCCTCAACGTCGCGATGGGAACGCCCGGCGTTGCGCAGCAGGTCGCGCACCTCGGGATAGTCGCCAAGGGCGCGTCCATGCGCACCCGCCCGCAACGCATCTTCCCGCCTGTCCAACCGCTGCATCACGAATGTCCAACCGGCTCCCAGCACCAGACCGACCACCGCCCCTGGACCCGCGTTGGCGATGTGCTGGAAGGCAGCGGCAAAACCGGCACCCACCGCGGCACCTACTGCACCCCCCAGTGGCACTGCCGGTGGCGAATGCAACGGGGTGCGCAATACGGAACCCAGGGAAGAAAGCTGCACGTCGCCTCCGCTGCTGAAGTGAGCTGCGGAGCATAGTCGGGGTGCCGCGGAGACGGCAGCTCTGCTGTCGCCTTCAGCTGTCCAGGGTCGAATGCGCGGCCAGGAACGCACGCAGCGAAGCGGGCTTGATCGGCTTGGTCAGCAAGCGGTACCCCCGGTCGCGGGCCATGCGCTTGAGTTCGTCGCGCCCGTCGGCGGTGAGCAGCGCGCCGGGAATGTCGCGGCCGGCCCGCTCGCGCAGTGCCACCAGTGTGTCCAGTCCGTCCAGGCGATCATGCAGGTGGTAGTCCACCAGCATCACGTCAGGCGCGGCCTGCACCTGTTCCAGCGCCTGGTCCACGGTACTGGCAGTGATCACCTGCACCTGCCAGCGGCCGAGCAGCGCGCGCATGCCGTCCAGGATTTCCTGGTCGTTGTCCACGCACAGCACGCGCATGCCGGCCAGGGCATCGCTGAGGGGTGGGCGTTCGGCGCTGGTGGCAGGGGCCGGCGCCGGCAGCTGCGGCACCGGCGCGCGTGGCAGGCGGATGGAGAACATGCTGCCGCTGCCGACCCGGCTGCGCGCGTTGAGCTGGTGGTCGAGCAGGCGGGAGATGCGCTGGCAGATCGACAGCCCCAGCCCGAGCCCCTGCTCGCCCCAGTCGAACGGCTGCTGGTAGCGATGGAATTCGTCGAAGATCTGCTGCATGTGGTGCTCGGGAATGCCCGGGCCGGTGTCCCAGACCTGCAGCTCGATGGTGTCGCCGCGATGGCGCACGGCCAGCACGATGCGGCCCTGGCGGGTGTAACGCAGTGCATTGGCCAGGAAGTTCTGCAGCACGCGGCGCAGCAGGCGGCGGTCGCTGCGCACCCACGCCGGGCGTGCGAACAGGTCCAGGCGCAGTCCGCGGCCTGCGGCCACCGGCGAGTACTGCGCGGCCAGCTCCCGCATCAACAGGCTCACATCGAACTCGCCCACCACCGGGTGCAGGCCGCCCGCGTCCAGGCGCGACACGTCCAGCAGGCCGTCGAGCAGCTCTTCGGCGGCGCGCAGCGAGGCGTCCACGCGTTCGGCCAGGTGGCGCTGCTCGTCGTTGTTGTGGTGGCTGTCACGCAGCGCCGAGGCGAACAGCCGCGCAGCGTTCAGCGGCTGCAGCACGTCGTGGCTGATCGCGGCCAGGAAGCGGGTCTTGGACTGCTGGGCCACCTCCGCCTCGTGCGAGCGCTCGGCCACGCGCTGCTCCAGCGTTTCGTTGGCTTCCAGCAACGCGTTTTCGGCGTGCTTGTAGTCGGTGATGTCGTTGTAGCTGGTGACGTAGCCGCCGCCGGGCAGTGCCTGCCCGCGCATTTCGATCACCCGGCCATCGCTGCGGGTGCGCTCGAAGATGTGTGGCGAACCGGCGCGCATGTAGCCGATGCGGCGGTTGATCTGCACATCGATCTCGCCCTCTCCCAGTTCACCGCGCTCGGCGTTGTAGCGGATCAGGTCCGCCACCGGCCGGCCCACGTACAGCATGCCGTCGGGGTAGCCGAACATCTGCTGGTAGCGGCGGTTCCAGGCGGTCAGGCGCA
>Ga0105251_10002586_pt1 | contig 14032 bp, 14 predicted proteins | sample KBSS64metaG_FD_80424 | JGI IMG/M metagenome (GOLD analysis project Ga0105251, IMG submission 80424) | Switchgrass rhizosphere microbial communities from Kellogg Biological Station, Michigan, USA - KBS S6-4 metaG | ecosystem: Host-associated > Plants > Roots > Rhizosphere > Soil | place...
GAACGCAATATCAAGGCGATGACTCAGCTGTCTGCAATGATCAGTGCCTCAAGCAGCAATATCGAAGCACTTAACAGCAAGACGGTGAATATCGGCCAGATTCTTGAGGTAATCACCAGTATTTCCCAGCAAACCAACCTGCTGGCACTGAATGCCGCCATCGAAGCCGCACGCGCCGGGGAAGCCGGGCGCGGGTTTGCGGTGGTCGCCGATGAAGTGCGCAACCTGGCCCATCGCACCCAGGAATCGGCACAGCAAGTACAAAAGATGATCGAGGAGCTGCAAATCGGTGCCCGTGACTCGGTCAGCACCATGAGCGACAGCCAGCGCCACAGTCATGACAGCGTGGAAATCGCCAACCTGGCCGGCGAACGCTTGAACAGCGTGACCCAGCGCATTGGCGAGATCGACGGCATGAACCAGTCGGTGGCCACCGCGACCGAAGAGCAGACCTCGGTCGTGGAGTCGATCAACATGGACATCACCGAGATCAACACCCTCAATCAGGAAGGCGTGGAAAACCTGCAATCGACGCTGCGCGCCTGCGCCGACCTGGAACAGCAGGCGGCACGGTTGAAACAGCTGGTGGGCAGCTTCCGGATCTGAACTACCGCAGGAGCCGGTCAGGCTCCCGCACTGTTTTCACGATGAACGCCAACCGAACATCTATCCTTAGCTCAGGTCCACGTTAGGAGAGCAATGGATCGGAGGGATGTTCATCGTGCATATCGCTGACATAACCATGTTCTACGCCCCGACAAGCGGCGGCGTGCGCACTTACCTGGACGCCAAGCACCGACGCCTGAGGCTTAAGCCCGGCATTCGCCATAGCCTGTTGATTCCTGGCGCGCAATGGAGCAACCAGGATGGCATCTTCAAGGTACCGGCTCCCGCGCTGCCCTTCGGCAAAGGCTACCGCTTCCCCCTTCGCCTCGCCCCTTGGCGAAATGTCCTGCACGATTTACAGCCCGATCTGATCGAGGTAGGTGATCCCTATCTCACCGCCTGGGCCGCGCTGGATGCCCGGCGCCAGCTGGATGTGCCGGTGATCGGCTTTTACCACTCCGACTTACCGCTACTGGTGAGCAACCGCATGGGGTCTTGGTTTGCCCCGAACGTTGAAGCCTATGTCAGCAAACTCTATGGAAGTTTCGACCGGGTACTGGCGCCCAGCCAGGTAATGGCCGACAAGCTCTTGGGGCTCGGCGTGAAGAATGTGTTCGTCCAACCACTGGGCGTGGACCTGCAAACCTTTACCCCTGACGCCCGCGACCCAGGCCTGCGCGCCGAGTTGGGGATCGGCGAAGACACCCGCCTGCTGATCTTTGCCGGGCGCGGCTCCAAGGAAAAAAACCTGCCGATCCTGCTTCGCTGCATGAAACGCCTGGGGGACGGCTATCACTTGGTGCTGGTGGGCTCCGGCATGCCGACCAGCGTGCCGGCCAATGTCACCGTCATCGAGGGGTTTCGCCCTGCACAGCATGTTGCCCGGCTGATGGCCAGTGCCGATGCCTTGCTGCATGGCGGCGACCAGGAAACCTTTGGCCTGGTCATCCTCGAAGCCATGGCTTGCGGCATACCGGTAATCGCGGTGGCGGCTGGCGCGTTCACGGAGATAGTCGACGAACGCTGCGGCCTGCTGTGCGCACCGAACAACCCAAGGGCGATGGCCGATACGGTGCGCGAGCTGTTCAACCTCGGCAGCAGGCGCCTGGGCGCGCAGGCTCGGCGTCATGTAGAACAACATTACGCCTGGTATACGGTGGTCGACAGCCTGCTCGGCCACTACCACGCGGTACTGGGCAGTCACAAGCCGATGCCTTCCCATGCATGAGCGCTCGGTATTACTGGTGCTGCACGATGTGGCGCCGCACAACTGGGCCGATTATCGGCCCTTTGTCGAAGCCGTCGATGCCCTGGGCGCCGTGCCAATCACATGGTTGGTGGTGCCGGACTTCCATCATCGCGACGCCTTGACTGCCCACGGCGATTTTCAACGCCTGCTGGATCGCCGCGTGACCAAGGGCGATGAACTTGCCTTGCACGGTTACTACCATTGCGATGACCAACCGGCACCGCGCACACCCAAAGACTGGTTCATGCGCCGCCTCTACACCCATGAGGCTGAGTTCTATCAACTGTCTCAAGCCCAGGCCCTTGATCGTCTTCAGGATGGCATTGAAGTATTCCGGCGTCATGACTGGCCGTTGCACGGCTTCGTCACCCGCCTGGTTAATGAGCCAAGGCACTCGCGAGGCCCTGCGCCAACTACCGCTGAGCTACACCAGCAGCCCGCAGCATCTGTATCGACTGCCCGATTTCACGCCGATCGAAGCCCCGGGCCTGACCTGGAGTGCGCGCAGTGCATGGCGCCGAGGGGTGTCCAGAGTCATCAGCGATCGTCGCGAACAGCGCTGGCACGCCGCCCCGGTGATTCGCCTGGGCGTGCACCCGGTAGACATGCGCCACGCATTCTCTCGCGGCTATTGGCTTGAAACCGTACAACGCCTACTCGACGCAGGGCGAACACCGCAGACCAAGGCTGCCTGGCTGGCTGAACAGGTGGTCGCTCAAGCACCTCGGCCAGGGGCTCCGGGCAATTCATCGGCCTCCTGCAATTGCTCCCACAGCTCGGCGGCTCCCGGAAAGTCCGTACCGTCTTCCGGCTCCAGCGCATCCGGGTCGTAACGACTCAGGCAGCCCTCACCCAACGTCGCAGGCGCCTTGGACGTGGCTTTATCAAGTGGGTCGGTCATGGCCTGGTCCTGAAAAGTGCGGGGAATGAAAAAGGGCCTGCAGCGATTTAACGCCCAGGCCCTTCTTTGTTCAACCAAGACGCTTGAATCAGAATACGACCGTCTTGTTGCCGTGCACCAGCACGCGGTCTTCCAGGTGATAGCGCAGGCCACGGGCCAGCACCATCTTCTCGACATCACGGCCAAACCGCACCATGTCCTCAATGCTGTCACTGTGGCTGACACGCACCACGTCCTGCTCGATGATCGGACCGGCATCCAGCTCTTCGGTGACGTAATGGCAGGTTGCGCCAATCAACTTCACGCCACGCAGGGAAGCCTGGTGGTAAGGCTTGGCCCCCACGAACGACGGCAGGAAGCTGTGGTGAATGTTGATCACCTTGCCTGCGTATTCGCGGCACAGCTCAGGCGGCAGGATCTGCATGTAGCGCGCCAGCACGACCACATCGGCCTCATGCTGCTTGACCAGGCGAGAGACCTCGGCGAACGCCGGCTCCTTGTCCTGCGGGTTGACCGGCACGTGGTAGTAAGGGATGCCATGCCACTCGACCATGCTGCGCAGGTCGTCATGGTTGGAGATCACGCACGCAATCTCGCAGTCCAGCTCGTCGCTGTGCCAGCGGTGCAACAAATCGGCCAGGCAGTGGGATTCGCGGCTGGCCATCAACACCACGCGCTTTTTCTGCTCGGTGTCGGTGATGTGCCAGGTCATCGAAAACTCTTCCGCGATGGGCGAAAATGCCTCGCGGAACGCTTCAAGACCAAAGGGCAGCGTGTCGGCACGGATTTCGTGACGCATGAAGAACCAACCGCTGAGGTTGTCCGAGTGATGGCTCGCCTCGGTGATCCAGCCGTTGTGGGAGGCCAGAAAGTTACTGACTTTGGCAACGATGCCGACCCGGTCCGGGCAAGCAATCACCAGCCGAAAAGTACGCATTAGGGGGGAACTCCAGAACTTCACAAAGGCCGCCATTCTAGCGATTGTGCAGAAAAACTGCAGTATTCGATGAGCCTTATTCTGATCCGTTGCCCTGGCCACATCCCTTAATAGCGCATGGTTTTACCATTGCTATATGAATGAACAGCGCACGCCGCAGCAATTATGCGAATTTCAAGGAGATTATTTTCGGGGTAGCCCCTACTAATTAACTCGATTGCATAGCGTCTTCACAAACATTCAAAGTAATTCACCTGAATACGCGCTTAAATGTTTACTTGGGGAAACCGCCTGACTATTATTGGGCCACTATCCCTGTCAATCAGCGTTCTACATAAGGTAGTCCACATGTCTCTGATCAACGAATACCGTGCCACCGAAGAAGCTATCAAAGAGCTGCAAGCTCGTTTGAAGAACCTGTCCCAAGATGACAAACTGAAAACCGAGCTGGAATTCGAAGGCAAACTGCGCACCCTCATGGGTGAATACTCCAAATCCCTGCGTGACATCATCGCGCTGCTGGATCCAGAGTCGAAAGTTAAAGCACCCCGTGGCGCCGTGAAAACTACCGGTACCAAGCGTGCGCGCAAGGTCAAGCAATACAAAAACCCGCACAACGGTGAAGTGATTGAAACCAAAGGCGGCAACCACAAAACCCTGAAAGAGTGGAAAGCCAAGTGGGGCGGTGACGTGGTTGAAGGCTGGGCTACCCTGCTGGGCTAAGCCTCACCCGGTCTGCGCTTGATACGCAACCCATTAAAAACGCCAGCTTGCTGGCGTTTTTTATTGACCGTCTTTTCTACAAACCGCTATTACCGATTCACACGAGCGGCTAAAGAGTCGGCATATCTCTGCCATTGCTCCAGCACCTGCTGCTGAAACGGCGTCGCACTAACGGCCAACTCCTGCCGAGCGTGATTAAATGCCTCCAGGGTATTCGGCGCGCCGAATTCAGGATTTGCCAAACGTTGCTGACAGAAAAGTTTCCAACGTTGTAGCTCCTCGCCGTTCAGCGTATCGGGGAAGTTACGCGCCCGGTAACGAAACAATAATTCAGGCAAACGGTGATCATCAAAAGGCCACTGCTGGCTGGCTAACTGCGCAGGTTCCGCCGCCCGGACTTGCTCGCATAACCGTCGATCACGATCCCCGATAAAACCTTCGTAAAGCTGCTGTTCCGGGTCTGCGCTCGGGGCAAAATCTTCCTCGGCGTAAATAACCGCCAACTTATCGCGCCAAAGTGCCTGTGCGTCAGTTAGCCGCAGGGCTCGCGCCTGGCAAATATCCATATCCAATTGCAGGCGTTCACGATCCTCGGCCCGCAGTACGTTCAAGGGCGCGACCACGGGGCAACGGTTGATATGCACCAACTTGAGCGGCACCGGCAGTTCACCTTCGGCAAGGTCCTCGCGACGGGTATACAGGCGTTGGCGCAAGGCAGCGGCATCCAGGTCCAGCAGCCCCTGGGGATCGAGCCCAAGGTCGCAGACAATCAGTGCATTGCGGTTGCGCGGGTGCCAGGCCAGGGGCAGCACGACCCCCAGGTAATGACGCTCGGCGGAAAAACGTCCGGAGATATGCACCATGGGTTGCAGCAGGCGCACCTGGTCCATCACCCGTTGCTTGCTGCGCAGTTGAAACAGCCAGTCGTACAGCTTGGGCTGCTTCTCGCGCACCAGGCGCGCCAGGGCGATGGTGGCACGCACGTCGGATAACGCATCGTGGGCCTGGCCATGGTCAATCCCGTTGGCGGCGGTCAGGCGCTCGAGCTTGAGAGTCACGCGCCCATCCTGCTGCGGCCACTCGATGCCTTCAGGGCGCAGGGCGTAGGCAGTGCGAACCACATCGATCAGGTCCCAGCGGCTGTTACTGCCCTGCCACTCCCGCGCGTAGGGGTCGAAAAAATTGCGATACAGGCTGTAGCGCGTCATTTCGTCGTCAAACCGCAAGGTGTTGTAACCTGCGCCGCACGTCCCCGGGGCCGCCAGTTCGGCATGTACACGGGTCATGAAATCGGCCTCGGCCAGGCCTTTTTCCGCCAGTATTCCAGGGGCTATACCGGTAATGGCACAGGCGGCGGGATGGGGCAGGATGTCGTCGCTGGGCTGGCAGTAAAGATTGACCGGCGGGCCGACCTCGTTGAGATCGAGGTCCGTACGAATGCCGGCAACCTGCAGTGGGCGATCGCTGCGCGGGTTGATGCCGGTGGTTTCATAGTCGTACCAGAAAATGGAGGTCACGGGCTATTCCTGTGCTGAAGATCGACGAAGTCTAGGCGTTCAGCCGTGTTCGGAGCCAGCACCAATTCCACTGTACAAACATCCAGCAAAACCTTGAGTAGTTGCTTCCATCACGGACACTGTTAGCATCCGTGTCTCCAGCCGCTCTGCACTGCCAAGGATCGCGATGCCATCAGCCCCATTGGACACCCTCTACCAGATCGAGACCCCGGAGGGCATCGACCTGCCGCTGCGCCCAGCCGGCCTGGTGCCACGGGCGCTGGCATTTGCCTTCGACCTCGGCGCGCGTGCAGTGATCATGGGCGTGCTGCTGGTGCCATTGGCGTTGCTCGGCAATATAGGTGTTGGCCTGGGATCGCTTCTGCTGTTCCTGGTCAGTTGGTGGTACATGGTGCTGTTCGAGGTGCTCAACCAAGGCTGCTCACCGGGCAAACAGGTCATGGGCTTACGGGTCGTGCAGGACGACGGGACCCCTATAGGCTGGTCGGCGTCGCTGATCCGCAACCTCCTGCGGTTTGTCGACATGCTGCCTTTCGGCTACTTTCTCGGCGCCATCAGCTGCCTGCAACATCCTCACTTCAAACGCCTTGGCGACCTGGCCGCCGGCGCCCTGGTGGTCTACCGCGAACAGCCGCTGGCACGTCCCCAGGTGCCCCAAGCTGCAGCCCTGCGCTTGCCGTTTGCCCTGGACCTGAGTGAACAGCGAGCGATTCTTGGCTTCGCCGAACGCCAGGGCGAACTGTCCCCTGAACGGGTACACGAACTCGCCTCGATCCTTGCGACGCCGCTGCAGGTGTCCCCGGCCCGCGCCGTGGAGCAACTCAACGGTGTGGCCCGCGGCCTGCTGGGGCCGACATGAAGCAGAGTCTTTTCGAGAGCCGTTACCAACACCAATGGCAAGCGTTTGCCGAACAACTGAAGCAGTTGGAACACGGCAAGGCCAAGGCCAGTGATATGGCCGATTTCCCTCATCAATACCGGCGTCTATGCCAGCTCCTGGCCCTCGCCCAGGAGCGCGGCTACAGCAGTTACCTGGTAGACCCGCTGCAACAACTGGCATTGCGCGGCCATCAACAACTGTATCGCCACCGCAGCCAATTGGCGGCGAATGTGCTGAGTTTCGTCCTGGCCGACTTTCCGCGTCTGGTGCGAGAACAGTGGCGTTTCGTGTTGATTGCCAGCCTGCTGTTCTTTGGCAGCCTGCTGGGCATTGCCCTGCTGGTCTACCTGTTTCCCGACCTGATCTACAGCATTGTCAGCCCCCAGCAGGTGGCAGAGATGCAGGGCATGTATGACCCCGAGGCCAGCCGGCTGGGGCGCGCTGCCGAACGTGCTTCGAGCGAAGACTGGATGATGTTTGGCTACTACGTGATGCACAACATCGGTATCGCCTTTCAGACATTTGCCGCCGGCTTGCTGTTCGGCCTGGGCAGTGTGTTTTTCCTGATATTCAATGGGCTGATCATCGGCGCGATTTCCGGGCACCTGACCGAAATCGGCTATGGGCAGACCTTCTGGTCATTTGTCATCGGCCATGGGGCCTTTGAGTTGACGGCCATTGCACTCGCCGGTGCCGCGGGCCTACAACTGGGCTGGGCGTTGATCGCCCCGGGGCAACTGACCCGTGGCGAATCCCTGCGGCTCGCCGCTCGCAAGAGTGTGCAACTGCTGTGCGGTGTCATGGTGTTCCTGCTGATCGCAGCATTTATCGAGGCCTACTGGTCTTCCACCACCCAGATCGCCCCTTGGATCAAATACCTGGTGGGTGCTGCACTTTGGCTAATGGTGGCGGCTTACCTGACCCTTGCCGGACGGACTCGCCATGCGCCTGAGTAATGCCAGCGTGGCGATTCGCCCGCGTACCGCATGGGAGGCCATGGACCTTGGGGTATTAATGGCCCGGGAGCATCGCCTGCTGTTGATGAGCAGTTGGGCGCTGGTGACCCTGCCGGTTTTTGCCCTGCTTACCGCGTTGCTATGGAAATACCCGTCCACAGCCGTGTTCCTGTTCTGGTGGCTCAAACCGGCGTTCGACCGCTTGCCTTTATATATCCTCTCCAAAGCCCTGTTCGGCGAAACACCCAGCCTTAAGCAGGCCGTGCGCCAATGGCCAAGACTGCTTAACCACCAACTGCTGGCCAGCCTGACCTGGCGCCGACTTAGCCTCAGCCGCAGTTTTATAATGCCGGTCAGCCAGCTCGAAGGCCTGGACGGCCAGGCGCGCCAGAAACGCCTGGGCGTGCTGCAGCAGCGCAATGCCGGTGCAGCGCGCTGGTTGACCACCGTTGGGGTGCACCTGGAAATCGGCTTGTGGTTCGGCTGTATGGCGCTGTTCTATCTATTCATTCCGCAACAGCTTGAACTGGATTGGGATTGGCAACGGTTGGCGCTGGCGACGGGCTCCGAGGGGGTCTGGCTGGAACACTTGAGCAATGCCTTCTACGCCTTGATCCTGGTGTTTTGGGAGCCCATCTATGTCGCCTGTGGTTTCAGCCTTTATCTCAATCGCCGCACCCTGCTGGAGGCGTGGGACCTGGAGCTGGTATTCCGCCGCCTGCGCCAGCGTCTGAGCAGTGTGGCGCCACTGTTAGTGCTGGTGATCGGGCTGACCTTGCTGCCATTCAACCCGCCCGCCATGGCGGATGACGCCAAGCCACTGCCCCCCCAGAGCGCAAGCCAGTCCATCAAGTCGTTGCTGGACAAGCCGCCCTTCAAAAATCCGGAAACCGTCACCCGCTATCGCTTTGGCGAAGAAAAGTCCGTCGTTAAAAACAAGGCACACAGTGACGGCAAACTTCCGGCGTGGCTGCAGGCACTGCTGGACAACCTCAACAGCAACACGTGCAAGCCTGTCGCCCAAGGCCTGGAAGTGCTGTTATGGAGCCTGCTGATCGGTGGCGTGGCCCTGGTGGCCTGGCGTTATCGGGACTGGTTGCGCACCTTTGTCAGCCTGCGCGGGGCACGTACACCCAAAGCAGCGAAACCACCACCCGCGCAATTGTTCGGCCTGGAACTGGGCGCCGAGACCCTGCCCGAGGATATCGCCAGCGCCGCCGAGCAACTCTGGTCTACCCAGCCACGGGAGGCCCTCGGCCTTTTGTATCGTGGCCTGCTGAGCAGGTTGCTGCATGACTTCAACCTGCCCCTTAGAAGCGCTGACACCGAAGGCGAGGTCCTGCAACGGGTTCACCAGTTGCAGCAGCCGCAGTTGCTGGCCTTCAGTGATGAATTGACGCGGCACTGGCAAAACCTCGCCTATGGCCATCACCTGCCCCCGGTCTCAGTCCAGCAGACATTGTGCAACGATTGGCGTGCCCTGTTCAGTGCGGGAGGCGCCCGATGAACCGGCCATTACTGTGGGTGGGGCTGCTGTTGGCGTGCCTGCTTGGAGCGGGCGGTTTTTACGCATGGAGCAAAGCGATCCCCTATGAAGAAGTGGTGGACCGCGGCCCCTCCCCGGAAGCCCTGGCCAATCCTTACCTGGCAGCCGAACACTTTCTGCGCCTGCAAGGCCTGGCCGTTGAGCGCGCCAATGGCCTGGAACGCCTGGCGAGCCTGCCCGCCAAGGGCAACAGCCTGCTGTTGCTGGGCGAACGCGGCAACATGTCGCCACGCCAGGCAGGGCAACTCCTGGACTGGGCCAGGTCCGGCGGCCATCTACTGGTGGTCGCCGAGGCCCTGTGGGACGAAGAAACCGGCAAGAGCGGCGACCTGCTGCTCGATCGCCTGCCTATCCACCAAGTCCTCAGCGATGAACCCGATGCCCCGGCCCCAGCCCGCAAAAATAAAGCACCGGACCTGACCAAACTGTATGTCGACAACGACACAGCCCCGGTCTATTTCAGTTTCGACACCGACTTCAACCTTATCGACCCCAAGCACCTGGCACAATTTTCAGCCAATAGCGCCCGGTCGAGCCACTTGATGCAACTCGACCTCGGGCAAGGCCGCGTAACGGTGATCACCGACAGCGAGCTGTGGAAAACGCCGGACATTGGCAAACACGACAATGCCTGGCTGCTGTGGCATCTGACCCAGGGCACTGCCGTAACCTTGTTGTTCAACGGCGATGTAGATGACCTGTTCACCCTGCTGCTGCGTTATTTCCCCCAGGCGCTGGTGGCGCTCACTGCCCTGATTGCCCTGGCACTCTGGCAGGCAGGTATGCGCCAGGGCCCAATCCAGGCGCCCGCCCCCAAGGCACGCCGGCAATTGCAGGAGCACCTGAAAGCCAGCGCCGACTTCCTGCTGCGTCGCAGCGGCCAAGGCACCCTGTTGCAGGCCTTGCAGCGCGACATCCTGCGCGCCGCACGGCGGCGTCACCCCGGCTTTGAACATCTCGACAACACGGAACAGGGGCGAGTACTTGCCCACCTGACGCGCCAACCCTCCCACGTCATCAGCCAGGCCCTCGGCCCACTCCCGACGAAACGGCTTTCCAGTGCCGATTTCAGCCGGCAGGTGGCGTGCCTGCAAACTCTCAGGAATGCCCTATGAGCGAATTTCCCAGCGCTACCACCCTGCCCGGCGACTCTCTGCAACGCGCCAGCCAGCAGGCCCAGGCCCTGCGCATTGAACTGCGCAAGGCAGTGATCGGGCAGGATCAGGTAATCGATGATGTACTCACCGCGCTGATCGCCGGCGGCCACGTATTGCTCGAGGGTGTCCCCGGGCTGGGCAAGACCTTGCTGGTACGTGCCCTGGCCCGTTGCTTTGACGGCGAATTCGCGCGGATCCAGTTCACCCCGGACCTGATGCCCAGCGATGTCACCGGCCACGCGGTGTACGACCTGCACACCGAACAGTTCAAGCTGCGCAAGGGGCCAGTATTCACCCACTTGTTGCTGGCCGACGAAATCAACCGCGCTCCGGCCAAGACCCAGGCAGCCCTGCTCGAAGCCATGCAGGAACGGCAAGTCACCCCCGAAGGCGAGGCGCTGCCCATTGGCCAGCCGTTCATGGTACTTGCCACGCAAAATCCCATCGAACAGGAAGGCACCTACCCCCTGCCGGAAGCCGAACTGGACCGTTTCATGCTCAAGGTACGCATGGACTACCCCGATGCGCAGCAGGAACTGGATATGGTGCGCGAAGTGACACGCTCATCACGGGCCGACATGCTGGACGTGCACCCGTTGCGCACCGTGCTGAAGGCCGAGGACGTGCTGCAACTGCAACTGGTCGCCAGTGAACTGGCCCTGGATGAACACGTGCTCGACTATGCCGTGCGCCTGGCGCGAGCAACCCGCAGCTGGCCGGGACTGGCCATAGGCGCCGGCCCGCGAGCCTCCATCGCCCTGGTACGCGGCGCCCGCGCACGGGCCTTGTTACGTGCAGGCGAGTTCGTCACACCGGATGACATCAAGGACTGTGCCCTGGCGGTACTGCGTCATCGGGTACGTCTTGCGCCAGAACTGGATATAGACGGGCTGGAGGTCGACCAGGTGCTCAAGCAGCTGCTGGACCAGATTCCGGCCCCCCGGCAATGACCCGTCCATGAAACCGACCCGTCTGTTATTAGCCTGGCTCAGCGTACTGCTGGGCTTGAGCATCCTGCTGGGCGCTGCGGCCGCCTTGCAGCTCAAGGTACCCGAGACCTTGCACTCAATAACATGGGGCTTGCTCCTGGCGCTGTTGCTGCTGGCCATGCTCGACGCGCTGCGACTGCGCAGCCGACCCTCACCACGCGTGCACCGGCAGATGCCCGGCAGCCTGGCGCTGGGGCGCTGGGGCGAAGTCCGCCTGTCCCTGGAACATGACTACCCACAGGCGCTGACAGTGCAGGTGTTCGATCACGTCCCCGACGGGCTGAGCGTGGAAAACCTGCCCCAGTCCATCGAACTGCACCCTGGTGAACGCAGTGAGCTGGGTTATCGCCTGCGCCCCTTGCGGCGTGGGCATTTCGCGTTCAGTCGCTGCGAAGTCCACCTGCCCAGTCCCTTGGGGCTCTGGTCTGCACGGCGTTTTATCGAAGCCGAGGATGCCACCCGCGTCTACCCGGACTTCGCCCGCCTGTACGGGGCACAACTGCTGGGTGTGGATAACTGGTTGAGCCAACTGGGGGTCCGTCAACGGCAACGACGAGGATTGGGACTGGAGTTTCATCAGCTGCGCGAGTTTCGTGAGGGCGACAGCCTGCGGCAAATCGATTGGAAAGCGACCGCGCGGCAACGTACCCCCATCGCCAGGGAGTATCAGGACGAGCGCGACCAGCAGATCGTGTTCATGCTCGATTGCGGCCGACGCATGCGCAGCCAGGATGACGAGCTGTCCCATTTCGACCACGCCCTCAATGCCTGCCTGCTGCTTAGCTACGTGGCCCTGCGCCAGGGCGATGCGGTGGGGTTGTGCACCTTTGCCACTGACCAGCCACGCTACCTGGCACCGGTCAAGGGCAGCAGCCAATTGAACCTGTTGCTCAATACGGTCTATGACCTGGACACCAGCCGCCGAACCGCCGACTACCAGGCAGCGGCCAGCCAACTGCTGGCCCGGCAAAAACGGCGGGCATTGGTCATTATTGTGAGCAACCTGCGGGATGAGGATGATGAAGCCCTGCTCTCCGCCGTCAAGCGCATCAGTCGTCAACATCGGGTGCTGGTGGCAAGTATGCGTGAGGAAGTACTCGATCGACTGCGCCAATCCCCCGTACAAACCTTGCCCGAAGCCCTGGCCTACAGCGGTACTGTCGACTACCTCAATACTCGGGATGAATTGCATGACCGCATGAACGCCCACGGTCTGTCGGCGTTGGATACGTTGCCATCAGAAATGGGGGCGGCCCTGGTGACACGCTACCTGGGTTGGAAGAAAGCCGGAGTATTCTAAAAAAGCGCACGACTGCGGCAGGGATGGCAGCACCCCGGCCGCGTCGACAGCGCGCCGCTTCTAGGCCGAAGCCTGCAAGGAATCAAAACTGAAGTACTGCAACAGCACGTTGATCAGTTGCCCATATTCCTCGGGGGCTTCAAGCACGCTGAACCCGGAATCATAGTGCTGCGGGTTGATATCTTCATGGCTCCACAGGCAGGTCGCCGTGATGTCAATGACATGGAACGTGTCGTCAGCCCCGGGTATCTTCAAACGCAACTCGAAGTCCACATCGACCATCATGGGTAACTGGCTGACCAACATCAGCCCGTCGTCAGAGACGTTACCCAAAAAACCTATGGGTTTGTCGGTGACACGGTTAAACACTTGCAGGAAATACGGTAGTTGATGCCGCTCGATCCGTCGGTCGGTAAACATGGTGAGATCGCCATCCAGTGGCCATGACTCTGGCCGTGCCAGTGATTCGGAACGAGCGCAATTGCTCGCTCTCCCTGGATCTCGGTGTGACAACGGACAACATTTTGTCACTCGACAGCTGCCGAATCCGGGCCCTGCATCCGTTCGAATAGAAACTTGTACAAACGAACGGTGAAAGAATAGCCCAAGACTGGCAACGGGCCAGTTATTAAATGACGAATGCCATTACAAAGAGGCGGGCCGCGGCTGTGCCACGCTCGCACCGGGGTAATGGCCAAGTTGCTGCAAGGTATCCAGCCTCGCGCGGGCACGGTAGGCGTACTCGCTCGACGGGTACTGGTTAATGATGAATTGATAGGTTTGCACGGCGTCGACGAACAGTTTCTGGCGTTCCAGGCATTGCCCGCGCAACATCGAAACTTCCGGCTGAACATAACGCCGGGTACGGCTCTCGCGGTCGACCTGGGATAGTTCCAAAGTGACACGCTCGCAATCACCGACCTTGTACGCACGGTAGGCATTGTTCAAATGGTGGTCCATCGACCAACGGGTGCAGCCGACAACACTGACGGCCAGGGCAGCAATGAGCAAAATTCGCATGAAGGTTCTCCTGTCTTGTGCAGTGTATCGACCCCTCGTCAAAAATCTTCAAGGATGTTCATCTATTCAACCGGCACGAAAACAAGCGAATCGTCGATAAGTAGTGCAAACGAACAATGACTACAACCAAAGAGCATAGTAGCCTTCCTCAGCGCTTGAACTCAGGAGTCTGTGCATGTCCGTCCGTCGTACCAAAATCGTCGCCACCCTTGGCCCGGCCAGCAACTCGCCGGAAGTCCTCGAACAGCTGA
>Ga0105251_10002597_pt1 | contig 13992 bp, 9 predicted proteins | sample KBSS64metaG_FD_80424 | JGI IMG/M metagenome (GOLD analysis project Ga0105251, IMG submission 80424) | Switchgrass rhizosphere microbial communities from Kellogg Biological Station, Michigan, USA - KBS S6-4 metaG | ecosystem: Host-associated > Plants > Roots > Rhizosphere > Soil | place...
ATCTTGCAGATAGCGATAGCCATCTTTGTTGACCAGAATACCGCCTTCACCACGGCAGCCTTCCGTCATCAGAATGCCGGAACCTGGCAGGCCGGTTGGGTGATATTGCACAAATTCCATATCACGCAACGGTACGCCGTGGCTCAACGCCATGCCCATACCATCGCCGGTCACGATGCCGCCGTTAGTGTTATAGCGATAAACACGACCCGCACCACCGGTTGCCATAACAACGGCATTGGCGCGGATTTGTACCAGCGTGCCTTCCATCATATTCATGGCGACCAGGCCACGAGCAGCACCATCATCAACCAGGATATCGAGCACGAAGTGCTCGTCAAAACGCTGAATTTGCGGAAATTGTAATGAGGTCTGGAACAGGGTGTGGAGCATATGGAAGCCGGTTTTATCTGCGGCAAACCAGGTGCGCTCAATCTTCATGCCACCAAAACGGCGAACGTTCACTGAACCGTCCGGACGGCGGCTCCATGGGCAACCCCATTGCTCAAGCTGTGTCATTTCGGTTGGGCAGTTATGCACGAAGTAGTCGACTACGTCCTGTTCGCACAGCCAGTCGCCACCGGAAACGGTGTCGTTGAAATGGTATTCGTAACTGTCGTGATCCTGCGTAACGGCAGCAGAACCCCCTTCGGCGGCCACGGTGTGGCTACGCATTGGGTAGACTTTGGAGATCAGAGCGATTTTGGCTTGTGGATTGGCTTGTGCCGCCGCGATGGCTGCTCGTAAGCCCGCTCCGCCAGCGCCTATTATGGCAAGATCGGCTTGAAAGGTTTGCACGACATTCCTCCAGATTTTAGTTATTTCGCATAGCTAATTTAACCAAAGGTAGTTCACCGATACGGCGGCAGCTATAGCGAAAGGGTTTTCCCTGCTCCTTTGTAGGTAGCGGATTATAGCCGCAGGCTTTTTAAGGAAATTTGACGTGTTCGATTTTTTTGCTGTTCAGTTCAGCAATTAATTAATAGTAGTGATGAGTTACGTCACGAAATTAGGATTCTTCGCGTCATAGTGGTTTCAGCAACGATGAAAATTTACTGCGCAAAATTTGTCTCCAATATGCGATGCGGGTAGACTTCTCGGCCTTGTTTGAATACGGAGACTCCACCATGAGCGAAACGGCCACCTGGCAGCCGAGCGCATCCATCCCCAACCTGTTAAAACGCGCTGCGATCATGGCAGTCATTCGGCGTTTTTTTGCCGACCGCGGTGTACTGGAGGTGGAAACACCGTGCATGAGTCAGGCTACGGTAACGGACATTAATCTGTTCCCGTTTGAAACCCGTTTTGTTGGCCCAGGCCACGCTCAGGGCGTGAATTTGTACCTGATGACCAGCCCGGAATACCACATGAAACGCCTGCTGGCGGCGGGTATCGGCCCGGTATTCCAGCTGTGCCGTAGCTTCCGTAATGAAGAGATGGGTCGCCATCATAATCCAGAGTTCACTATGCTGGAGTGGTACCGCCCTTGCTACGATATGTATCGTCTGATGAATGAAGTTGATGATTTACTGCAACAGGTTCTGGAAACTGATGCGGCAGAGTCTCTCTCATATCAGCAGGCTTTCCAGCGCCACCTGGAGATTGACCCGCTTTCTGCAGATAAAACGCAGTTGCGCGAAGTGGCGAAAAAACTCGATTTAAGCAACATTGCCGATCAGGAAGAAGACCGCGATACCTTGCTGCAACTGCTATTCAGCATGGGTGTTGAGCCGCATATTGGCAAAGACAAACCGACGTTTGTTTATCACTTCCCGGCAAGCCAGGCAGCACTGGCGCAAATCAGCACCGAAGACCACCGTGTGGCCGAGCGCTTTGAGGTTTACTTCCGAGGCATCGAACTGGCGAACGGTTTCCACGAATTGACTGACGCGCGTGAGCAGCAGCAACGTTTCGAGCAAGATAACCGTAAACGGGCCGCTCGCGGTTTGCCACAGCAGCCGATAGATGTGAATTTGCTGGAAGCACTCAAGGCAGGATTGCCGGATTGTTCAGGTGTTGCGCTAGGTGTGGATCGTTTGATTATGTTAGCGCTAAAGGCTGAAAGTCTGGCTGATGTGCTGGCGTTCCCGGTAGACCGGGCTTAAAAAAACGGTGGATGACGCTTGCGCTTATCCACCCTACGCGATGTAAAAAATAGAGCGGGTAAGCGTTTAGCTTCACCCGCTTTTTATTACAAACTCCCCGGCGTCCTGCCTGCTTTCCCTGTCGATGTCAGAATCTTACTGCTACGTTGCCCGCCCAGGCTATCCAGACGCATCTGGAATGGTGGGAACGGCAGCTCGATACCGTGTTCGCGGAACCCTTGCAGAATGAGCTGATGGATCTCGTGGCGCAGCGGCATACGGTGGTTCATCTCTGCGGCGTAGATACGCAGTTCAAATATTTGAATGCCCGCCTGCAGGTCCACAAGGAACGCTTCTGGCGGTGGGTTATCAATGACCAACGAACAGCGCTGGGCTGCCTGCAACAACACCTTCGTGACTTCCTCGCTGTTTGCATCAGAAGGGGCTGGAACAGTTAGCACCACACGCGTTACTGAATCCGACAATGACCAGTTGATGAACTGCTCGGTGATAAACGCTTTATTTGGCACGATTATCTCTTTGCGGTCCCAGTCGCTGATAGTGGTAGCACGGGTGTTGATCTTGGTAACGCTGCCGGTGAGATCGCGGATAGTCACGGTGTCGCCAATACGAATCGGTTTTTCGAACAGAATAATCAGGCCGGAAATAAAGTTGGCGAAGATCTCCTGCAAACCAAAACCCAGACCAACACCGAGGGCTGCAACCAGCCACTGCAATTTTGACCACTCAATGCCAATCATCGAGAAGCCAACTAACGTGCCGATCAGTAACAGCAGATATTTGGTTACGGTGGTAATGGCGTAACCCGTGCCTGGTGCTAAATCCAGATGCTGTAGTAGTGCAAGTTCGAGTAGTGCAGGGAGGTTACGCACCAGTTGCATGGTGATAATCAGCACCAGAATGGCAATTAACACTGAACCCAGGGTTATCGGCTCGATACTTTCCACACCTTGTACCGTTGAGGTCACATCCCACAAGGTGATGTTCTCAAGGAAACCAAATGCAGAGTGGATTTCTGACCACAAGACAATGACCGACAACAGTGCAATCAGCATCAGAATCGAACGCACCAGACGCAGTGATTGCACGCTGATGGTATCCAGATCTATTTCAGGTTCTTCGATAGTTTCTGATGAGCCTTCATTGCTGTGGCTATGTGCGGCTTCTTCTTCACCACGTGCACGCTGGGCCAGGATTTCAGCACGGCGATGTTTGGCGCGATCAAAGGCCAGACGGCGGCGCTGAATCAGCATCCAACGGCGGAAGATGTGGTACACAACTAGCAGTAAGAACCAGATAGCCACAGACGTTTCAAGCCTTGCCAGCAAGGCCTGGGCAGTTGCCAGGTAACCCACAGCCGCTGCCAGAATGGCGAGCAACGGGGCGGCAAGCAGCAGGTTCCACAAAATGGTGTTAGCGATGTTTTCGCTATTACCTTGTTTATCCAGATACAACGGAATGCCCGCTCGTTTCAGGCTCAGGGTGACCAGTGCCATTGCGCCACAAATCAACATAAAGCACAGTCTGCCGAGTGAGCCGGAGAACTCCCGATCGTTGAGATTATCAAACATAATCAATGCCATAATTAGCGGCACGATTAAGCCGATGCTCATCAGGTAATAGCGCATGGCCCGGGCAACACGTTGCTGCGGCCAGCCAAAATGCACGATGAACAAGCCATTTGGACGGGCGAACGTGGCGCAAATCATCACGGCCCACAATAGTGGAACCGTGGCGGTCACCCCATCACCGATAGCTACCGCAAGGGGATATGGCCAGGCGGCTTGCAGCCCGTAGCCTAGCGTTGCCCAAAGAACGGGTAAAGGCAGAGCCACCAGAATCGACCAAAACACTGTACGCAAGGTTAAGCTGAAGTGATCCTGAGTGACCTTACCCACCTTCGCACTCGAGCGCTCAAGGAAAGCAGAAAAATGGCGGCGGGAGCTGACACTAAAGCCCACCAGTATCAATGCACCGAACAGTGGCAGCAATGTTTCCTTGCTGGTTAGCATCATGATGGTGGCACTGCCAAGCTGGCTGAAGGTGTCCATCGATACCAGACGACGCAAATCCTGCACAATCTCCACCGGCCAGGTGATGCCCATCGGGCTGACATCTGAAGTCCAGAACAGATAACGATGTGTTGCTTCGTTGACCTCTTTTAACGCATCTTCCAGTTGGCTATTCGCCACTTTCAGTTTGGTGAGCTCAAGAATCAGGTTATCGCCGCCCTGCAGCAAGGAATTGAGCAGTTCGCGCTGGGTGCGCAATTGCGCCTCCAGAATACGGTTTTGCTCACTGGTAAGCTCCAGGCCATCGTTCTGGCGAATCTGGCGTAATTGCTGCTGCTTGTTCATCAGGTCTTCATAATGCAGACGCTGTACACGCAACTGGCCAAGTTCGGTATCTAGTTGCTGAGGTTTTGGCATTTCAGGTAAACGAGCTACCTGAGCGCGTAAGGCTTCACCCAACACATTCGACACGCCAAGCCATTGTGACTGTTCGCGCAGCGTGTTGAGTGCCTGACGCACTTGCAACGTCTGGCTGGAGGCCTGGCGTTGCTGAGAGGCCACTAAATCCATGCGCTGAGCTTGTTGATTCAACGCCTGGGATAATTCACGGTTATTTTTAAACTGATCAACGATACCAGATGGTAGGTTGGCGCTACTTTCAGCCAGCAATTCTGTGCTTTCCAGGGCCTTTTCAGCTTCTCGCTGGCGCTGATTATTTAACTGATTACGTAATGCCTGGAGATAGGCATCCAGTTGTTCGCTCTGTTTCTGGGCAAGCTCAGCGCGCAGGCGAGCAAGTTCCTGGCGGTTACTAGCTGACAACTGTGCCAGCTCCAGTTCATCGACCAGGGCTTTCAGGCGTGATGATTCAGCCTGTAAAGAGAGATTTTGTGCCTGCGCTAGCGGTGTGCTGGTGGCCGGCGGGGTACCCATCCGACGTTCCACCTCGTTTAACTGGCGGCGCGCGTCGGTTTGCTGTTGAGGCAATTGGCTGAGCGAATCGGTGATTTCTCTGGTGCGTTCCTGCTCTTGCTGTGCAAGGCGGCTTTTATCCAGCAATTGGCTGCTAACTTGCAGGATTTCCTGATTTAACGCATCGGTGCTCATGGTCTCTGGCACTTTTGGCGGTTCATCGCGCAGATTATTGATCTGCCGACGCAAGGTGTCAGAGAGTTTGGGGAAGTTATCGATAACTTGTTGGTATTGCGTGGCTCGTTCCAGCGAGACTTTGCGTTCATCAAGCGCGTTGAGCGCGGTCTGAAGTGCTTCCACGGTTTCAGGGCTGCCAGGTTTGTCTTTTGCAGACTTAGCTTGTTCTAGTTCCTGGGAGATTTGTTTGGCGTCGGGGGCGGTGGCGGCATACGTCGGTAGACTAAGGCACCAGGCCATCAGAATTGTGATTATCAGGCGCACGTGAATACCTATAGGTGAATCAGCCCTCGCAGCGATGTTGCGAGGGCTGGGGTAGGAGAGTTAAACGTCTGGTTTGCTTTCCTGATCGGCAGCAACTTCCATTTCAGAAATCTCACTCACTGGCACTTCCGGTTCGATAACCGGCTCGGTAGAGATTGCCAGCGGCTCACCAATTTTAGTCGTAGACAGGCTTTGCAACTGTCCAGCCAGGTTCACTTTACCTGGTGCGAACAAGTTAATCACTGTGGAACCGAGTTTGAAGCGGCCCATTTCCTGGCCTTTCAGCAGCGCCACAGAGCCTTCGCTTTCACCGGCAGGCCATGTCCAGCGTTTGATTACACCTTCACGTGGTGGCGTGATGGTACCTGCCCAAACGGTTTCGATGCTGCCAACAATGGTTGCACCCACCAGAATTTGCGCCATTGGGCCAAACTCGGTATCGAACAGACAGATAAGGCGTTCGTTACGGGCAAACAGGTTCGGCACGTTTTGTGCGGTTAAATGGTTTACGGAGAACAGGTCGCCCGGTACATAAATCATTTCACGCAAAATACCGTTACACGGCATGTGAACACGGTGGTAATCACGTGGTGACAGATAAGTAGTAACGAAGCTGCCGTTACGGAACAAATCGGCCATCAAATAGTTACCGGCAAGCAGGGCCTCGAGGCTGTAGTTGTGGCCTTTTGCCTGCAGGATTTTATCTTCTTCGATGGGACCTAACTGGCTCACAACACCATCTGCTGGCATCACCAGAACATTTGGGTCGGTATTGATTGGACGAACATCGTCACGCAAAGGGCGTACGAAGAATTCATTGAAGGTGCGATAGCTGGCGGTATCCGGCTTCTGAGCTTCCTTCATGTCGACTTTGTAGTATTTAACGAACAGGTCGATAACCAGTTTGGTCAACCAGCCAGCTCGTTTGCTTGCACCCCAACCTGCCAGGCGAGTCAGCCATAGTTTAGGCAGGATGTACTGGAGCGAAAGTTTAAAGTTGTCTAACAAGATAGCCTCCTGGCTAAGTACCCATATTTAGCGGGCATACACAAAAAGGAGCGCGATTTTAGCGATGCCCAGCTTAATTGTCAGCGGTCAGTATCGGAAAAGGTTTTACGCGATTTTACCTCGGACATACTTTCCAGTATGCGATGGTAATTTTCGAAACGCGTTTCGGCGATTTCCCCACGCTCAACAGCTTCGCGCAGCGCGCAGCCTGGATCGTTGGTGTGGCTGCAGTCACGGTATTTGCAACGACCTAAATATTCGTGGAATTCAGTAAACCCATGAGTGACTTGATCCGGCTCTAAGTGCCACAAACCAAACTCACGCACACCTGGGGAGTCGATAACATCACCGCCGCCCGGGAAGTGGTACAGACGAGATGCAGTAGTGGTGTGCTGGCCTAGGCCTGAGTTGTCAGAAACGTCATTCACCAGAATCTGGACTTCTTTGAACCCGAGCAGGTTATTGAGCAGGCTCGATTTACCCACACCTGATTGCCCGGCAAAAATACTGACGCGTCCGATCAGGGCTTCTTCAAGCTCTTTCAGGCCTTCTACTTTGTGGCTGGAAACCATCAACACGCGGTAACCAATCTTGCGGTAGATATCCATCTGTTCATTGACGAATTTCAGGCCTTCTTCGTCGAGCAGATCGGTTTTATTCAGTACCAGCAGTGGCTCAACGTCCAGGGTTTCGCACGCCACCAGATAACGGTCAATAATGTTTAATGACAGCTCGGGCAGAATGGCGGAAACCACAATGATTTGGTCGATGTTGGCGGCAATGGGTTTTACGCCGTCATAGAAATCAGGGCGTGTCAGGACGGTTGTGCGCTCGTGCACTGCATCAACAATGCCTTTTATGGTTACGCCAGCCGCAGCTTCTTTGGCTGGGCGCCAGACCACATTGTCGCCGGTTACCAGCGAACGGATGGTGCGGCGAATATTGCAGCGGTGAATGTCACCACCTGGTGATTCAACATCGGCATGTTGGCCGAAACGGCTGATTACGCGACCATCGCGCGGTTCGCCAAACTGAGAGTCGTCAGGATCGGCTTTCTCCACAGTCTGTTTAAGCCGACGCTGGTGGTTTGCTGAAACCCGGCGCTGCTGTCCTTTGGAGAGTTTATTTTTGCTCAATCTTACTGGCTCCTGGTCGCCCGTGGTGGGCAAAACCTCTATGATACACACTATTTTATACGAATTAACCCATCGACAACGGTGGGCTACGCACAAGAAGGGTGGAAAATAGCATGAGTGGAAATGAAAACAATCTGATTTGGATTGATTTAGAAATGACCGGCCTGGACCCCGAGCGGGATCGCATAATTGAAATTGCCACGCTGGTTACTGATGCCAATTTGAATATCCTCGCCGAAGGGCCAACGATTGCGGTTCATCAGTCTGACGAACAGCTGGCGTTGATGGATGACTGGAATGTGCGTACCCATACTGGCAGCGGGCTGGTAGAACGCGTGAAAGCAAGCACCATGGATGACCGTGCGGCTGAACTGGCAACACTTGAGTTCCTGAAAGAGTGGGTTCCCGCTAATAGTTCTCCAATCTGTGGTAACAGCATAGGTCAGGATCGTCGTTTCCTGTTTAAGTACATGCCAGAGCTTGAAGAGTACTTCCACTATCGTTATCTGGATGTCAGCACTCTGAAAGAGCTGGCGCGCCGTTGGAAACCTGAAATTTTGGCTGATTTCAAAAAGCAGGGTACCCATCAGGCGATGGATGATATCCGTGAGTCAGTGGCGGAACTTGCGTTCTACCGCGAGAACTTTATCAAGCTATAAGAAGTTGTTAGCCTCGGTCCTGTTTTTTTTACTAACCCGAAAAAAGGCAGGATCGAGAGATTTTCCTGATATTCGCTGGGAAAATAATCATTTTGTCGAATTAATCAGCATTCAAACAAAAATAGCGAAAAAAATCGTTTGAGGGCTTGCGACTAAAACGATTTCTCGTATAATGCGCCTCCCGTACCGATGCAGAATTTGCAGCGTTACGCAGAGCGGGAATAGCTCAGTTGGTAGAGCACGACCTTGCCAAGGTCGGGGTCGCGAGTTCGAGTCTCGTTTCCCGCTCCAAATTTGATTACAGCAGTACCACCAAATTCGATGGCTTTTAAGCATCAGCTTGAAAGACGAAGAATATGCGGGAATAGCTCAGTTGGTAGAGCACGACCTTGCCAAGGTCGGGGTCGCGAGTTCGAGTCTCGTTTCCCGCTCCAAATTCTAATATCCAGTACAAATTATCCACAACGCTAACCAGCGTCGGTGGTGGTTTTTACGTTCGCGATAAATTCTTGTAAACAGACTTATCCACAGCCTTCGTCTATTCACTTAGATCGCTAATTATTTCTTAAATTTTATAAGAATATTTTAATCATTTGATTAATATCATTTTTTTAATATTTGAGAATGTTGAGCGGATCGCTTGCAGTTTTTTTTTCGTTTGCAGGACAAGGCGTTCAAATTTTTATTCACATCCTGTGGACATTTCACGCATCACGTTTTAACCCCTTTTCAATCACACGGACCAGGCGCTGTTTTTGCGGGAGCTGGACTTCAGTTGCATTAGCGCTGCGCTTGATTAATTGTTGCGCAATCGCCCAATCAATGTGCTCATCAAGAAGTGGGTGCTCACCTTTCCGTTGCTGTAACTTCTCCAGAATCGCCTCATCCCACGGTGCATTTCCCAATGCCACGGCAATATTTCGCAGCCAACGTAAATGGCCAATTCGACGAATCGCCGAGCCTTCTGTCACGCGCAGGAAATATTCTTCACTCCAGGTGAACAACTCAGCCAGCTCCGGCGCATGCAACTTGCTGCGCGGGCTAAAGTCGTCTTCTGTGGTTAATTGTGAGAAACGGTTCCACGGGCAAATCAGCTGGCAGTCATCGCAACCGTAGATTCGGTTGCCGATAAGCGGCCTGAACTCTTCCGGGATTGCACCTTCAAGTTCAATAGTGAGATAAGAAATACAACGGCGAGCGTCAACAGTGTAGGGTTCTACAATCGCGCCAGTCGGGCAGATGGTCATGCAGGCCACACACCGCCCACACTTTTCCTCGATGGGTTTATCAATTGGAAGCGGGATATCGACTAACAGTTCGCCCAGGAAAAAGAACGAACCTGCTTCCTGATTGAGGATTAGTGAGTGCTTACCTGTCCAGCCAAGCCCGGCTTTTTCAGCCAATGGACGTTCAAGAATCGGCGCTGAATCCACAAAAGGTCTAAAATTCAGCGTGGAACAATGGGACTGGATCATTTCGCCCAGTTTTTTGAGCCGATTACGTAGCAGTTTGTGGTAGTCACGGCCAAGGGCGTAGCGGCTGATGTAACCAATTTTGGGGTTTTTGAGCGTGGAGGCAAAAGCCGCATTTGCGGGGAGATAGTTCATCCGCACGCTGATAACGCGCAAAGTGCCCGGCAGCAATTCGTGTGGTCGGGCACGCATCATGCCGTGACGGGCCATCCAATCCATCTCGCCATGATATTGTTTATCCAGCCACATTTGGAGCGCAGGCTCGCTGGCAGAGAGATCGGTATCGGTTATGCCAACTTGTTGGAAACCGAGTTCGATACCCCACTGCTTGATATTTTGCGCTAATTGATTGAGATCGAGGGGCTGTGACATGACGGACCTGAGCCTAAAAATAACCGCCAAAAGTATACCACATTCAGTCTGGTCCGCAGACTGGCTGCGCACCGCTGAGAAACACGCGGCAGATTACTTAGGGTTAACGCTATACGAATTGATGCAGCGGGCAGGGGCTGCGGCATTTAATCTTGCACGCGAACTCTATCCACTAACCCAACACTGGCTTGTTGTGTGCGGGCATGGCAACAACGGCGGCGATGGTTATGTCGTCGCGCGACTTGCGCAGGCTGCCGGTATTCGCGTCACTTTACTGGCGATAGAAAGCGACAAGCCTTTGCCTGAAGAAGCCGCTTACGCACGTGATGCCTGGCTGGATGCAGCAGGTGTGATTCATGCGCCAGAACATGTCTGGGCAGACGATATCGATCTTGTGATTGACGGCGTACTTGGCACCGGACTTAACAGTGCTCCCCGAGATGTTGCCGCGCAGCTGATAGAAAAGTGCAATCAGCATGCGGCACCTGTCGTCGCGCTGGATATCCCTTCCGGCTTGCTTGCAGAAACCGGTGCAACACCTGGCGCTGTGATCAACGCTTCCCACACCATCACCTTTATCGCCCTTAAACCCGGGCTTCTGACCGGAAAAGCTCGCGATGTCGTGGGCAAACTGCATTTTCATGCTTTGGGTCTTGAAGCCTGGCTGAATGGGCAGACTGCGCCGATAACTCGCGTGGACAGTGCGCAGTTAGTTGGCTGGTTGCCGCCACGCAAGCCGACCTCACACAAAGGTACGAACGGGCGTTTGGTGATTATAGGTGGCGACCATGGGACTGCGGGTGCCATTCGCATGACCGGAGAGGCTGCGCTACGCGCTGGAGCGGGGTTGGTCAAGGTTTTAACTCGTTCAGAAAATATTGCACCGCTTATTACCGCCCGACCTGAACTGATGGTTCAGGAACTCACATCAAATTCACTTGATGAATGTCTCGAATGGGCAGATGTGGTGGTTATTGGTCCCGGGCTTGGGATGCATGAATGGGGCAAAAAAGCCCTGGAAAAAGTAGAGAACTGCCGTAAACCGATGCTGTGGGATGCAGATGCGCTCAACCTTCTGGCAATCAATCCCGATAAACGTCAGAATCGCGTTATTACACCGCATCCGGGAGAAGCCGCCCGGCTGTTAAATTGCGCAGTATCACAAATTGAGAGTGACCGCTTACTTTCCGCAGACCGTCTTGTAAAACGTTATGGCGGAATTGTGGTCTTAAAAGGTGCCGGTACGGTTGTTGCCAGCCAAAACGGCGAATGCTCACTCATTGATGTGGGAAATGCCGGGATGGGAAGCGGCGGTATGGGGGATGTGCTATCCGGAATCATCGGAGCATTGCTGGCACAGAAGTTAACCTCGTATGATGCGGCATGTGCCGGATGTGTTGTACATGGCGCTGCTGCTGATGTGCTTGCTCAGCGCTTCGGTACACGCGGCATGTTAGCAAGCGACTTATTCTCGACGATGTACCCTTTTGTTAACCCGGATTTGAATAGCAAAGAAAATGATTAATCGAGTTATCGCATTACCTGATGAAACTGCGACCTTAGAATTGGGTGCGCGTCTGGCAAAAGCCTGTGTCGGTGCCACCGTGATTCATCTGTATGGTGACCTGGGTGCGGGAAAGACAACATTCAGCCGTGGTTTTGTGCAAGCGTTGGGCCACAAAGGCAATGTTAAGAGCCCAACTTACACGTTGGTTGAACCTTATGAACTTGGCGATTTGATGGTGTATCACTTTGATCTCTATCGCCTTGCTGATCCAGAAGAACTCGAATTTATGGGAATTCGTGACTATTTTACCAATGACGCAATTAGTCTGGTGGAATGGCCGCAAAAAGGCCAGGGTGTGCTGCCGGAACCGGATGTCGAAATACACCTAAGTTACCAGGCCGAAGGGCGCGAGGCGTGCCTGAAAGCAGTTTCCTCATCTGGTGAGTCGTTACTGGCGCGGTTTGCCAAATAACAAGGATGACGGGATGATCGTTCGCGTGAAAAGTTGGTTGATGGCGGCGTGCTTACTGTTGCTTACGGCACAGTCGGGTGCCGCGAGTTTAGCGGATATTCAGGTATCAAATGGCGATTCTCAGGCGCGAATCACCTTTAGTTTTATTGGTGATCCTGAGTATGCCTTTTCTCAGGATGACAAAAAAAGCGTTGCTCTGGATATCAAACAAACCGGTGTGATTCGCGGTTTACCTCTGTTGTTCAGTGGAAATAACCTGGTGAAAAGCATTCGTTCAGGGCAACCGAAAGACAGCGATTCCTTACGCCTGGTGGTTGATCTCACTGAGCCTGGCAAAACTCGCGCTGTAAAGCAGCAAAATGGTTCTAATTACACGGTCGTGTTTACGATTAACGCCGATGTGCCGCCACCGCCACCTCCACCACCGGTTGTTGCCAAACGCGTGGAAGCCCCACCAGTTACCCGACCGACAGAACCGGCAAAAAATCCGTTTAACCCGCAAACCGTTACTGGCGCAGTCAGTTCGAATACGGCGATGCATCCTGCGCGAACTCAACGCACCACAACTCAATCCGATACCGTGGTTGTGGCGATTGATGCTGGCCATGGTGGACAAGACCCGGGTGCGATTGGTCCAGGTGGGACGAAAGAGAAAAACGTCACTATTTCTATTGCCCGTAAACTGCGTTCCTTGCTCAATGACGACCCGATGTTTAAAGGCGTACTGACCCGTGATGGAGACTATTTCATTTCAGTGATGGGGCGCTCTGACGTAGCGCGTAAGCAGAACGCTAATATTCTGGTTTCCATTCATGCGGATGCTGCGCCTAACCGCGATGCGACCGGAGCATCCGTCTGGGTGCTGTCAAACCGCCGTGCAAATAGCGAAATGGCGGGCTGGCTCGAACAGCACGAGAAGCAATCCGAGTTGCTGGGTGGTGCGGGCGATGTACTGGCCAATAGCCAGGCTGACCCGTATCTGAGTCAGGCGGTACTGGATTTGCAGTTCGGCCATTCCCAGCGTGTCGGGTATGATGTGGCGACAAAAGTGTTGGCTCAAATGCAACGTGTCGGCGCGTTACACAAGCGTCGCCCTGAGCATGCAAGCCTTGGCGTATTGCGCTCACCAGATATCCCTTCTGTGCTAGTGGAAACCGGGTTTATCAGTAACAACTCGGAAGAGCGCCTGCTTGATAGCGATGATTATCAGCAAAAAATTGCCCAGGCCATTTATCAAGGGTTGAGGGACTATTTCCAGACGCATCCGTTACAATCAGCACCTGGCCCGGGGCAAACCGCACGTTCGCAAGGTGCGGGTCTCGATCAGGTCGCGATTACTCAATAAGGAAATTTCATGCCGATTCAGGTTCTGCCGCCGCAACTTGCCAACCAGATTGCTGCTGGCGAAGTGGTAGAGCGCCCCGCATCGGTGGTGAAGGAACTGGTTGAGAACAGTCTTGATGCAGGCGCCACGCGTATTGATATTGATATTGAACGCGGTGGCGCCAAGCTCATTCGTATTCGTGATAACGGCTGCGGTATCAAAAAAGATGAGCTGGCGTTAGCCCTGGCTCGTCATGCGACCAGTAAAATCGCCACACTTGATGATCTTGAGGCCATTATTAGCCTCGGTTTTCGTGGTGAAGCGCTAGCGAGTATTAGCTCAGTCGCACGACTGACATTAACCTCGCGCACCGCCGAGCAAAGCGAAGCGTGGCAGGCCTATGCCGAAGGGCGTGAACAGGATGTGACGGTAAAACCCGCAGCGCACCCTGTCGGAACCACGCTTGAAGTGTTGGATTTGTTCTACAACACCCCCGCTCGTCGCAAATTCAT
>Ga0105251_10002604_pt1 | contig 13958 bp, 14 predicted proteins | sample KBSS64metaG_FD_80424 | JGI IMG/M metagenome (GOLD analysis project Ga0105251, IMG submission 80424) | Switchgrass rhizosphere microbial communities from Kellogg Biological Station, Michigan, USA - KBS S6-4 metaG | ecosystem: Host-associated > Plants > Roots > Rhizosphere > Soil | place...
CTTCGACGTGCTTCGCCCCTTCGAAGAGGAAGTGGTAACCCCCAGCTCGACGCTTTCGCCCGGCGCCATGCGCAGGTCCCGCTCGGCGCTGTTGTTGCTGGACAGCACCACGCCGACGGCACACACCGCCAGGCCCAGGTGCGCCAGTTGCATGCCCCAGTAGCTGCGGGTCAGGCCCCGCACACCCTTGGCCAGGCCTTTGTGGCGGGTCTTGTCGACGATGTCGCGCAGGCCACCGAGCACCACCCAGGCCGCCAGGGCGAAGGCACTCAGGGTTGGCCAGTCGAAATCGTCGACGATCAAGCCCGCGACCGGCGCCAGCACCGCGCTACCGACCAGTACCGGGGTCATCATGCTGACCAGCCATTTGACCGGGGTGTCTTTCCAGCGCACCACCACGCCCAGGCTCAGCACCACCATCAGCAGCGCCATCAACGGCAGGAACAGGGCATCGAAGTAAGGCGGGCCCACCGACAGCTTGGCCCCGGTCAGGGCATCGAGCACCAGCGGGTAGAGGGTGCCGAGCAGAATCATCGAGGCCGCCACCACCAGCACCAGGTTGTTGGCCAGCAGCAGCGTTTCACGCGACCACAGGGCAAAGCCGACCTGGCTCTTGACCACCGGGGCACGCAGGGCGAACAGGGTCAGCGAGCCACCGACCACGAACAACAGGAAGATCAGGATGAACACGCCGCGCGCCGGGTCGGCCGCGAACGCGTGCACCGAGGTCAGCACGCCGGAGCGGACCAGGAAGGTACCCAGCAGGCTCAACGAGAATGCAGCGATCGCCAGCAGCACGGTCCAGCTCTTGAATACACCGCGCTTTTCGGTCACTGCCAGCGAGTGGATCAGTGCGGTGCCCACCAGCCAAGGCATGAACGAGGCGTTTTCCACCGGGTCCCAGAACCACCAGCCGCCCCAGCCCAGCTCGTAGTAGGCCCACCACGAGCCGAGGGTGATGCCGACGCCAAGGAACGCCCAGGCGACGATGGTCCAGGGCCGCGACCAGCGCGCCCAGGCCGCATCCAGGCGCCCGCCGAGCAGCGCGGCGATGGCGAAGGCAAAGGCCACCGAGAAGCCCACATAGCCCATGTACAGCATCGGCGGGTGGACGATCAGGCCGAAGTCCTGCAGCAGCGGGTTGAGGTCACGGCCATCGGTCGGCACCTGCGGCAGCAGGCGCTGGAAAGGGTTGGAGGTGATGATCAGGAAGCTCAGGAAGCCGACGCTGATCATGCCCATCACCGCCAGCACACGGGCCAGCATCACCTGCGGCAGCTGGCGCGAGAAGATCGACACGGCGAAGGTCCAGCCACCGAGGATCAGCGCCCACAGCAGCAGCGAGCCTTCGTGGGCGCCCCAGACCGCACTGAACTTGTAGTACCAGGGCAAGGCGCTGTTGGAGTTGCTGGCCACGTAGGCGACCGAGAAGTTGTCGGTCATGAACGCGTGGGTCAGGCAGGCAAAGGCGAACACCAGGAAGGTGAACTGGCCCCAGGCTGCCGGCCGCGCCAGGCCCATCCACAGGCTGTCACCGCGCCAGGCACCAAGCAGCGGCACCGTGGCCTGCACGGCGGCAAAGCAGATTGCCAGGATCATCGCCAGCTGGCCGAGTTCGGGGATCACCAATGCCGCGTTCATGGCTTGGCCTCCGCGCCGCTGGCCGCCTGGCCGCTTTCCTTCAAGGCCTTGGTGACTTCTGGCGGCATGTACTTCTCGTCGTGCTTGGCCAGCACTTCGTCAGCGACCACCACACCGTCGCCGTTGAGCTTGCCGAGGGCAACGATGCCCTGCCCTTCACGGAACAGGTCCGGCAGGATGCCGCGGTAGGTGATCGGCACCGACTTGTTGAAGTCGGTGACCACGAAACGCACGTCAAGCGAATCGGAGGAACGCTGCACCGAACCCTTCTCGACCATGCCACCCGCCCGGATGCGCGTGTCCAAAGGCGCCTCGCCGTTGGCGATCTGGGTCGGGGTGTAGAACAGGTTGATATTCTGTTGCAGGGCGCTCAAGGCAAAGCCGACGGCAATCGCAACACCGACCAGCAGGCCGAGGATCAGGAACAGGCGTTTCTTGCGCTGCGGATTCACTGGTTGTTCTCCCGGCGCAAACGGCGCGCCTCATCTTGCAGGTAGCGACGGCGGGCCAACAGGGGTGCGGCGACATTCAGCGCCAGCACCGCCAGGCAGATGCCATAGGCCGACCAGACATACAGGGCATGGTGGCCCATGGCGAGAAAATCGCCAAAGGAAGCGAAACTCATCGCGCGGCCCTCCGCCCCAGGCTGTTCAACACTTCATCCTTGACCCAACTGGCGCGCGCCTCACGCTTGAGTACCTCCAGGCGCATGCGCAGCAGCAGCACGGCACCGAAGAAGCAGTAGAAGCCCAGTGCCGTGCACAGCAGCGGCAACCACATCTCGGCCGGCATCGCCGGTTTTTCGGTGAGGGTGAAGGTGGCGCCCTGGTGCAGGGTGTTCCACCACTCCACCGAGTACTTGATGATCGGAATGTTGATCACGCCGACGATGGCCAGCACCGCGCAGGCCTTGGCGGCGCTGTCACGGTTGCTGATGGCCTGGCCCAGGGCAATGATGCCGAAGTACAGGAACAGCAGGATCAGCATCGAGGTCAGCCGGGCGTCCCAGACCCACCAGCTGCCCCAGGTCGGCTTGCCCCAGATGGCCCCGGTGACCAGCGCCACGGCAGTCATCCAGGCGCCGATGGGCGCAGCACATTGCAGGGCGACATCGGCCAGTTTCATCTTCCACACCAGCCCCACCGCGCCAGCCACGGCCAGCAGCACATAGCAGGACTGCGCCAGCATCGCCGCCGGCACGTGGATGTAGATGATGCGGAAGCTGTTGCCCTGCTGATAGTCCTCGGGGGCGAAGGCCAGGCCCCAGACCACGCCGGTGACCAGCAAAAGGACGGCAGAGATGGCCAGCCATGGCAGCATGCGGCCGCTGATGGCATAGAACCATTTCGGCGAACCCAGTTTGTGGAACCACGTCCAGCTAATTTTCATCAGGTACATCCGGTATTAGCCGGGCTTGGGAGCCCGGGACTCGTTATTCGCCGACGCTGATCTTCAGGCCGGCCGCTATCGCAAAGGGTGCCAGGGTGACCGCCAGGGCAGTCAGGCTGGCGAGCCAGAGCAGATGGCCGGTGGCAGGCATATTCTGCAACGCCGCCTGCAACGCACCACTGCCCAGGATCAATACAGGGATATACAACGGCAGAATCAGCAACGCCAGTAACAAACCACCGCGCTTGAGACCGACCGTCAGCGCAGCGCCGACCGCCCCCAGCAAGCTCAATACCGGCGTGCCCAGCAGCAGCGAGCCGAGCAGCACCGGCAGGCAGTGGCTGGGCAACCCCAGCATCAGCGCCAGCAATGGCGCCAACAATACCAGCGCCAGCCCGGAAAAGATCCAGTGCGCCAGCACCTTGGCCAGCACCAGCATGGCCAGCGGGTGCGGTGACAGCACCCACTGCTCCAGCGAACCGTCCTCGAAATCGCTACGAAAAAGGCCGTCGAGCGACAGCAGCACGGCCAGCAAGGCCGCGACCCAGACCAGCCCAGGCGACAAGGTTTGCAACAATTGGCTTTCCGGGCCAACCGCCAACGGGAACAGCGCCACGACGATGGCGAAGAAGACCAGCGGGTTGGCCAGCTCTGCCGGGCGGCGGAACAGCAAGCGCGCTTCGCGGCGCAGCAACAGGATGAATACGCTCATGCCGCCCATTGCCCCAGATTGAGTTCACGGTACCCCGAGGGTTTGCGTTCCAGCGTGTGGTGGGTGGTCAGCACGACCGTACCGCCCTGTTCGCAGTGGGCGGCCAGGTGCGCTTCGAGCTGGGCCACGCCCTGCTTGTCGAGCGCGGTGAAGGGTTCGTCGAGGATCCACAGTGGCGGGCTGTCCAGGTGCAGTCGGGCCAGGGCCACACGGCGCTGCTGGCCGGCGGACAAGGTATGGCAGGGGACATCTTCGAAACCGCGCAGGCCGACCGCTGCCAGTGCCGCCCAGATTGCATCCGGGGTCGCAGGCTGATGCAACGCGCAGAGCCAGGTGAGGTTTTCCTCGGCGGTGAGCAGGTCCTTGATGCCGGCGGCGTGGCCGATCCACAGCAGGATGCTGGCCAAGGCATGGCGCTGCTCGCCAAGCGGCCGGCCACCCAGCAGGATCTGCCCGGCAGTCGGCTGCATCAGCCCGGCCAACAGGCGCAACAGGCTGGTCTTGCCACTGCCGTTGGGGCCGCTGATCTGCAGCATGTCGCCGGGGCGCAACTCGAAATCGAGGTGCTCGAACAACAGGCGCCAGTCGCGCTCGCAGGCCAGGCCCACGGCTTGGAGGTGAAGGGTCACGGATTCGCCTTATCTATATGCTTCTCAAGTCGCCCACCTCGCTGCCGTTATACTGGCAGTGGCGGGCGGCAGGCATTATTACATGTGCTGCCACGCTGCCAAGAGGGCGGGCCCCACAGGTTGTATACAATCATGACTGAAATCAATAGTCTCGGCGCACAAACCGCCATCAATCCGCAGGCGATCAAGGCCCAGCTGACCGGGGAACTGCTCAGCCTGACCCAGGCTCAGCCGGGGCTGCTCAAGCCCGGCGAAACCGCTCAGGCCCAAGTGCTGACGATGCGCCAGAGCGGCAGCATCTTCCAGTTGGTGCTGCAGGTGATCCAGGCCAGCGGCAGCCAGACCCAGGTTCAGGCCACTGCCAGCCAGCCGATCTTGCAAGGCAGCCAGCTTACCGTCAGCCAGCCCGAGAGCAATCGCCTGGCCGTCATGGTGCAGCAGGCCAGCGCCAACAACGTCGCCACCCTCACCCAGCTCGACACCAGCAAGGTGCCGGTCGGTACCCTGCTGCAGGGCAAGGTGCTGACCAACCAGCCGTTGCCGGACACCGCCAGCTTCCGCTCGCTGGTCAGCCTGCTCAACACGGCCCAGGCCGGCGCCACCCTCACCATCGACAGCCCGCGCCCGCTGCCGATCGGCAGCCTGCTCAGCGCCCTGGTGCAGGGCGATCAGTCGCTGCGCTTCGTGCCGCTCAGCGGCCGCCAGGAACAACTGAACATCGCTCAGCAGCTGCTGGCCCAGCAAGGCCGCCAGGCGTCCCTGCCGGGCCTGCTCGGTGCGCTGCAGCAGCTTGCCAGCAGCCCGAGCAGTGACGGCGAGCTGCGCAGCACCGCCAGCAGCCTGCTGGCCAGCCTGCCGGACGCCCGCCAGCTCAGTGACGGCAAAGCCCTCGCCCAGGCCCTGAACAACAGCGGTACCTTCCTCGAGGCCAAGCTGCTCGGCGGCCTCAGCGCCGGCGTGGCCAGCGACCTCAAGGCACAGCTGGTGCGGCTGGTGGGACAGGCCTCGCTGAGCGCGCCCGCCAACCCGGTGACGGCCTCCAGCACCCTGGCCCAGGCCCTGCCAGCCATGGCCCGCAGCGCGCTGGGCATGCTCGACCGGGTCAGCCCAAGGACCGCGCCAGGCGCGTTCCCGCTGCCGTCACGGCTGCTGCAGGCCATGGAGGACGAAGGCGACCTGCAACAGCTGCTGCGCCTGGCCGCCGCCGCCATCTCGCGCCTGCAGAGCCACGCCCTGAGCAGCCTGCAGCAATCCGGGACGCTGGATAATGGCAACCTGCAGACCACCTGGCAGACCGAAGTACCGATCCGTCACGGCCAGGAGTTCATTCCCCTGCAAGTGAAGCTGCAGCGCGAAGAAACCCCGGAGCAACAGGCCGAGCGCCAGCAGCGCGAGCAGCAAGACCCGCTACAAGCGCTGTGGCGGATCGATCTGGCATTCGACCTGGCGCCATTGGGCCCCCTGCAGGTTCAGGCGCAACTCAGCCAGGGGCGCCTGTCTGGCCAACTGTGGGCCGAGCGCGAGCAGACCGCGCGCCTGATCGACAGCCAGCTCGGCGCCCTGCGCGAACGCCTGCTGGCCCGTGGCCTGGAGGTCGGCGACCTGGAGTGCCACCCCGGCATTCCGCCACAAGGCCCGCGCACGCGGGTGGAACAACGCTGGGTAGACGAGAACGCATGATCGACAAGCAACCGCGCCAGGCCATTGCCCTGAACTACGACGGCCAACAGGCTCCGACCCTGACCGCCAAGGGCGACGACGAACTGGCCGAGGCCATACTCGCCCTGGCCCGCGAACACGAAGTGCCGATCTACGAGAACGCCGAACTGGTGCGCCTGCTGGCACGCCTGGAGTTGGGCGAGCAGATCCCCGAGGCGCTGTACCTGACCATCGCCGAGATCATCGCCTTTGCCTGGCAGCTGCGCGGCAAGGTCCCGTACGGCTTCGACGATGCGCCCCAGGGCGAGCGTGACGTGACCGAGGCGCAGCCACGCCTTGCCGGGCCACCCGCCTGAGTTACCCTGCCCAGCACTATTTACCGCTCTGCGCCTGACCAATCGTTCGACTCTGTGGCCTTTGATTCGCCACGGAGACGGAGATGCCCAGCCCCCACATCAATGCTGCCGGCGTGCAGTTCGTACGTAACCATCTGACCACCCTGCCCCGGCCCGACCGTGAGGCCAAGCAAGCGATAGGCACCTGGCTGTCGGCACAAGGCGTGAACCTCGACCCCGACCAGATCGACGTCGTCACACTGCATGTCCACCCAAACGGGATAGCCAGCTACCAGGCGGTGGTCGTCCAGCGCCTTAGCCTTACTCAAGCCGTACTGACGAACTGGCAAGGCGAATCCAACAACGATTTCTTCGGCGGATTGTTCAGGCAACCCTGGGCGGGGCGGCTTCCAAGCAATGGCCCGATCACCCTTGTCGACCAACTGCCTGCACAACCCATTTACGATAACGGTGCTTGGTATGAAGTGTTCAACGGCCTGTTCAAGCGCTCAACACCCACCCGCTACGATCACTCGACACTGCTCGACGTTCGCGCCGAAGCCCTGTACGACCACATCGAGGCACTCGATTTCCACACCCGCTACAAGGCCTCGCTCGATACGTACTGGCACCAGCACCTGCCGGACTATCGCCTGTGCTGCAAACTCAACTTCATCGCAGCCTGCAACCAGCAAGTCGCCGAAGGCAGCCTGAGCGATGCCGCACGCAAGCTGGCCTGGCGCGCAGCCGAGCTGATTCCCCGTGGCAAGGGCCTGCGCCTGAGCACGTTGAGCATTTATGGCTATGCGGCCAGTGATCTGCTTTACATCAACGATGCCAGCAGCGACCTCACACTGCTGTACGCGCCCGGCAACAGTTCGCCGCTGCTGGAGTTCGCCAGTGAAAACCTGCTCAAGGACTGGGTTGGCCAGCAGTGCAAGAAGGCCGCCGGGCGCCAGGCGTTGAAACAGCATTTCCGCCTGGCAGACGGCCCGCAAGGCATCGACTTCAGCGGCCTGGACACCGCACTGGAAGGCTTGGGTGAATACCCGCGCAGCCACAGGCTGCCCCCGGAGCATGGCTTTTTCAATGACGACGGTACATGGCCGCCGAGGACCTACGTCAACTACCGCCCCGGCAAGTACAACCCCAGAATCACCGGCGACCTGTTCCAGGCGATGGCCGAACGTCAGCGCCAACGCAGTTACGACGATGCCGACTTCCTGATTACCAGCAACAGCGAAATCATCAAGTCCCGGTGGGCGGGCTACCTCAACACCACCCTGACCCTGCTGGCACCCCTGACCTTCGTGGTGCCTGGCCTCGCGCCACTGCTGGCGCTGGGCGGCATCGCCCAGATCGGGCTCGGCCTGGACCAGGCGATCAACGGCAAGACCTTGCAAGACAAACAGCACGGCGTAGGCAACATCACCTATGGTCTGTTGAATGCAACGCCATTGGCCGTCGAAGCGGTGCTCAAGGGCGATGCCCTGTTTCGCTGGCAGCAGGACGATTTCGTCGCGCCACGCCAGGTCAACGAGCAATGGGGCTACCCGCTGAGCCCCGTCAGCCCGCCCCACTTGCCCGACCTGGATGTCGCGGCCTACTTCCACCGCCCTGCGCGCATCGCCCCATTACCGGATGGCAACGCCACGGTTGCCAACTCGGTGAGGCGCTTTCCTCGCTACAACGGTGATGTCGACCATCTCCTGGGCTATCTGGAGGAATTCCCTGGGTATGTGGAATCACTGGACCTGGTCTACGACGTGCAGGCCGACCTGTTCATTACCGAGGAAGGCACCAACGAAGTAAACCCGACCTATTACGAAGCCGAACCAGGGACCGGCAACATGCGCATCGTCAGCAACGAAGGGCGGCAGGTCACGGACGCGATGCGCATGTCGTCCCTGCGCGCGCTAGGCATCGATGTGCTGTTTCCGGTGCAACTCCCCGCCGCGGCAATCGACGGCGCTCACCCCATCCCCAAATTGATCTCGTCACTCTGGGTCGGAGACAAGACGCTTGGCAACGGACTGATCGATATCCTGGCGGCCAATGCAGCAAAGCTGCGAAACAGCCCTTACCAGTATCGACTGTTCCTGTCGAAGGCAGACCCAGGGGTGTACGTGCAAAACCTCGAAAAGCTGCGTGCGAACGTGCCTGGCTTGCAGGTGTTGCCACTGGAAGAACAACCCTTTTTCGCGGCCTTCGCACAGAGCGAGTACTTCGACCAGTATCAATCCGCGATCGCGGGCAATGGCGGAGTGGCCACCAACTTCGCTTCCGCATCGGACGTGTTGCGCTACCCCATGCTGCATGCCGAAGGTGGGTTGTACATGGACGTCGATGACCAACTGCTGAACCCGGCATTGTCGGTCGACGGCCCACACGACAGTGCTGCCATCGACACGCTCGAACTGGCAACCGGCGATGATGGGCTCCTGCTTCATCCACCCCTGCAAAACGAAAAGCTGGGCATGAACAACCTGTACAACACCAGCATGATCGGCAGCCATCCAGGCAACCCGACACTGCGGGCCATTTCCGAAGAAATGCATGCGCGCTACCGGCTCAATACCGATTTCTACCACGCCCGCCCCACACTGGCCGACGATCCGCAAGGCTTCTACCGCTACGCCAACCGTTTGAGCCAGCTGACCGGCCCGGCGATGCTGAACGCCGTGATAGACCGACTGCTGCCCGACCTTTACCGACTACGCCAGGTCCATAACCTGTACGCGATGCCACGCATCAACAGCTACCTGTACATCGACCTGGAAGCCTTCAAGGCCCTGCAGCGCGAGCGCCTGCCGCTCAACCGCCTGGCCAGGGTCGGCGGCTTGCACTCGTGGGCCAGCACCTGAAGCAGGTACGAAAAAGGCGACCTCAGGTCGCCTTTTTTGGGTCATTCCGAGCGGTGCAACTTGCGCATCAGCTCCGCCTCGGCCTGGGTCAGGCCACAGGTTTCGGTCAACTCCGACACACTCGCGCCCATCCCCACCAGCTTGGCAGCCTGGCTGAAGGTGACGCTGTTGGGGTCGCGTTGTTCCAGGCGTTCCAGGCGGTCAGGCCAGGTCGCTACCGCCGCGCGCAGCTCGTGAATGGCCTCGCCCATGCGCACGCTACCGTTCTGGTAGTCGTCCAGGCGCTTGGCCAAATCCTTGATGCGCTGGTCGCGCAAGGCATCGCCCACGGCCTGCTGCGCCGCCAGTTCGCGCTGGCGCTTGCTGTAGTTGAGAAAGAACCACAAGCTCACGGCCCACAGCAGCGCCAGGAAGATTACCGCCACCTCGAAGATCAACTCAGATGTTCTCCAGCTCGGACCACTCTTCCTCGGTCATCATCTTGTCCAGCTCGACCAGGATCAGCAGCTCGCCGTTCTTGTTGCACACGCCCTGGATGAACTTGGCCGACTCTTCGTTACCCACGTTCGGCGCCGTCTCGATCTCCGACTGACGCAAGTACACCACCTCGGCGACGCTGTCGACCAGGATGCCGACCACTTGCTTGTCAGCCTCGATGATGACGATGCGGGTGTTGTCGGTCACGTCCGACGGCATCAGGCCAAAGCGCTGGCGGGTATCGATCACCGTCACCACGTTGCCGCGCAGGTTGATGATGCCCAGCACGTAGCTAGGCGCGCCCGGCACCGGTGCGATCTCGGTGTAGCGCAGCACTTCCTGCACCTGCATGACGTTGATGCCGTAGGACTCGTTGTCCAGACGGAAGGTTACCCACTGCAGGATCGGATCTTCAGAACCTTGCGCAGACGACTTTTTCATTCCCCTAGCCCTCTAAATCCGCTGTTGGCGGTTGTGTTCGGTGTCATTTGTGTTTGGCGTGCAACTGCTTGACCGCGCCGCTGGCGATCAGCTCGGCCAGTTCGGCGACGTCGAGCAGTGCACACATGTGTTCGATGACCGTGCCGGCCAACCAGGGGCGCTGGCCACGCTGGCTGCGCCACTTGATCTCGGCCGGGTCCAGGCGCAGCGAACGGCTGACCTGATGCACCGCCAGGCCCCATTCGTAGCCCTGCACGGAAATCACGTAATTAAGGCCCTGGCGAAAGTCTTCGCGGTAGCGGTCGGGCATGACCCAGCGTGCGGTATCCAGCACCTTGAGGTTGCCGGCCTGGCAGGTAAGGATGCCAAGAAACCAGTCCGGCTGGCCGAACAGCGGTGTCAGCTCCTGGCCTTCCAGGCTGTAGATCGAGCCCAGGCATACCAGTGGTACTGCCAAGGTCAGCCCGGCGACGTCGAACAGCAGGCACTCGAACGGCTCGGCAGCCCAGGCCGGGCGACCCTCGATGCTGGCCGGCGGAACCGGTGTGCCAGCCATGCTGGCCGCTGGCAGGTGCACTTCCACCAAGGGGGCAACCGGCTCCGGCGCCGGCACCTCGGTCAGCACCGGGATGCTGGCCTCGGCCACCACTTCAGCCTCGACCAGCGCCACCACCGGCTGCTCGACGGGCAGCACGGTTGGCAGCACCTTCATCTGCGGCTCGGCAAAGGGCCTGGCTGCAGGCGTTGGCAGGCGTGCGTCGCGCGCCTGCTCTTCACGCACTGCCGCGACGAATTCGTCGTTAGCCGTGGGTACTTCGGCCGGCGCGGGCAGGTCGAGGATATCCTCGGCCTCGGTGGCCTCCTGCAACAGCCCATCGAGGTACGACTGCAGGGCCAGTTGCGGCTTGGTGCCGACAGGTCGGTTCATGACGCCACCTGCGCGGCCGGCTTGTAGGTCAGCATATGCTTGAGCAGCGCCCGGTAAGCGATCACCCCGCGGCTCTTGCCATCGAACTGCGACGGTGTGACACCGTTGCGGCTGGCATCGCGCAGGCGCGTATCGACCGGGATGTAGCCCTGCCACACCTGGTGCTCGTAGGTATCGCGCAGCACCTTGAGGGTGCCCAGCGACGCCTGGGTACGGCGATCGAACAGGGTCGGCACGATCTGGTACGGCAAGGCCTGCTTGCGCGAACGGTTGACCATGGCCAAGGTGCCGATCATGCGCTCCAGGCCCTTCACTGCGAGGAACTCGGTCTGCACCGGGATCACCAGCTGCTGGCTGGCAGCCAGGGCGTTGACCATCAGCACACCCAGCAAGGGCGGGCTGTCGATCAGGGCGAAATCGAAGTCCTGCCACAACTGCGCCAGACTCTTGGCGATCACCAGGCCCAGGCCACTCTGCCCCGGCGATTGACGCTCCAGCACGGCCAACGCGGTGCTCGACGGCAGCAACGAGATACGCTCATCGCTGGTAGGCAGCAACAACTGCCCGGGCAAGCCCTCGGGCACGCTGCCCTTGTGCAGGAACAGGTCGTAGCAGCTGTGCTCCAGGGCGTCCGGGTTGTGCCCGAAATAGCTGGTCATCGAGCCATGCGGGTCGAGGTCGACGACGACCACGCGCTTGCCCGCCTCGGCCAGCAGGCCGGCCAGGGCGATGGTGGTCGTGGTCTTGCCAACGCCACCTTTTTGATTGGCTACTGCCCAGACTCTCATAGGACAACTCTTGTCTCATGGGTGCCACCGGCGCCCACAGGGCATGCGGTGACGGAGAATTGACGGCTCACTTCGCCGTCGTCGCTGCTGGGGCTGGCGGTGCACTTTGTGTGCCAGCACGGCGCAGCGCTGCATCCGGGGTGGCATTGGCACTGCCCGAGCCGGTCAGGCTGCGACGCACTTCGAGGTTGCGGGAAATCACCAGCACCACGCGCCGGTTGCGCGCGCGCCCTTCGGCACTGTCGTTACTGGCAACCGGCTGGTATTCGCCATAGCCCACCGAGGCCATGCGCGCCGGGTTGACCCCCTGCATGGCCAGCAGGCGCACGATGCTCGCCGCCCGCGCCGCCGACAGTTCCCAGTTGGTCGGGTACTGCGCCGTGCGGATCGGCAAGTTGTCGGTGAAGCCCTCGACATGCACCGGGTTGGCGAAGGGTTTGAGGATGTTGCCGACTTTCTCGATGATGTCGAACGCCTTGTCGCTGGGCATGGCGTCGCCACTGCCGAACAGCAAGGACGAGTTGAGCTCGATCTCCACCCACAGTTCGTTGCCGCGCACGGTCATCTGGTCGGACTTGATCAGGTCGCCGAAGGCATCACGCACGTCGTCGCTGATGGTCTTCAGTGGGTCGACGCTGGTCTGCGCCAGGCCTGCATCGGTCTGTTCACTGTCCTTGATCAAGGGTTCTGCCGGCTTCACGCTGAGCGGCTGCTCATCGCCGACCGGAATCGGCTTCATGCTCCGCTCAGGGTCATTGAAGACCCCGAGCAGCGCTTGCGAGATGACCTTGTACTTGCCCTCGTTGATTGAAGAGATCGAATACATGACCACGAAGAAGGCGAACAGCAAGGTGATGAAGTCGGCGTACGACACCAGCCAGCGTTCGTGATTCTCGTGTTCCTCGGTATGACGGCGACGGCGCATGGCTTACTCCATGAAGCCTTGCAGCTTCAGCTCGATCGAGCGCGGGTTCTCACCCTCGGCAATCGACAACAGGCCTTCGAGGAGCATCTCGCGGTAGCGCGACTGGCGCATCACGATGGCCTTGAGCTTGTTGGCGATCGGCAGCAGGATCAGGTTGGCGCTGGCCACGCCGTAGATGGTGGCGACGAAGGCCACGGCGATGCCGTTGCCCAGCTGCGAGGGGTCGGCCAGGTTGCCCATCACATGGATCAGGCCCATGACCGCACCGATGATACCGATGGTCGGGGCGTAGCCGCCCATGCTCTCGAACACCTTGGCGGCCTGGATGTCACGGCTTTCCTGGGTCAGGAAGTCGACTTCGAGGATGCTGCGGATCGATTCCGGCTCGGCGCCATCGACCAGCAGTTGCAGGCCCTTGCGCGCATACGGGTCGGGTTCGGCATCGGCCACACCTTCCAGGCCGAGCAGGCCTTCCTTGCGTGCCACCAGGCTCCAGTTGACTACCCGGTCGATGCCACCGGCCAGGTCGACCCGCGGCGGGAAGAAGATCCAGCGCAGGATCTGCAGCGCGCGCTTGAAGGCTGACAGCGGCGACTGCAGCAATGCCGCCGCCAGGGTGCCGCCGAGCACAATCAGGCCGGCCGGGCCATTGAGCAACGCACCGACGTGGCCACCTTCAAGGAAGTTGCCGCCAACGATGGCGACGAACGCCAGAATCAGGCCAATCAGGCTAAGCACATCCATCAGACACAAGCCTCGACCAGGTGTTTGCCGATTTCATCCAGGCTGTACACCGCGTCGGCCAGGTTGGCTTTGACGATGGCCATGGGCATGCCGTAGATCACACAGCTGGCCTCATCCTGGGCCCACACGGTACTGCCGCCCTGCTTGAGCAGGCGCGCGCCCTCACGGCCGTCGGCGCCCATGCCGGTGAGCACTACCGACAGCACCTTGTCACCGTAGGACTTGGCCGCCGAGCCGAAGGTGATGTCCACGCACGGCTTGTAGTTCAGGCGCTCGTCGCCCGGCAGGATCTTCACCGCACCACGGCCGTCGATCATCATCTGCTTGCCGCCAGGGGCCAGCAGTGCCAGGCCCGGGCGCAGCATGTCGCCATCCTCGGCTTCCTTGACGCTGATGCGGCACAGCTTGTCCAGACGCTCGGCAAAC
>Ga0105251_10002606_pt1 | contig 13953 bp, 18 predicted proteins | sample KBSS64metaG_FD_80424 | JGI IMG/M metagenome (GOLD analysis project Ga0105251, IMG submission 80424) | Switchgrass rhizosphere microbial communities from Kellogg Biological Station, Michigan, USA - KBS S6-4 metaG | ecosystem: Host-associated > Plants > Roots > Rhizosphere > Soil | place...
CGTGCTGCGCCTTTAGCCTGATGCTCAGATGAACCGGTTGCTGCACCCCATTGTTCCTGAACTGCGCCAGCGGCTTCTTTTACTTTATCTTCGATTTTTCCTGACATTTATTGCTCCTTGGTTATGAGTGAGACCCTCAAAGCGTAGCAAAGATAGTGAATTCTGCTCTTCCAGCGGGAGATTTAGGGCTAAGAAATCATTTCTGGCTGTTAATGGCGTGGTGTTTGCGGGCCAGCCATTTCCTGTCTGGCCTTTGAAAAGGCGGCACAGGCAGCCACAGCCGGAGGAGAAGCGATGAAACGTGATACACTGAATGATGATGACTATGAAGAAGTCTGCCGGGTGATTGGCGATGCGGTGATTGTGCTGATGGAGCGCGGTCATGACACCCGCCGTGGCGAAATCTATGACCTGCTAAAACGTACGCGCCAGCAGCGCGCCCATAGTGAACGGGATGAACAGCGGAGGCTGGATCATGCCATCCGGCTGGTCAAACCCGACGTATAGCGGGGGAGCGCCGCGCTACTGCAGCAGCACGCCCTGAATCAGGCTGGCCTCAACAAGGGTGACCTGATCTATTTTCAGCGCCTGCATAAACCCTTCCACCAGTAACAGATTGCTGACGTCGGTGGCGCGGTAGTCACCCGACAGTTCACTGTCGCCTTTCCAGACCTGTTGCTGCGAAAGCTGCTGTAATTCCGTCAGCGTATAGCGATGGGGTTTTCCCGGTAACTGATTGCGGATCGAAAAACCGTGTACGCCTCCAATGCCAATGACCCGACGACCCGCCACATCCTGTTTAATCTGCGGGCTGACCTCATTCGTCGCGTAAAACTGCACAAAGCGCAGCACCGACGGCCGCCAGGAGCCAATCGGGTTAGGGGAGCTGACCTGCGGGCTATTCTTCAGCACCGTCAGAATAAAGTTCTTTAACGTTACCGAGGCCAGCTTACCCTGATAGATATCGGCTACCAGCTTGCCGGACTGCTGTCGCCAGGCGGTCATCTGCATCGACCCGCCGCCAATATCCCAGACCAGTAACTGCTCATCACGGATTGCCGGATCGTTAAGCGCGGCTTTAGCGGAAAGGAAACCGAGTTTCGCTTCCTGCTCTTGCGAGATGATGTTGATTTCCGCACCGGTCTGACGCTGCAACTGTTCAATGACTGCCTGACCGTTACTGGCGTTGCGGAACACCGCCGTGGCGACGCCGCTGATTCGCTGTGGATGAAAGCGCTTTGCGTGCGCAACAAGCTGCTGTAGGGCGGCTACGCCTTCCTGTGTTATCGCCGGATTGAGCTGGTTATCTGCTGAATGCGCTAAGGCATCGTTCCAGGCAACAGCGCGCTGATCCTGATACAGCACTTTTTCAATGCGTAGCTGGCAGACGTTGACGCGCGCAACCGCAACTTTCGTGGTGCCAGAACCGATATCCAGGCCGGCGCGAATTTGCTGGCAACGATCGGCCTGGGCAGCGGCGGCAAAAAACAGCGAGCAGACGAGTGTAAAAGCAGACAGTGCAGCAGAACGCATAGCGACTCCGGTTGCAAAGGGGATCAGCGTGAACGAGCGGCAACGCAGGCCGGATAGACGCTCTCCAGAAAATGACGAAGATGATCAAAACACCATTCGGCGTCATCCGCCTGAGGACAATAGAACTGAATAGTGATTTTTTCGTAATCGCGCTGACGCTGGCGCAGCGCTGACCAGCTCCAGTCGAGTACAGAACGGGCATAATTGACCAAGGTCTCTGCGGGCATCTGATGCTGCTTCTCCTGCCCGGCCAGATAACGGTAGAAGCTCGCCTCCAGCTGCAATGCCTCCTCGTGCCCGTGTTGCGGAAGATCGGGTCGAAAGGCCACATCGATAAAGCCGCAGATAGCATCAGGCCGCTGCTGCCAGTCACAAGCCAGCGTCATAAACAGCCCTTCCTGCAGATTGATCTCTTCGACCAGCCGCCGAAGATTTACTGAGCGGTTCAGCACCGCGATCTCCTCAAGCCGACCGGTTTCCAGCGTCAGATCAAAACCACACGGATTCACTGAGCCATCTGCATTGCGGGTGGCGGAGAAGGGGAAGTCAATATAACCGTTGTTATCCAGACGCTTTTCCATCAGAGGGACCTGCTGCTTGACGTTTCCTGACAATAAACGATCTGGCAGCAGGATTCATCCCTTATGGACAGGTCCAGGTGATTTGGGTGTCCTGATAAGGATTAATCAGGCGGAACTGCTTATCTGACAAGCGTTGCGCATAGTAGCCTTCAGGCGTAACGGCGGAGGGAACATATTTAAATCGATCCAGCGACTGCAGCGGACCACTCTTCACGCTGACATTCTCACGGGTCACCGTGAAGCTGTTAACCAGGTCAAAAATCACGCCCTGAGTTTCCCCCATCGACTGACCATAAATTGTCGAGACCTCACCTGGGCACTCCACCCCTTTCGGGCCAGATGAACATCCAGTCATCATCGTGATGAGGATAAACATGCTTAGTCGCATCATGATTTTCTACCTGCTTCAATCCCTGGGCGTTTTATGACACCGCGTCTTTCCTGCGGCGCCACTAATGTCTTAATCATAGCAGTTTCCAATACGCTTTCTGTTTGAGATTTGTTTAATCGTTAAGCAACAGGAATGTAAAGGGGTGACTTTGCTTATCAATAAACGTTATTCTTGGCTCCTTTGCGCACCACTTAGGCAAATCCAGGGATAAATGATGAAAGAAGAAGAAGCAAGTCTAATGATTATTCGCCATGCAGTTGACCAGCTTGAAGCCGATAAGAAGCAACAAGTGATCGCCTGCTCAGCGGATATTCGTGCAGCAATGCAGGCTTACGATAGCGAGAATGCGGCGCTGGCGCTGATGTTAGTGGCGGCCGAGGTGGCGGCTGAATAATCCTTATCCGGCCAGTATGGCTGCCTGTCTGACTGGCCGGATTACTTTATCTTTTCTCAACTTTCAGCTTTTTGCGCACACCGATTCCATTTTTTAATGGTCTTGGTGTCAATCCCTCATTACCCTCCTGCGATCGTTAATATGTTAAGCTAAAAATTCTTAGTAAAATCAGCGGAGACACAGCATGAAGGCAGCGTTAATTGCCCTGGGCCTGCTGGCCTGTCGCATTGCACCCGCCTGGAGCGAAACCGAATTTCAGCTTAACTGCCCTGGCAGGGCGACCATGACCGTTTCACGTGCTGAATATGGTTTAACCACCCTCATGTGGCCAGAAAATCATTTCCAGATTGCGGCAGGTCAGCAGCGTACCCGTCTGGAAGCGGGCGATAAGGTGGCGATTACCCGATTTCGCAACGGCGATCAGCTGATTGTAAACCAGCGCACTCAAGCCAGTTTCTTTGTCTATCACGACAGCGATAAACTGCTGCCCTGCAGCCGCACCGAAAAACGCGATGTGGATGCGCTGAGCCTGGAGCGCTATGACGATCGTCAGCGTTCCGACAGTTAACCGCCCTGGAGCCACTATGCAACCTGAGATTACCGAGAACGTCACCGCGCAGGACCTGGATGAAGTCAGACTGGGTCTGACTGCGTTCAACAGCAAATATATTAATACTGATGAGATCAGGTCGATCGGCGTGTTTATTCGTGATGACCAGTGCAGAAAGCTGGCCGGGCTGACCGGATCAACCGCCGGAAACTGGCTGCGGATTGATATGCTGTGGGTGAGTGAGGCGCTACGCGGGCAGGGGGCGGGCAGCAAGCTGATGCAGGCGGCAGAGCAGGAGGCGCGGGATCGCGGCTGTCGTTTTGCGCAGGTGGATACCGCCAGTTTTCAGGCGCGACCGTTTTATGAAAAGCTCGGCTATACGCTGCGCTTCAGTCTGGATAACTATCCACGGCATCACCAGCGCCACTATCTGACGAAAGCCCTGTAATCAAAACAAGGGTTGCTGACGCAAATCCAGCGGATTCTGTTCAGCCTCATCAATCGCCGCCAGCCAGCTCTGCAGCGTGACCTTTTTCCAGGAGAGATGTCCACGCGTAGTGCTCATCAGCACCACGTCAGGACGCAGCGATCGATAAAACTCCAGCGTTTGACTCAGCTCAGCCAGATTACTGTCCGGCACCAGCACCGTGACCCACTGATCATGAGAACGTGTCACGGTGTCGCCGACAAACAGATAGGTCAGCCCCAGCGGCGAGGTATAGAGATAACTGCAACTGCCTGGTGTGTGTCCTGGCGTTGACAGTAATTGAAAATCCCCGAAGTGCGTCTCGTGCTGTGAAAAGGTGTCGTCAGGTTCAGCAAAACGGCTTATCGCTCCCAGCGAACGGCTATGGCAGTAAAGCGCGCTACTAAAGCGTTGCTGAATCACCGCCGCGCCGGGCGCAGATTCGTGCCAGTGGGTCAGATAGTGGCGGATGACGCCGCCGCTATCGGCGATGACTTCATGATCAAGCGGGTTTTCTACACGGCCAATCAGCAGATTGCCGCGCGGGTGACGCAGCATAAAGCCATGCATCATCAGGTCGTTAACGGCATCTTCCACCGGAAATTCCGGGGTCGAGATCCACAAATCGTCATACAACGGCTTCAATGTCGATCTCCTGAAACGTACTTTATTCCCGCAGGACGGGGTGGCCGGTTGCCTGTAAATGGGCGTGGCCCTGACTGACCGCTAATCGTGCGCGGGTACCCAGCGGCAGTGTGACGGTGTCAGCAGCATGACCAAAATCTAATCCACTGATCACTGGCAAACCACTGATGTCACGCACGTGTTGCCAGACGGTCTCGAAATTAAACCCATTGTCATACTCTGACAGAGCCGTGCTGGTGAAGCTGCCTGTGACGATCGCCCGCTGGCGCGCCAGAATGCCGCTTTGCTGCAACTGAATGAGCATGCGCTCAATGCGGAACGGATGTTCATTCACATCTTCGATCACCAGAATGCCGTTCTCAATCTGTGGCATCCACGGCGTGCCAATCAGTGAGCAGATCATCGCCAGATTTCCGCCCCACAGCGTACCCTGCCATTCGCCCTGATCTGGCGTTTCACTCTGCCATTTCACCTCTACTGTAGGCGATGTTAGTGCCCGCCAGAAGTGGTGGAGGGTAAATTCAGATAAGGTCGCGGCGCCGAAATTACCCGCCAGCATGGGGGCGCTGAAGGTAATCAGGCCGACCTGCGCCAGTAACGCCAGCTGAATCACGGTGAAGTCGCTGTGGCCACACAGCGCTACTGGCTGATTCATCAGACGGCGCTGCAGGCCGATGTAGTCGATGGATTCCAGTAACCGGCTGGCCCCATAACCGCCTCGCACTGCCAGCACGATATCGGGCAGGGTGCTCAGGCTGGCAAGCTGATTGATATCCGCCAGGCGTTCTGCATCTGTTCCCGCAAAGCGCTGAAAACGGCGGGTGATCACCTGTTCGTTCTCTATCTGATGGCCCGCCGCACGCAGGCGCGCAATAGCCTGCTGCGCCGCAGGTTGGTTGTGACAGTAACCGGAGGGGGAGATAAGACGAACTGAACGTGAAATCATCATACTTTCCTGCTGTTGGCGGCTGACTAACGGCGATGATGGCGAAAAGCCTCGCTGAAGTCACGGTACGCGCCGCATTTTAGTGCATTTAGGATAAACGGTAATTTTGCTCTCAGGCTGCCTGGGTATGATAGCATTCGCCACAACAGCTACGAGACGAAAAATCGCTGAAAATCCGACACCTTATACTCCCGGCGTTACTCCTGACCGGCTGTGCCAGCGAGCCACCGCATCAGGTCGTTAAGCAACGCAACACGCCATTAACTCAGGCACCCCCGTCCAGCGTCAATGGGACCTGGGCAATGTTTACCGAAGATGCCGCCAGTCATTATGGCGTTGATGAGAAGTTGATCAGCGCCATTATCAGTGTCGAGTCGGGAGGAAATCCGGGCGTGGTGAGCCGTTCTAATGCGGTGGGTCTCATGCAGATTAAAGCGTCAACTGCCGGGCGCGAGGTCTATCGCACACTGGGCCGTCGTGGTCAGCCATCGAATGCTGAGTTGCGCGATCCGGCCAAAAATATTGATATCGGCACCGCCTACATCCGTATTCTGCAGAATTCAGCACTGTCAGGCATTCGTGATCCGCTGACACTGCGTTACGCCACCATCGTCTCTTATGCCAACGGTGCAGGGGCGTTGCTGAGGACGTTTTCCAGCGATCGCGATCGGGCCATTGCGATGATTAATTCCATGTCCCCGGATGAGTTTTATCAGCACGTACAGAAAAAGCATCCGGCGGCGCAGGCACCGCGCTATCTCTGGAAAGTGACCACAGCCTACCGCACAATCTGATGGCGTGTGATTACTCCTGCGGCGTGAGCAGTAGTCGCGCCGTGGGATAATCGATATTCAGCACCTTAATGTAACCTCCCAGCAACGCGCCCCGAATCGCCTGCGCTTTTTCCCGTCCGCCTGCCAGCCCCACGACCTGCGGGCACTGTTTAACCTGCGCCAGTTCCATCCCAATCACCGGATCTTCCTCGGCTTTCAGCACCGGCTGACCACAGGCATCAAAGTAGTGCAGGCAGATATCGCCTACTGCGCCGCGCGCTGCCAGCGTCTGCAGCATGTTGCCATCGTAGTAGTTGCCGGAGTTGCGCAGCAGTGCTGACGGTTCCAGGTCGCCAATACCGACAATCGCCAGGTCTACCTGATCAAATTTACTCAGGACTTCGGCGACTTCTGCGTTGGCTGATAGTCGCTGACGATCGGTGACCGAATGCTCAATTGACTGCGACGGCAACAGCCAGGCGGGACAGTTCAGCAGCGCCGCCAGATTCTGCGTCAGAATAGTGGCCTGTACGTTGCCGTTAGCCCCAACGCCGCCCAGCAGCTGAATCACCCCTTTACAGGCGCTGTTAAGCGGATGCAGCGCATCTACCATCGCCCGGATAGTACCGCTCCATGACGAAATGCCAATCAGTTCATCATTACGCAGCCGGGTCTCCAGATAGTGAGCAGCCGCCGATCCAATCGCCTGTTTAATCTGTAGCGACGACGCCTGCTCGGCACATCCACCACAATCGCCTGCGGCAGGTTATAGGTCTGTTCAATGGCCTTTTCCAGCTCCGGATAGACGTTGGCCGGTGGCACCACACTGATCTTGACCACACCTTCTTTCACGCTGCGATTAAGTATGCGTGAGACAAACGACTGCGATAAGGTCAGTGACTGCGCAATGTCGGACTGCTTCATCCCTTCGACATAGTAAAGCGTGGCAATCTTCACCATCAGTCGTTGTTCATCCTGTTTTGCCATCGGTTTTCCCTCTCTGAATCTGCCCGGTATTGTTAACCAGGATGATCAAAATCACAACGCAGGCTAATTTGTGATCGTTTTCGCTTTTTAAAGATCGCGCATTGGACGGCGTGTCCGCGCAGGCGCATAGTCATTATGCATATAAAATCGCATGTGAATATATATTCAAGCGGAGAATAATAATGACTCGTCCTCTGATTAAACTGACCCTGCTGGCTTCAATGATCGCTTTTTCTGCAACGGCGCTGGCGGCGGAGCAAGGCCTGCTGGCGATTATCACCCCATCCCATGACAACCCTTTCTTTAAAGCCGAGGCGGAAGGCGCTCTGGCCAAAGCTAAAGAGCTGGGTTACGCCACGCTGGTGGCGTCCCATGACGATGATGTTAATAAGCAAAACCAGCTGATTGAGACCGCAATTGCACGAAAAGCCAAAGCGATCATTCTGGACAACGCCGGTGCGGACGCCACCGTCGGACCGGTGCAGAAAGCCAAAGATGCCGGCATCCCGGTTTTCCTGATTGACCGTGAAATTAATAAAACCGGCATCGCCGTGGCGCAGATCGTCTCCAATAACTATCAGGGCGCGCAGCTGGGTGCAGAGAAATTTGCCAAATTGCTGGGCGGCAAAGGGGACTACATTGAACTGCTCGGCAAGGAGTCGGATACCAATGCGGGCGTGCGGTCGCAGGGTTATCACGATGTACTGGATGATTATACCGACATGAAAATGGTGGCGCAGCAGAGCGCGAACTGGAGTCAGACCGAAGCCTTCAGCCGCATGGAAACCCTGCTGCAAAAACACCCCAACATCGTGGGTGTGATCTCTGGCAACGACACCATGGCACTGGGCGCAGAAGCGGCGCTGAAAGCCGCGGGAAAAACATCGGTGATCGTGGTGGGCTTCGACGGCAGTGACTACACCCGCGATTCCATCCTCAACAAAGGCAATATCAAAGCGACGGTGCTGCAGCCGGGCTGGGATCAGGCGCAGATGGCGGTCTCGCAGGCGGATTACTACCTGAAGAACGGCAAAGCGCAGAAGCAGGAGAAGCAGCTGATGGACTGCGTGCTGATTGACGAAAGCAACGCCGCGAAGCTGAAAAACTTCAACCTGGCGAAATAACCATGAAACGTATACTGGCGGTATTGATCGGGATGGCGCTGCTCAGCGCCTGTACCGTGGTGGATCTGGATGCGGACGGTAACCCGATCATGCCGAACGATCCGCACGCGAAGCCCAGCTATACCACCCAGACGCCGCAGCAGATTGCGGAGGAAACCTGGCAGCCGCGTGTTATGGCCACTGCGAACAGCCACGCGCTGAGCTGGGCCGACATGGAAGCGAAAAGTCAGACGGTGAAATCTGGCGGCCGCGAAAGTGTCTTTGTGCGGGCCAGCGGGACGGCCAGCGCTTTTGATGAGAGTAACCCGCGTGAACGCACGCTGACGCTGATGATTAATGGTAAGCCGGTGACGATCAGCGTTGGCCCGGTATTGCGCAGCAACGCTATCCGGGATGCCGCCGGTTTCCGTTTCGAAGAATTTACTAATCAGGTGCAGTACGCCCAGCTCACCCGGGCACTCAACCGTCATGCAGTGAAGCAGTTGCCGCCACTGGATGCCAGTTGGGTCAACCAGCCAGTGCAGGCGCTGCTGGCCGTAAGCATCGGGCAGAACAGCGTTAAAGAGGTGGTGGCGATTGAGCTGAAGCAGGGGACGCCCTGATGGAAGATGAAATTATTCTGCGGGCCGAACAGATCTCCATGCTGTTTCCCGGCACGCTGGCGCTGGATCGCGTCGATTACCGGGTCTGGCGCGGCAAAGTGAATGTGGTTATCGGTGAAAACGGCGCGGGCAAATCGACGCTGATGAAGATTCTGGCGGGCGTGCAGCAGCCTACCGCCGGGTCGCTGTTTCTGAATGGTGAGCCGCTGACGCTGAGCAGCACCCGCGATGCCGCCCGGCACGGCATCGGCATGGTGCATCAGGAGCTGAATCTGTTTGAAAACCTTACCGTGGCGGAGAACCTGTTTCTGGGCCGGGAGATCCAGCGTGGCCTGGCGCCGATCAATGAGGCGGAGCAGGCACGACGCACCGCCGCACTGATGGCGCGTCTTGACCAGCCTATCCCGCCCGGTGAGCGGGTCGGCAATCTCAAAGTGGGTCAGCAGCAACTGGTGGAGATCGCTAAAGCGCTGGCGGAAGACGCGGACATTCTGATTCTTGACGAGCCCACCTCGGCACTGAGTAAAACCGAAGTTGAGATCCTCTTCCGGGTCATCCGCGATCTGACGCAGCAGGGCGTTACCCTTATTTATATTTCTCATCGGCTGGAAGAGCTGATGGCAATTGGCGACGTGTTTACGATTCTGCGCGACGGACGCTTTCAGGCAGAAGCGCCGGTCAGCACCATCGATGTGCCGTGGATCGTTCGCGAGATGCTCAGCAGTGAGCCGGTGACCACCTTCCTGCCGGACGAGCGTGAGTTTGGCGCGCCGGTTCTTGAGGCGCAGCACATCACCTGCGTCAGCCCCAACGGCAATACCCTGGTTGATGACGTCAGTTTTCAGGTGCGGGCCGGGGAGATTGTCGGGATCTACGGCCTGATGGGGGCGGGTCGCACGGAGCTGTTTGAGTGTCTGCTCGGCAGCCAGCGTCACTATCTGGGCAAGCTGTGGCTCGACAGTAAACCGCTGCCTACGCGCCTGCCCACTGCCGATCGCATCCGCATGGGGATGAGTCTGGTGCCGGAGGATCGCAAACGTGCCGGGATTTTCCCGGTCTCGTCAGTTGCCAGTAATCTCACCATCGCCAGCCTGTGGCGGCGATTGTCGCACCGCTTTGCCATTGCGCACCGGGCGGAGCAGCAGGCAGTGACTCAGACGGTCGGTAATCTGGCGATCAAAATCTCCTCGCCGGACGTCGCGATCAGCGCACTGAGTGGTGGCAACCAGCAGAAAGTGGTGATTGGCCGCGCGCTGCTGACGAATCCGCGTCTGCTGCTGCTGGATGAGCCGAGTCGCGGCATTGATGTCGGGGCTAAAGCGGAGGTGTTTCGCATAATGGTGGCGCTGTCGCAGCAGGGTATTGCGGTGCTGTTCTCCACCTCAGACCTGAAAGAGATTATGGCGGTAGCCGATCGCATCCTGGTGATGTCGGGCGGCAAACTTACGGCTGACCTTCCGCGAGACCAGGCGGAAGAGGCAGCGCTGGTGAAAGCAAGTGCGCAGGGGTTCTGAGCATGAAAAGCAATAACAGCGTCGCGCTGAACACACTTCCGGCGAAAGCGTTTAGTTCACGCGAAAGCATTCTGCTGCTGCTTCTGAAGCTGCGTACTTTTATTGCGCTGATTCTGATTGTCGGCTTCTTCGCCATCACCGTGCCGGACTTTCTTGCCACTGGCAGTCTGGTGATCATGGTGAAACACATCGCCATCAACGCCTTTCTGGCGCTGGGTATCACCTTTGTCATTATCACCGCCGGCATTGACCTGTCGATTGGGGCGACGCTGGGGCTGTGCGGCATGATCACGGGCTGGCTGATCACCAAAGGGATTGTGCTGCCGATGTTTGGCATCGCCATCTTCCCCAGCGTCTGGGTAATCGTGCCGGTCGTGCTGTTGATCGGTGCGCTTATTGGCGCAGGCAACGGCTGGATCATTACCCGCTACAACGTCGCACCTTTTATCTGCACCCTTGGCACCATGTACATCCTGCGCGGTGCGGCGATGCTGACCTCCGGTGGCGAATCCTTTCCCGGTTTGCAGGGTAATCCGCTATTGGGTAATACCGGCTTCGATCGAATCGGGGCCGGCACCTTTCTCGGACTGCCTTATGCCATCTGGATGATGGTGGTGCTGGCGCTGGTGATCGCCTATATCGCTCGTCGCCTGCCGTTTGGCCGTCAGGTTTATGCCATCGGTGACAACGAGCGCGCCGCTGAACTCTCAGGCGTGAAAACCCGACAGGTGAAGATTCTGGTTTATACCCTGTCGGGATTCTGCGCAGCGATTGCCGGCATTGTGGTCTCATCACAACTGGTCGCCAGCCATCCGGCAAACGGCACAGCGTTTGAGATGAACGCCATTGCGGCTGTGGTACTGGGCGGCACCTCACTGGCGGGCGGACGTGGCACGATTGTCGGGACGCTGATCGGTGCGTTCGGCATCGGCTTTCTGGCGGATGGTCTGATCATGATGGGCGTCAGCGAATTCTGGCAGATGGTGATCAAAGGCATCGTCATCATCATCGCGGTCATCAGCGACCAGACTCAGAGCCGGATGCAGCAGAAGGCGGCGGTCGTGGCGCAGAAAGCATTAATTGAGGAGGGGGCACCGGCTAAATCCTGACTGGTTTATCGCCGTCCGGGCAGGGTGCACCGCTAAGCGATTCTGCATAAGCGGCAGCAGTCAGCCCGGAGTGACGGGCAGTGTGGTGAACAGAAGACAAGACCTTTATCAGCCACACACTTTTTTAGGCACAAAATTTTTTAACTGGCGTGAATATATATTCATAACCGATTTAAAATTCAGAGGTAGTGTATGAATCCTTTCAATCTTCCGGTCGAAGACCTTGAGCGCCGGGCGCGGGCTATCCGTCGGCGCATCATCCAGCTTAACGCAGGCAGCCCGGCAGGCGGTCATACCGGCGCTGACCTGTCGCAGGTGGAGATCCTCACTGCGCTCTACTTTCGCATTCTGAACTGCGCACCGGATCGCACGGATGATAATCAGCGTGACATCTACATCCAGTCGAAAGGGCACGCGGTGGGCGGCTACTACTGCGTGCTGGCGGAAGCGGGCTACTTCCCGACCGACTGGCTGGCGACCTATCAGCACGCGGACTCGCATCTGCCCGGCCATCCGGTCCGGCAGAAAACGCCGGGCGTCGAGCTCAATACTGGCGCTCTGGGCCATGGCCTGCCTGTGGCAGTCGGCATCGCTATCGCAGCGAAAAAAGATAACAGTTCGCGCCGCATCTTTGTGGTCACCGGCGATGGTGAGCTGGCGGAAGGCAGTAACTGGGAAGCGGCACTGGTGGCGGCGCATTACGGCCTCGATAACCTGATCATCATCAATGACAAGAACAAGCTGCAACTGGCAGGTGCGACCCGCGACATCATGAACACCGATCCGCTGCCGGAAAAATGGCGCGCCTTTGGGCTGGAGGTCACCGAATGCAACGGCAATGCGATGGCATCAGTGGTCGACACCATTGAAAACCTGCCGAAGAACGGCAAACCGCAGGTGATTGTGGCGCATACCGAAAAAGGCTTTGGCGTCTCCTTTATCCAGAGCAAGGCGGAATGGCATCACCGGGTGCCGAAAGGCGAAGAGATCGCACTGGCACTGGAGGAGCTGAAAGATGAGTAATGCACAACATTTAGCAAGCGTCATGGTGACGGCCTTTATCGACGCGGTGAATCGTGGCGTGGATCTGGTTCCTGTGGTGGCCGACTCAACCTCAACCGCCAAAATTGCCCCCTTTATTAAGGCATTTCCCGACCGGCTGATTAATGTCGGTATCGCCGAGCAGACGCTGGTGGGAACAGAGGCAGGTCTGGCGCTGGGCGGCAAAGTCGCGGTGACCTGTAACGCCGCGCCGTTTCTGGTGTCACGTGCCAATGAGCAGGTGAAAGTCGACGTCTGCTACAACAACACCAACGTCAAACTGTTCGGGCTAAATGCCGGGGCCAGTTATGGCCCGTTAGCCAGCACCCATCACAGCATTGATGACATCGCGGTGATGCGCGGATTCGGCAACATCGAGATCTATGCGCCTTCCTGCCCACTGGAGTGCCGCCAGATCATCGACTTCGCCCTTGAGCATGTCGGGCCGGTCTATATCCGTCTGGATGGCAAAGATCTGCCGCAGCTGCACGATGAAAATTATCAGTTCAGACCAGGCGCGATCGATGTGCTGCGGGAAGGCAGTGACATCGCGCTGGTGGCGATGGGCTCAACGGTTCACGAGGTGGTTCACGCCGCCGAGCAACTGGCTGAACAGGGCATTTCAGCCGGTGTGATCGCGGTTCCATCGATTCGCCCCTGTGATACCCAACAGCTGCGCAACCTGCTAAATCACTATCCAGCGGTGATTACCGTGGAAGAGCACAACGTCAATGGCGGCGTCGGCAGCCTTGTGGCTGAGGTGCTGGCGGAAGGCGGTTGTGGCATCCCGCTGTTGCGGCTTGGCATTGCGGATGGGGAATATGCGATTGCAGGCGATCGCGCCTCCACCCGCGCCCATCACGGCATTGATGCCCGCAGCGTGGTCAACAGTGCAGCGCGCATCTGCGCAGGAGCATAAACATGGTGGGACCTCTGATTCTGACGATTGACGAAGGCACCACCAATGCCAAGGCGATTGCGGTGGATCGCGGCGGCCGTGTGGTGGCACGCGGTAGCCAGAGTTTAACCCTGCAACACCCGCAGCCCGGTCTGGCTGAGCAGGATCCTGTGGCAATCTGGCAGGCGGTAAAACAGGCCATCGCCCATTGTCTGGCGTCGTGTGCAGGTGCGCCTGTCGCGGCGGTGGCGATCAGTAATCAGCGTGAGTCGGTGATGATCTGGCAGCGGCGTGATGGTCAGCCGCTGACACCGCTGGTGAGCTGGCAGGATCGACGCTCCGAGTCATTCTGTCGCGACCTTCGGCAGGCGGGTAAAGCGCCTCGCATCACCGGCCTGA
>Ga0105251_10002607_pt1 | contig 13945 bp, 12 predicted proteins | sample KBSS64metaG_FD_80424 | JGI IMG/M metagenome (GOLD analysis project Ga0105251, IMG submission 80424) | Switchgrass rhizosphere microbial communities from Kellogg Biological Station, Michigan, USA - KBS S6-4 metaG | ecosystem: Host-associated > Plants > Roots > Rhizosphere > Soil | place...
CGCGGCAGCAATAGCGGACGCAAGGCCGGCAACATCGCCGACTGGGTGCGCCGCTTTGGGGGCGGCTACCCGCAGATGCTGATCCTGGACGCGGACAGCCTGATGACCGGCGACACCATCGTGCGGCTGGTCGCCGGCATGGAACACAACCCCGACGTCGGCCTGATCCAGACCCTGCCGGCGGTGATCGGCGGGCGCACGCTGTTCGCGCGCATGCAGCAGTTCGGCGGGCGCGTCTATGGTCCGGTGATCGGCCGCGGCGTGGCGTGGTGGCATGGCGCCGAAAGCAACTACTGGGGCCACAATGCGGTGATCCGCACCGAAGCCTTCGCCGGGAATGCCGGCCTGCCGCCGCTGCCCGGCCGGCAGCCGTTCGGTGGCCATGTGCTCAGCCACGATTTCGTCGAGGCCGCGCTGATGCGCCGGGGCGGCTGGGCCACGCACATGGTGCCGTATCTCAAGGGCAGCTACGAAGAAGGCCCGCCGACCCTGACCGACATGCTGGTGCGCGACCGGCGCTGGTGCCAGGGCAACCTGCAGCACGCCAAGGTGGTCGGCTCGCGCGGCCTGCACTGGGTCAGCCGGATGCACATGATGATCGGCATCGGCCATTACTTCACTGCGCCGATGTGGGCCATGCTGATGCTGATCGGTATTGCCATCCCGCTGTTCCAGGGCGGCATCGACTTCAGCGAGGTACTGCATCTGTCGCCCGGCACCTACTGGCGCCAGCAGGACGAAACCCAGGTGATCCGCATGTTCGCGATCACCATGGCGGTGCTGCTGCTGCCCAAGGTCCTGGGCTACATCGCCATGCTGATGGACCGGGCCGAGCGCCGCGGCTGCGGTGGCGGCATCCGCGCGCTGCTGTCGATGCTGCTGGAAACAGTGCTGGCCGCGCTGATGGCGCCGGTGGTGATGTACGTGCAGTCGCGTGGCGTGGCCGAAGTGCTGGCCGGCAAGGACTCCGGCTGGGACGCCCAGCAGCGCGATGACGGCGGCATTTCCTGGCCGGCGTTGATCAAGGGCTACGGCGGCCTGAGCGTGTTCGGCCTGTTCATGGGCGTGCTGGCCTATGCGGTATCGCCCGCCCTGGCCGCCTGGATGGCGCCGGTGGTGGTGGGCATGGTGCTGGCGATACCGGTGGTCGCGCTGACCTCGGACCGTCGCGCGGGCGCACTGCTGCATCGCCTGCGCCTGATGGAGATCCCCGAGGAAACCACGCCGCCGACCATCCTGCTGCGCGCCGCGGAGCTGCGCCGCGCGGCGGCCGAACGCGCCGGTCACTGATCCGGCGCCATCTACTCCATAATGCGGCCAGAACGTTCTGGAGCCGCTTGATGTCGCACCTGCTGGAAACCGTAGTCAACGAAACCGCCGCTGATCCGCAATGGACCGTGCTCTGGCTGCACGGCCTGGGCGCTGACGGACACGATTTCGCACCGATCGTGCCCGAGCTGCTGCGTCCGCACTGGCCGGCGATCCGCTTCGTGTTCCCGCATGCGCCGGTACAGCCGATCACCATCAACAACGGCGTGCCCATGCGTGCGTGGTACGACATCGTCAGCATGGACTTCCGCTCGCGCGCCGATGCCGCAGGCGTGGATGCCTCGGTGCAGGCGCTGGACGCGCTGGTCGAAGCGGAAATCGCGCGCGGTACCCCGGCCGAGCGCATCCTGCTGGCCGGCTTCTCGCAGGGCGGGGCGATCATCCTCAGCGCGGCGCTGCGCTGGACCCGTCCGATCGCCGGCCTGATCGCGCTCTCCACCTACCTGCCGGACCTGGAAGCGGCCGCCGACGCGCGCGTGCCCAACGGCATCCGCCCGCCGGTGTTCATGGCCCATGGCGCGCAGGACCCGGTCATTCCGCAGGCGATCGCGGTGCATACCGCGGGCGTGTTGAAGACCCTCGGTTTCCCGCTGCAGTGGCAGTCCTATCCGATGGCCCACCAGGTCTGTGCCGAAGAACTGCAGGCCCTTGGCGACTGGCTGGACGAACGCTTCGCGGCGGGCTGAGCCATGAACGACCCGCGCCAGCAGCCATGGTTGCCGGAGCTGTGCCGCCTGCCGCGGCTGGGCGCGATGCTGGGGCTGGCCGAACTGGTGGTGGTGGTGGTCGCGCTGGCGCCCGATGGCAGCCGCCAATGGAGCGTGGCCGACTTCCTGTCGGCCAGCGGCCTGGCGCTGTGGTTGGCGCTGGCGGTCACGGTCAGCCTGTGCGGTGCCCGCAATGCGCTGTCGCGCCTGCCGGAGGCAATGGGGTCGGTGCTGGCCGTGTCGATGGCAGCACTGATCGCGGCGGCGTGTACCGGTATCGTGCACGCGCTGTACGCGGTGCTGGATACCCGGGGCTTCACCGGCGACGTGGGCTTCTGGCGCTTCACCCTGGGCTGCGCCACGGTCACCGCGCTGATCGTGGCGCTGGCGCTGCGCTACTTCTATGTGAGCGACCGCTGGACCGCGCAGACCGTGGCCAACGCACGGGCGCAGTCCGACGCGCTGCAGGCGCGGATCCGTCCGCATTTCCTGTTCAACAGCATGAATCTCATCGCCAGCCTGGTCCGCCGCGATCCGGAAGTGGCCGAACGCGCGGTGCTCGATCTGTCCGACCTGTTCCGCGCCGCGCTCGGCGCGGGCGAAGGCGATTCCAGCCTGCAGGCCGAATGCGAACTGGCCGAAGCCTACCTGTCGATCGAATCGCTGCGCCTGGGCGAACGGCTGCAGGTGGAGTGGCATCGGCACGAACCGTTGCCGCAGGACCTGCCACTGCCTCGCCTGGTGCTGCAGCCTCTGGTCGAAAACGCGGTGCTGCATGGCATTTCACGGTTGCCGGGCGGCGGTACGATCGTCATCACCCTGGCCTGCGAAGGCAACGTGCTGCACATCCGCGTGCGCAACCCCGCGCCCGATCCCGACGCGCGCGCGCTGCCGCTGATGCAGGGTGCCGGCCACGCGCAGCGCAACATCGCGCACCGCCTGGCCTGGCGGTTCGGTCCGGCCGCGCGGATGACGGGGGCATGGGCCGACGGCTACTATGACTGCGACATCTACGTACCCGTCCAGTGAGGAAGCCTGCGTGAGAGTGGTGATCGCCGACGACGAACCGCTTGCGCGCGAGCGCCTGCGCAGCCTGCTGGCCGAGCAGCCGGGGGTCGAGGTGGTGGCCGAAGCCGAAAATGGCGAACAGGCCCTGCATGCCTGTGCCGAGCTGCAGCCGGACCTGGTGCTGCTGGATATCGCCATGCCGGGTCTGGATGGCCTGGAAGCGGCCCGCCACCTGGCTACCTTCGAGCCGCGTCCGGCCGTGGTGTTCTGCACCGCCTACGACGCCCACGCACTGTCGGCGTTCGAGGCCGCCGCCATCGACTACCTGATGAAGCCGGTGCGCAGCGAACGCCTGGCCGCAGCGCTGGAGCGTGCACGGATGTTCCTGGCCGGTCGCAACGGCCAGCCCGCTGCGCCCAGCCAGCAGGCACGCACGCTGCTGTGCGCACGGCTGCGCGGCAGCCTGCGGCTGATTCCGGTCGATGACATCCACTACCTGCAGGCCGAGGAAAAGTACGTGGTGGTCCACCACGCGCGCGGCGAAGACCTGATCGAGGAATCGCTGAAGTCGCTGGAAGAGGAATTCACCAGCCGCTTCGTGCGCATCCACCGCAACTGCCTGGTAGCACGCCACGAGCTGGTGGAGCTGCGACGCAATGGCGCAGGGCAGGTCCAGGCCGTGCTGCGCCATGGCAAGGCCCCGCTGGAGGTCAGCCGGCGCTGCGTGGCCAGCCTGAAGCAGGAATTGAAGCACCTGTAAGGCTCACGACCAACGGCCGGTAGGTCACGACCGTTGGTCGTGACGGACCCGTATTCGCGACGCCCCAACGGCCGGTAGGTCACGACCGTTGGTCGTGACGTACCCGTATTCGCGACGCCCCAACGCCGGGTAGGTCACGACCGTTGGTCGTGACGCGCGGTCCGGCGATAATGGGCGCATGGATACCCTGCGCATCGCCACCCGGAAAAGCCCGCTTGCCCTGTGGCAGAGCGAATACGTTGCCGACCGCCTGCGCCAGGCCCATCCCGGCCTGGAGGTGGTGCTGGTGCCGATGAGCACGCGCGGCGACGAGGTGCTGGACCGCTCGCTGGCAGCGATCGGGGGCAAGGGCCTGTTCCTCAAGGAACTGGAACTGGCCATGCTGCGCGGCGACGCCGACTGCGCGGTGCACTCGCTCAAGGACGTGCCCATGGAACTCGATGCACCGTTCGCGCTGCCGGCCATGTTGCCCCGGCACGACGCGGCCGACGGCTTCATCTCCAACCTGTACGCGTCGCTGGACGCGCTGCCGATCGGCGCGCGGGTCGGTACCTCGTCGCTGCGCCGCCAGGCCCAGCTGCGTGCCGTGCGCCCCGACCTGGAGCTGCAAGACCTGCGTGGCAACGTCAACACGCGGCTGGCCAAGCTCGACAACGGTGGCTACGACGCCATCGTGCTGGCCGTGGCCGGGTTGGAGCGGCTGGGGCTGGGTGGGCGCATCGTGGCCCGCCTGAGCGCGCCGGACTGGCTGCCGGCGCCGGCGCAGGGCGCGGTCACCGTGGAGTGCAATGGCGACGATGCGCGGGTGATGGCGCTGTTCGCCGCGCTCGACGACGCGCGCACGCGCGCCTGCGTGGAGGCCGAGCGCGCCATGAACCGCGCCCTGCATGGCAGCTGCCATGTGCCGGTGGCTGGCTACGCACAGTGGGAAGGCGAAGATCTGTTCCTGCAGGGGCTGGTCGGCGGCGTCGCCGACGGCCGCCTGGTCCGCGCCGAAGCGCGTGGTCCGGCTACCGATCCCGAAGCGCTCGGAAAAGCGGTGGCACAGGGGTTGTTGGATGGCGGGGCCGGGGAGTTGCTCGCGACCTGACGCGGCTTTCGATCATTGATAAACGCCGGTGGCAGCGTGGCCATCGGCGTTGGGGTCGGTTCTGGAACGTTGGGCCGCGCTGCGCGCGGTGTCCGGCCAACGGCCGGACGCTACGAATTGCCGAGGGCCCATCGGGATCCCGATAGACCAACCTGGGATCCCGGGGAATGTCCGGTTATTTGAATTTGTAGACCACGTTCATCGTGGTCAGCGTGTCGGTCTTGCGCTTGTCTTCGGCGACGTCGCTGTTGTAACGCGCCTGCCAGGCCGCCTTCAGCGCCAGGTGCTCGTTCATGCTCACCGACACCCCGAAGTCGTTCTGGCCGAAGGTGTTGTACGAGCCCGATTCGACCAGCAGCGTGTTGATCAGGTCGGTGTTGGGCGTCAGCGAGTACTTCACGTCGAACAGGCCGCGTCCGATCAGGCCGGTGCGGGTTTCGTCGTCTTCGGTGTTGTGCGTGCGGCGCACACCGGGGCCGATCTGCGCATCCAGGTAGAAGCGGCCGCGGTCCATCAACCGGGTGCCGTAGCCGAGACCGAACGAGCTCTGCCGGTCGTAGGTGGCGAAGTCGTCGCGCTCGTAACGCACCGTGGCGGTGATCTGGCGGTGTTCGCCCAGCTGCAGCGCGCTGCCGGCGCTGCCGGTGTAACGGTTGGCGGTGGTGTTGCTGCGCTTGGTGACTGTGCCGTCGACGTCGTTGGTTTCGGTGTATTCCGAACGCGAACGCAGGCCGAACAGGTCCATGCTGTGCACCCAGTCGTCGTCGGTGTAGCGCAGCCGCAGGCGGCCGTTCGCGCTTTCGGTATTGCTGTTGCCGCGTGCCGAGGCAAAGCCCAGTTCGCCGCCGCTTCCGCTCCATGGCGAGCTCATCGCGGCCGGGTCGGTGGTGTCCTGGGCAAAGGCCGCGGGGGCAGCGAGCAGCAGGGAAGCAAGCAACGTCACACGCAGGGACATCAACGGTTCTCCGGATAAGGCGGGGGGAGGAGCAACGCGTGATGATACTTGATGCCTTCACGCGGTTTTTCCTTTCCGCGTCCGTGCTTTAGGCGAGGTTTGGACTTCTCGCCTGTTCAGGGCAGCGCGATCTGCAGCGAATCGTCGTTGAAACGGCTGTAATCCACGGTCAGCACGAACGACTGGCCCTGGGTCTGTCCCTGGCGTTCGATACGCAGCGGCAGCCCCTGTGCGCCGATCCAGTACAGCAGCCCATCCGGCGCCGCGCTGGCATGGCGTACGCGGTAGCGGCGCGCTGGCGCCCCGGCCACGCGTTCTTCGCCGAGATCCTCCACCTGCAGGTCGGCGGCGCGCGCATCGGCCGGCAACGGGCTGCGCCACTGTGCCAGCAGCCCGGGCGGCACCGGCACCTGGCGGACCTCGCCGGCGCGCTGCAGGAAGAACGTGTCGCCGATGATGGTCTGTACGCCCTCATCGGTCTGCAGCCGGTAACGGTCGGGTGCCACGAAGTCCATGCTGGCCTCGAGGCTGCGCGGACCACGCATGTGCAGGGCGGCATGGAAACTGCGCAGCTGCCCGAACCGCTGGCTGGCGGCGAGCACGGCCTCGGCCGGATCGGCGGCGGGCACGGCCGCCACCGGCGGGGCCGGCGCCGCCAGCGCGGCGGGCGCCGGGGCGCGGTTGCAGGCGGAAAGCAGCAGGGGCAGCACGGCGATGGCAGGCAGCAGGCGCATGGGGGGCACAGTGGGGCGGGCAGGGGGCTTCACGATAACGGAAGTTCGGAACCGGGCCGCCACAACGGCGGCGACTCGGACATAATCGGGTCATGGACCGATATGAACGCATCAACGCCCTGCATCGTCTGCTGAAGTCCGCCCGCTACCCGGTCACGGTGGCGACCCTGCAGGAAAAACTGGCGTGTTCGCGCGCGACCGTCTACCGCGACCTGGCCTTCCTGCGCGATGCGCTGATGGCGCCGGTGGAAGGCGACGGCGAGGCCGGTTTCCGGTACCAGGACGACGAGAGCGCCCGTTTCGAGCTGCCCGGGCTGTGGCTCAGCTCCGAAGAACTGCATGCGCTGCTGGCGTCGCAGCATCTGCTGGCGCGCACCGGTGGCGGCGTGCTGTCGTCGGTGCTGGCGCCGCTGCAGCAGCGCATCGAGGGCCTGTTGGCCGCGCAGGCCGGGGTGTCCAGCTGGCCGGTGGACCGGGTGCGGGTCATTCCGCACCGGGGCCGCAAGTTCGACGAGGCCAGCTTCCGCGCGGTGGCGTCGGCGGTGCTGGAACGCAAGCAGCTGGCGTTCGAATACCGCGCGCGTTCCACCGACGAAGCGACCCGGCGCACGGTGTCGCCGCAGCGCATGACCCACTACCGCGACAACTGGTACCTGGACGCCTGGGACCACGGCCGCGAGGGCCTGCGCAGCTTCGCGGTGGACCGCATCTACAAGGCCCGCGTGGTCGACACGGTCGCGCGCGACGTGGACGACAGCGAGCTGGACGAGCAGCTGGGGGCCAGCTACGGCATCTTCTCCGGCCCGCCCAAGGGCTGGGCCACCATCGTGTTCAGCGCCAAGGCGGCGCGCTGGGTGGCCGACGAGCACTGGCATTCGAAGCAGCAGGGGCGTTTCCTGGCCGATGGTCGCTACGAGCTGAAGGTGCCGTACAGCGTCTCGCGCGAGCTGCTGATGGACGTGCTGCACTATGGGTCGGACGCCGAGATCATCGAGCCGGCCATGCTGCGCGAGCAGGCCAAGGCGCTGCTTGAGCTGGCGCTGACGAACTACCGGTAAGGCCCCGGCCAGCCACGCACAGCGTGGCTCTACCCGGGAATCAGCGGCCGATACCCCGGCAGCCCCGGCTGCGGTATGGTTGGGGGCTATCGCAGCCCCCCGGATTCCGCCCCCATGAAAAAGTACCTGTTGCTCCCGCTGCTGGCCGCCTCGCTGGCCCTGGCCGCCTGCGGCAAGCCCGCTGCCGACTCCAGCAAGCTGGTGGTCGCGGCCACTGCGGTGCCGCACGCCGAGATCCTGGCCGTGGTCAAGCCGATCCTGCAGAAGGAAGGCCTGGAGCTGGACGTGAAGGTGTTCAACGACTACGTGCAGCCCAACGACCAGCTGGTGCAGAAGCAGGTGGACGTGAACTACTTCCAGACCGAGCCCTACCTGGATGCCTACAACCGCGACCGCAAGACCGACCTGACCAAGGTCATCGGCGTGCACATCGAACCGTTCGGCGCTTACTCGCGCCGCTTCAAGTCGCTGGCGGACCTGCCGGTCGGCGCCGACGTGGTGATTCCCAACGACCCGAGCAACAACAGCCGCGCGCTGATCCTGCTGCACAAGGCCGGCGTGATCACCCTGAAGGACCCGAGCAACGCGCTTGCGACCCAGCGCGACATCATCGCCAACCCGAAGCAGCTGAAGTTCCGCGAGCTGGATTCGGCCATGCTGCCGCGCGTGCTCGACCAGGTCGACCTGGCCCTGATCAACACCAACTACGCGCTCGACGCCGGGCTCAACCCGACCCAGGACGCGCTGGCGATCGAAAGCAAGGACTCGCCCTACGTGAACTTCCTGGTCGCCCGCCCCGACAACAAGGACGACCCGCGCGTGCAGCAGCTGGCCAAGGCCCTGACCAGCCCGGAAGTGAAGGCCTTCATCGCCGAAAAGTACAAGGGCGCCGTGCTGCCGGCGTTCTGACCGGCACTTCAAGCCACGCGGAACCCCATCGTCGCTTCCACCGCCTGCTGCCAGCCGGCATACAGCGCTTCGCGCTGGCCGGCAGCCATCTGCGGTTCGAAGCGGCGATCCACCGCCCACTGCTCTGCAATCTCCGCGCGGCTGCTCCAGAATCCGGTGGCCAGTCCGGCCAGGTACGCCGCGCCCAGCGCGGTGGTTTCGGCGACCTGCGGGCGCAGCACCGGCACGCCGAGCAGGTCGCTCTGGAACTGCGCCATGAAGTCGTTGGCGATGGCGCCGCCGTCGGCGCGCAGCTCTTTCAGCTCGATGCCCGCGTCGGCCTGCATTGCGGCCAGCACATCGCGGGTCTGGTACGCCATCGACTCCACCGCCGCGCGGATGAAATGTTCCTTGGTGGTGCCGCGGCTCAGGCCGAACACCGCGCCGCGCACGTCGCTGCGCCAGTACGGCGCGCCCAGTCCGACGAAGGCCGGCACCATGTACACACCGCCGTTGTCCGGCGCCCGCTCGGCATAGGCCTGGCAGTCGCTGGACTTGCCGAACATGCGCAGGCCATCGCGCAGCCACTGCACCACCGAACCGGCCACGAAGATCGAGCCTTCCAGCGCATATTCCACGCGCCCGTCGATGCCCCACGCGAGGGTGGTGAGCAGGCCGTTGCCGGAGGTCACCGCACGGCTGCCGGTGTGCATCAGCATGAAGCAGCCGGTGCCATAGGTGTTCTTGACCATGCCCGGTTCGAAACAGGCCTGGCCGAACAGCGCCGCCTGCTGGTCGCCGGCGATTCCGGCGATGGGGATGTGCTGGTCGAAGAAGAACTGCGCGCGGGTGGTGCCGTACACCTCGCTGGAGCTGCGGACCTCGGGCAGCATCGCGCGCGGGATGTCCAGCAGCGCCAGCAGTGCGTCGTCCCACGCCAGGGTGTGGATGTTGAACAGCAGCGTGCGCGCTGCGTTGCTGTAGTCGGTCACGTGTACCGCACCGCCGGTCAGGTTCCAGACCAGCCAGCTGTCGATCGTGCCGAACAGCAGCTCGCCGCGCTCGGCACGGGCCTGCGCGCCTTCGACATGGTCGAGGATCCAGCGGATCTTGGTCGCTGAGAAGTAGGCGTCCACCAGCAGACCGGTGCGCGCCTGGATCAGGGGCTCATGGCCCTCGGCCTTGAGCCGCTCGCAGATCGCCTGGCTCTGCCGCGACTGCCAGACCACCGCGTTGTGGATCGGCTGCCCGGTGGCCTTGTCCCAGACCACGGTGGTTTCGCGCTGGTTGGTGATGCCGATCGCTGCGATCTGGCGCGGGTCCACCTGTTCGCGGTTGAGCAGCTCGGTGAGCGTGGTGTAGACGCTGGTCAGGATCTCGCGTGGATCGTGTTCCACCCAGCCCGGCTGTGGAAACAGCTGGGTGAATTCGCGCTGGGCGACCCCGGCCATGCGGCCGGCACGGTCGAACAGCATCGCGCGCGAACTGGTGGTGCCCTGGTCGATGGCGAGGACGTAGCGCTTTTCCATGGGGTGACCTTCATGAACCCTGCGCAGGATACCCGGGCAGCGGGGCGGCGGCGGGCGTTGCCAGTCCGCGCAGGTAGTCGGCCAGCGCCGCCTGCTGTGCGGCATCCAGCCGCAGGCCGAAACGGGTGCGCCGCCAGAGCAGGTCGTCCGGGTGCATCACCCACTCGTGTTCGACCAGATACGCCACTTCGCGCGCATACAGGCCGGCGCCGAAATGCGTGCCCAGTGACGCCGGGTCCTGTGCGTCGCCCAACACCGCAGGGGTGCGCGTGCCGTGCCGGCGCGCCAGGTCGAGCAGCAGGCCTTCCGGCAACTGCGGGTAGGCCGCCCGCAACGCGGGGAGCAGCCTGGCCGGGTCGCCGCCGTCACCACCGGGCAGCGCGGGTCCGCCGGCGGTCCAGGCCGTTTCGCTGCGGCCCAGGGCGGTGGCCAGCTGACCCACCGCCTCTTCGGCCAGCGTGCGGCAGGTGGTGAGCTTGCCGCCCAGCACGCTGAGCATCGGCGCCTGCTGTGCGTCCAGGTGCAGGCGGTAGTCGCGGGTGACCTTGGCGGCGTCGCGGTGGTGGTCGGCCAGCAGCGGGCGTACTCCGCTGTACTGCCACACCACGTGTTCGGGCCGGACTTCGCTGCGCAGCCAGGCATTCACCGCCGTGCACAGGTAGGCCACTTCCGCTGGCGCCGCGCGCACCCGGGCCGGGTCGCCCTCGTAGTCCAGGTCGGTGGTGCCGATCAGGCTGTAGTCCTGTTCGAAGGGGATGACGAACACCACGCGCTGGTCCGGCTGCTGCAGCAGGTACGCACTGTCGTGCGCGTACAGGCGCGGCACCACGATATGGCTGCCCTGGACCAGGCGCAGCCCGATCGGCGCATCCATGCCGGCGCGTTGCAGCAGGTTGCCGGCCCAGGGCCCGGTGGCGTTGACCACCGCACGCGCACGCATGCGCTGGACTGTGCCGTCGGCCTGGCGCAGCACCACCAGCCAGTGGTCGCGATGGCGGATCAGCTGTTCGCAGCGGGTGCGCACGTGGATCCGGGCGCCGCGCTCGCGGGCGTCCATCGCCATGGCCACGACCAGCCGTGCGTCATCCACCCGGGCATCGGCATAGCTGAAGGCGGTGCGGTAGCGCGCCTGCAGTGCGGCACCCCGCGGGTCGTGGCGCAGGTCGATGCGGCGCGCGCGTGGGAACGCGGGGCCGGATTCGGCCAGGTGGTCGTACAGCCACAGGCCGGCGCGCAGCATCCATGCAGGGCGCAGGTGGCGCGCATGCGGCAGCAGGAAGGTGGTGGGGGTGACCAGGTGCGGCGCCAGTCGCTGCAGCACGCTGCGTTCGTGCAGGGCTTTGCGCACCAGGCCGAACTGCCCGTACTGCAGGTAACGCAGGCCGCCATGGATCAGCTTGGTGCTGGCGCTGGAAGTATGCGCGGCCAGGTCGTCCTGTTCGCACAGGCATACCGACCATCCGCGGCCCGCGGCATCGCGTGCGACCGCCACCCCGTTGATACCGCCGCCAACGACCAGGACATCCAGGATCCCGTCCATCGTCCTTCCCCGGTTACGTGACTGGAAGTATCGACAGGCAACCGGCAAGGCCGCATGAAAGGACAGGGGCCGGAAACGACAACGGGCCCCGAAAAGGGGCCCGTTGCAGGTGTGTAACGCGGTGCGCTTGAAACGCGGCGTCGCTTAGAAGCGGGCGCCGATACCGAAGCCCACGGTCCACGGGTCGAGCTTGGCTTCGTCGCCGGTGCCGTTGCCGTTCACGGTCAGCTCCGGGCGCGAATGCATGTAGCGGGCATCGGCACGGGCGAACCAGGTGCTGTTGATGTTCATGTCCACGCCGACGGTGCCGATCGCGCCCTTGGCGGTTTCCAGGCCGATATGGCCGGCGTCGCTGGGCAGCTTTTCATTGCTGAAGTTCGACTCGTAGTAACCCACGCCGACGAACGGACGGAACACATTGTCGGCCTGGCCGAAGTGGTACTGGCCGCTCAGCGCGATCGGCTGCTGCTCGACGGTGCCGAGCTTGGCGTTGTTGGCGCCGCGCACGCGATGGTCGAACTTGTCGGCTGCGCCCCACAGTTCCACGGCCCAGTTGTCGTTGATGTAGTAGCTGAAGCTCAGCGTCGGTGCCGGGCCGCCATCGACCTTGTCGATGCCTTCCAGCGGATCGTTCTTCGGCTGCAGCAGTGCAACGCCGCCGACGACGGCGAAATGCTTGCCCGACGCGGTGTCGGTAGTGGTGTCCTGCGCGAATGCGGCAGGTGCGAAGGCAAGGGCAGTCAGCGTAGCCAGGGTCAGGGTGCGAATGGAGCGCATGGGGGAATCTCCTCAGGTGTTTTTTTGTTCTGGACCCCTTTGCAGCCGGGGTGAGGCAAACGTAGACCCCACAACATGAATCGAATCCGACGCACGTTAAAATTTGGTTTGTTCCGTTCAGCCTGCAGCTCGGAAACCCCGCGCTGCCGCGCGATCATGAGGTCCATGACATTCATGGATCTGGAGACCCCGTGACGAACGCACTGCACTGTATCGGCCTGCCTGCGCAGGCAGCGCCGGATTGCCGGGTGCTGGTGCTGGGTTCGATGCCGGGCGTTGCCTCACTGCAGGCGGCGCAGTACTACGCGCATCCGCGCAATCGATTCTGGCCCTTGATGGCGGCGCTGACCGGTATCGATGCATCCCTGGACTACGCTGCGCGCCTGCGCGCGCTGCAGGCGGCCGGCGTGGGGCTGTGGGACGTGATCGGCAAGTGCGAACGTCGCGGCAGCCTGGACGCGGCGATCGTGCGCGGCAGCGAGGTGCCCAACGCGCTGCCCGCCCTGGTCGCGCAGCTGCCGCACCTGGTGGCGGTGGCCTGCAATGGCGCCACCGCGCACGGCGCGTTCCTGCGTTTCATCCAGCCGCAGCTGGGTGCCCGTGCGCAGCACCTGGCCGTGTGGTCATTGCCCTCGACCAGTCCCGCCAACGCCGGCTGGCACGGGGAGCGGCTGCGGGCCGCATGGCAGCCACTGGCGGATGTCCTGGCCAAGTGAGCGGAACATGGTCAGGACAATACGGTACCGACTGGAAGCCGATGCAACAGGCTGTCCCGGGACAGGGGCATTGAAAATTGCGCAAGCCGGTTGGCGCTGACGCCTCATGCCCCCACAATAGGCGATTCCCTACACCAGATTGCCGGAGTTATCCCCATGGCCGAAATCAAGGAAGCACTTGTCCCCGATATCGGTGACTACAGCGATATCCCGGTAATCGAGGTGCTTGTCGCCGTTGGTGACACGGTCAAGAAGGACCAGGGCCTGGTCACGCTCGAGTCGGACAAGGCCACGATGGAAGTGCCGTCCTCGGTCGCCGGCGTGGTCAAGGAGATCAAGGTCAAGGTCGGCGACGCGCTGTCCCAGGGCAAGGTCGTGGCGCTGATCGAAGTGGCCGACGCTGCCGCGCCGGCCGCTGCGCCGGCACCCGCGCCGGCCAAGGCTGCGGCCGCCGCCGCCCCGGCTCCGGCCACCCAGAGCGCGCCCGCCGCCGCACCGGCCGCTGCCGGTGGTGGCCCCGTCGAAGCGCTGGTGCCCGACATCGGCGATTACACCGACATTCCGGTCATCGAAGTGCTGGTTGCCGTGGGCGACACGGTGAAGAAGGACCAGGGCCTGGTGACCCTGGAATCGGACAAGGCCACGATGGAAGTGCCGTCCTCGGTCGCCGGCGTGGTCAAGGAAATCAAGGTCAAAGTCGGCGATACCCTGTCGCAGGGCAAGGTAGTGGCCATCATCGACGCCGGCGGCGCTGCCGCAGCGGCCCCGACCCCGGCGGCCGCCGCGGCTGCCCCGGCCGCTGCTGAAACCGGCACCAAGGTGGAACCGGTCGCCGTGCCGGCCCAGCCGGACAA
>Ga0105251_10002608_pt1 | contig 13942 bp, 15 predicted proteins | sample KBSS64metaG_FD_80424 | JGI IMG/M metagenome (GOLD analysis project Ga0105251, IMG submission 80424) | Switchgrass rhizosphere microbial communities from Kellogg Biological Station, Michigan, USA - KBS S6-4 metaG | ecosystem: Host-associated > Plants > Roots > Rhizosphere > Soil | place...
CCGATCATAAGAACCGTTATCGGGCGCAGCTATTTGACGCCATTGCTCGGGCGATGCTCGGCAAAAAACGGCATCTTGCAGGGCAGCACTTCGCCCTTCGAAGAACGCGTTGAATAACGGCGCCGGGGAGTCGGCGCTTTCAGTTAGAGACGTCCTGCGAAAATGAGACGAATCGAGCGCACTTTGCGGCCACGTGCCGCGTTGTTGATTTTTGCGATCATCGCCATAAAACATCATCGCGAATCGAACGATACTTCATCGGTTACGTGCAGGTCGTGATAGGCCGCTGAAGGCGTCAACCCGTCCGGCAGTATCTCCGCCATTCCGGAGCGGAGTGATCGAGCAGCGGAGGGTATTGGTCTTCGCCGTGAGTGAAGCCTTTCCTATGCCCGTGAAACAACGGTAATCCAACTTCGCCCCAAAAAAATATATAAATTTCAATAGCTTATCGAGATAACCTGAATTTGTTTCACGAAACGCGGCCGTTTTATCGCACTTGGGTCCATTTTCAATCGCGTCCATTGCGACGGCCTCACCCCGAAGCGATCCAATTGGTCAAGTGTATCGATTGATACAGGTTGCGTAGTCACCCTTAGAGTAAAACTGCGCGCGCGCCGGCGAGGTGAATGTGGTCATCTGCGCAACTAACTGACGGAGTGCCCGCCTTCCTCGTCAATGGAACATGAACCAAATCGCGCCGACACCAACGACGCCAAACGAAGCCACTCCATCACAGCATGCACGCTGCGTTCTATCGCGAGGATCAAGATGGCACATGGCGCGTCTTTGATCAGGATGCGCGGCATCCCGACCTGAAGTTCTTCGAGGAAGAATCGATCTGCGCACTTTCGATACTGGCGAGCCTTTGCCGCGCATCTCACAGCAGCGCGCGACGCTCGCGTTCCACGTAGGCCCATCATCGCGTCCCCGAAACCGATTCGCCGACGGCCAGCCCGGGTTCATCCGGACGTACATGCCCGACAAACCAACCCGGCTATGCCCGCTCCCAGAACCTGACGCATCTCAATCGCACGAGACATCACGCCCCAAGCGAGCCGCAGCGCCACCCAAGGAGCCGACGGCTCAAAGCGGCGCCGACTTCCGCGCGTGCAGCGGCTGATAAGGCTCGCCCGCCTTGAACCGTTCGAGCCGCTCGCTCGCGACCGAAAGCGCCCCCAGGGACGCCCGCCGCAACTGATGATCGTAAAGCGACACGATTGCGGCGAGCCGGTCGAAGTCTTCTGCCGCGAGCGTCCACGAGCCGGAGGTGCGGCCGGCGTCGAACACGGCGGCCATCGCCTGATCCGCGCGAAGCAGTTCGTCGTGAGCGAAGTCGCCGTGGCCGGCTTCCGCGAGGAATTTCGCGAGATACATCGCCTCGGTGATGTGCTGCGCGGGCGCGATATCCGGCGAGCCCGAGCGCAAAGCCGTCAGCGACATATGCGCCGCGAGCGCGAGCTCGTCGGCCACCGCGCGCGGGATGGGAAGCAGCTGTGCCTTGCTGAGCCGTGCGCGCGTCGCCTGAGGCGAGCGCTGGAAAGGTAGAGTGCGTGACATGCGAGGATCGGTGGTTGACCTTCTCAGGTTAACGTTCATCGCTCGCCGAATCTGAAGGGTGCTGACCGCGTTCCTGTTCGAAATGTTCGACAACCGCGATCGCGCGCTCGCACTCGTCGGCGTCGAGCGTGTGGATGCTGCACTTGTCCGGCTCGACGCCGATCGTCTGCGCGAGCCACTTCATTCCCTTGGACCGCGCCTCGAAAACATTGCAGCCGTCGCGCCGGACCTTGGCCTGGACGAGCGGCTCGAGCGCCGCATGCAGCTTCACTTTCAGATCGCGCAATCGCGCATCGGCGAGACGGCCGAGCGGGACGTTGCGCGTGCTGCGCGGAAAGATGCCGATCCACGCCTGACAATCGGCGCACATCCAGAGCGGGCCGTGGTCGTCGCGATAAGGATAGGCTTCGTCGCCCGCGCGTGTCAGGGTCGCGGGCGCGTTGCAGTAGTCGCAGTTCGGATGAGGCAGAGGTTTGACAGGTCGGCCGACACGCATTGCCAGAAACTCCCGGGCGGGAAAGCCAATATATCAAAACCGGCCGGCCGCTTCGCGTTCCGGACATCGCGCGATATCGCAGCCCGCTTAAGCAAGCGCGTTCGCAAAACCTGCGTGACGCGCGCGTGCAAAGGAGAGCGCCGATCGGAATTTACTTTTTCGATCCACGGTATAACGTAGGAGTGCGTGCTACAAGCTACGCGCTTTCGGTGCCTACAGGCCCCTAAATCCTCGCGTTCGATCAGAAGCCTGGAAGGCGCACCGCCCCGCGCCCGCAACCCGGCCCCCGTATGCGTGCCCGCAAGCTCGTCGCAAGCTTGCAGTCCTCAATGAATTCCCTGATCCAAGAGGTGGTGGCGATGAGAGCAACTTTTCTATTGGCAGCAACGGCCGCTAGCGTCTTCGCGATGAGCCCTTTCGCGCAGGCGCAAGACATGCAGATGTCGCCGGCACAAGGCAGTGCCGCGCAGCAAAGTGCGCAAGACAGCAGCACGGCAACGAACGATTCCAGCTATGGCGGGGCGACGGCGATGCACAAGTCCGGCAGCGCATCGCGCGACGCGTGGCCGGTCAGCACCAGTCAGCTCTGCACGCCGGGACTAAGCTGCAATATCTATGATGGTCAATAAAAGCAAAGTGCCGGCAGTGACGTAACGAAGGCGGCGGGGACGCCTTCGATCCCATTCCTTCCTCCCGCCGATCACCTTCCAATGCGCAGTCCCCCGATGGCGGGGTGACGTCCCTCCGGATGCGTGGTTTTTCCCGACGATCGTTCGGTCGATAGTAGAGCCCATCAAAAGACGGCCTCTCATCGGCCGCACGTGGGTTCGCCACACAACGCCCGGCATGCGCGACGCTCCTGATTCAGTAGCGAAAACCCTATCGCCATCGCTCGCGGATCTCCCGGCTTCACATTCATCGAGGCCTCGTTCGTTCTCTGATGTATGAGCACATCCACACAGCCGCCGTCACGCGGCCAGCAAGGAGCTACCGAAATGAGATCCCATCTGACGAAGTACGCAATGTTCCTCACGATCATCGCAGCGGCGTTCGGCGCGGCATGCGACGTGAGCCTCGCCGCGAACGGAACGAACGATGCCGACGCACGCCCCATCGCCGTCGACGGCGGTCCGCTCACGCTCACGGTTCAAACCCCGTCGGGCGGAACATCGCGCCTGACCTATGCCGATACAGACGGCTGGCGCCTCGACGATCGCGACGCCGGTCTCAAGCCGATGGAAGCGCGCATCACGCCCGCGTCGGCGGAACCGCAAAAGGAAGCGTCCGATAGCGAGCGGCCGATGACCGTCTTCATCGACGGCCCGACGGGCTTCACCTACGTATGGACGCGCGACCAGGGATGGAAGTACGTCGGCCGGCTGTCCGATCGCAAGCAGTGAGCGGGGCGCGGACGGCCCACATGACGCGACGATCGCTTTCGTGCGTTTTCGCGTGCATGGCCGGCGTGTCGCTATTCGCGCGTGCGCAAACGCAGACGCCCGGCGCAGCCGACGCCGCGCTCGTCGATGCATGGCGCGCGGTGCGTGTCGCCGACTGCGCGCGTTGTCATGGCAAGGACCATGAGGGACTCGCCGCGCCGTCGATCGTCGGCTTTGCGCGCACGCAGAGCCGCGAGCGCTTCATCGCCGCGATTCTCGACGGCAATCCGCAGATGGGCATGCCCGCTTACCGCGGCAATCCGCTGATCGAGAATCATATCGACGCGATCCAGCGCTACTTCGCCGCACGCGCCGACGGCAGCCTCGCCGCCGGCGCGATGCCGGGGCGCGAATGACAGCAATTGTTCGGCGCGCTCGGGACGCTTCGCATTGCAGACGACAACGAGGCCACATCTCGAGCGCTGAACCCCGCCGTCGCGCGACTGCGCAGATTCGCACGTCGCGCGCTGCTTTTCTCCGATAATGATGCCCATTCAGAAACGGGCGGTCGCGCCCGGGCGCTTCATCCACATCGGAGCCCGCCATGCATCTCGCCGGCATGATTCTTCCGATCTTCGCCGTCATCCTGACGGGATGGGTGGCGCGCGTCTCGGGCTACATGCCGCATACGCTCGCGCCGTCGCTGATGCGCTTTGCCTACTACGTCGCGATGCCCGCGCTCGTATTCGTCACCATTGCCGATGAGCCGCTTCATTCGCTGCTCGAATGGCGCTTTCTCGCCGCGTTCGGCGGCGGCTCGATGATCTGCTTCGCGGCCGTGCTGCTCGTCGCGCGAATCGCACGCGGTGCCAGCCTTGCCGCGAGCGCGATGCTCGCCGCCGCGGTGTCGATGACCAATACCGGCTTCGTCGCGCTGCCGATCCTGAAGACGCTGTACGGCAAGCCCGGCGTGCTCGCGGCGGCGGTCGCGACCGTCTTCGTCGGCGCGATCATGTTTCCCGTGCTCGTCGTACTGGTCGAGATCGGCCGGCTGGACGCGTCGCGCAAGATCAATGTGACGGCGCTCGCGCGCCAGATCGCGACCAATCCCGTGATTCTCGCAACGATCTGCGCGCTGCTGTGGTCGATCGGCGGATTGACGCTGCCCGCGCCCGCCGTGTCGTTCCTCACGATACTCGGCGAAGCGCTGACGCCGTGCGCGCTTTTCGCAATCGGTCTCGATCTGACCTTGAACGAGTTGCGCGGCCGCGTGAATCTCTACGCGCTGCTGACGGCGCTCAAGCTCGTCATCGTGCCGCTCGTCGTGTACGCGCTTTGCATCGCGGCAGGACTCGATCGCACCGCGACCATTGCCGCGGTCGTCTGCGCCGCCGTGCCGACCGCGAAAAGCGCTTACGTGCTCGCGTCGGAGTACGACGTGGAGAAAAGCGTGGTCGGCGCGGTCATCTCGATGACCACGCTATTCTCGATCGGCACGTTGCTCGCGTGGCTCTATGTTCTCTAGCGCGTGTCATACGTCGCCGAGTTCTTCGTCGACGTCGCGCTCTTCGTCGTCGGGCGGCGAAATGCCGAGCGCTTTGTCCCATTGCGGCTCGCTCAGATAGCGTTCGCGCAGGAAATCGACGAACGCTTTCACCTTCGTCGTCGAGCGATGCGAGGTCGGATACACCGCGGAGAGCCACAGCGGCGGCGCCGCGTAGTCGGGCAGCACGCGCACGAGCCGGCGTTCGAGCAGATCGTTCGCGGCGACCATCGTCGGCAGATAGACGACACCCGCGCCGGCGCGCGCGAACTCGAGCAGCAGATGCACGCTGTTGGTCTTCAACACGGCGTTGAGCGCGATTTCATAACACTCGTTGCCCTTCATGAGCGGCCAGTTGTCGCCCCACGGATAGTGCGCGTAACGCGCGAAATCGTGGCGCAGCAAATCCAGCGGCGTCTCGATGACGGGCTCCTCCTTGAGATAGGCGGGCGTCGCGCACAAGACGCCGCGCACCGGAAAGAGCTTGCGTTCGACGAGCAGATTCGACGCGGGCGGATAGATCTGCAACGCGAGATCGAAGCCTTCCTGGACGGGATCGATTACGCGATCGTTCACCGTCACGACGAACTCGATGCGCGGATGCGCCTCGCGAAACGCGATCAGCGCCTGCGAGAAATGCCCGAGCGCGAAGCCCGGCAGCACGTGAACATTGAGCGTGCCCGACAACGACTGCGTTTCCGCGCTCGCGCGCCCCGACAATTCGCGCACCTTGGAGACGAGCAACAGGCAATCGCGATAGTACGTTTCGCCGACTTCCGACAAACGCACCGCACGCGTCGAGCGATGAAACAGCGCGACGCCGAAATGCTCTTCGAGCTGCTTCACGCGTGACGTGACGACCGATTTCGCCACGCCGAGCTGACGCGCCGCGCTCGCGAAGCTCTGCGCTTCCGCTGCGCGGACGAAGGCCTCCATCGACATGAAGAGGTCCATGCTTCCTCCTGTTTCCGTCCGCTAGGCTGCGCCCTTGCGGTAACGCAGCGGCGTCGTGCCGAGCCGCTCGGAGAAGAGCGCCGTCATATGTTGCTGCGACGAGAATCCGCACGCGGCGGCGACATCGACGAGCGGCGCATCGCCCGAACGCAGCATGTGCGCCGCAACGCCGATGCGCTTTTCCAGCACGTAGCGATAGAGCGAATAACCGGTGCGCGCCTTCACGCCATCGAAGACGGCGCGCACGGGCAGATCGAGTTCGGCGGCGATATCGGCGCAGGAGAGGCTCTGGTCGATGTTGTCCGCGACGTACGCTTCGAGGGTGGCGAATCCCGCGTCCGTCAGCGCGGACTTGCGCTCGCGCGCGGCGCGTTCGAGATGCCGCGTCGTTTCGATCCACGCGAGCGTCGCGACGCATTGCAGCTCCCACGGATCGACCTTGCCCGACTCCCTCGGCGCTTTCTGACGCGCATAACGCACGAGATGCCGGATGGAATCGGCGCCGAGATTGCTGCGGCTGCCCGCGCGACGCAGCCGCTCGGTGCTTCTGTCCGCGATGCGATTCACGAACGCTTCCGAATAACGAAACGCGATGAAGCCATGACGCACGTCGTGCGCGTCGATGCACATGCTGCCGCCGCGCGGATGATAAGCGGCCGTTTCAGCGCGAAACGTGAAGGGCGCGGCCGGGCCGTCGTCGTAGCGCGTGTCGGAGACGATCGTGCCGAGCAACAGGCAGATCATGTCCGACGAATTGTTCAGCTCAAGCGAATAAGGACGCGGGCCGGCAATGCAGTATTCGAGTCCCGGGACGCCCGTGACCGCGCTGAAGCGGTCGATGCGGGCGGGCGCGGCGGTGGCGCTCATGATCGTGTCTCCATGTCTTTGCGCGGCTTGCCACTGGACCATCGGACGCCGCTGTTCACGCGAGTATAGATGCGCGCGGGAAGCCCTTGCACGCGCGATGGGTCGCCATTCGCGAACGCCGCGTGCGCGCTTTGCGTCCCGGTGTATACCCGGATCCGTCCGCGAGCCGCCCGGAATCTGAAACTCGCAAAACCTGAAAGACCCGCGCGCCGCGTCTTCGTAACGTTCGCCCATACGACACGAACGACGGAGACGACGATGCAAACGCGGCACACACGACAGACGATTCGAAGGCGGGGAACATGCGCGCTCGCCCTGCTTGGCGCGCTTTGTTCGATGACGGCGCACGCGTCGGGCATTCCCTTCGCGACGGACCGCCCGCAGACCTGGCAGTTCAGCAGCGACTTCGAAGGCACATACGATTCCTTCGGCCAGAACCTCGAATGGAATCACGACAACCGCGCCTTCGATTCGCACGGCAATCAGGTCGCGGGTCCGGGCACGAACACGTTCGTCGGGCTCTCGACGTTCATCCACTACTGGAAAGTGCCGTCGCTGCCGCATGTCGGCTTCAACGCGAGCATCACGCTGCCCGAGATTCGCACGCAGGGCTCACAGTTTTCCGCGAGCGGTATCGGCGATCCGCTCGTCGGCGGGCTCGTCTGGTACAACCCCGCGCCCGCGACGACGCTCGGATTTCAGGCCTACGTGCAGGTGCCGATCGGCCAGAACGATGTATCGACGAACACGTGGTCGTTCTGGCCATCCGTCTTCTACGACGACTGGTACGGGCATGTGAACGTCGATCTGCTGCTCGGCGGCATTCTGCGCGGACGCACGCTGCGCTCCGGTCACGACGACCTGAGCCCCGGCAACACGTTTCACCTGAACCTGCGCGTCGGCTACAGCATCTCGCCGCCCGACAACCCCTTTGCGATTCCCTTCGTCGGTCTCGATTACCAGACGAGCGGCGGAACGTTCAACCAGACCGCGTCGATGCCGCTTGCGAACAGCGCGAGCCGCGAAACGACCGTGGGGCTCGGCGTGCTGTTCCAGTTCAAGCCGAACAGCCTGCCGTTTCTGCACCAGAAGATGTACGACCAGCTTTCCATCCAGTACCAGCACTCGGTTTCGGGGCGCAACACCACGCTCACCAACGGAATTCTCGTGCAGGCGTGGCACTACTGGTGAGCACATTCCAACGATGGAGACGAACATGAGTGAGACCAACAAGCTTCCCGCCGCGTCGAGGCGCAATTTCATCAAGGCTGCGGGCGCCGGCACCGCGGCGGCCGCATTCGGCGCGGTGTCGCTCACCGCGCGTGCCGCGAGCGACATCAAATTCGATGCGGAGTACGACGTCGTCGTGTGCGGCGGCGGAGGCGGCGGCCTGCCGTGCGCGCTGTTCTCGCGCTGGCTCGGCAACCGCGTCGTGATTCTGGAGAAGGCCGGCAGCGTCGGCGGCACGGCCGCGAAAGCCGCGTTCTGGTACTGGGTGCCGAACAACGAGCCGATGCGCCGCGCGGGGATCGCCGATCCGAAGCCCGATTACATGCGCTATGTCGCGCGTCTGTCGCGGCCCGAGCAATACGATCCGTCGTTGCCGAAGCTCGGCCTCTCGGACTGGGAGTACGAGATGTGCGAGGCGATCTACGACAGCGCGTCGCCCGCGGCGGAACTGCTTGCGAGCAAGGGCGCGCTGCCGTATCGACATGAAGCGGCGGTGCCGGATTACTGGGCCGAGCTGCCGGAAGACAAGGCGCCGCGCGGCCGCGTGCTGTTTCCGAAGGACGGACTGCCGAGCATGTCCGATGGCGGACGCGTCGCGATCCGCACGATGAGCGCCGCGGCACGGCGCGACGGCATCGACATCAGGACGGGTTATCGCGTGCAGAAGGTGCTCGTCGATGACTCGGGCGCGGTGATCGGCGTCGAATCGCTGACGGAAGAGGGCACGCTCTTTCGCGTGCGCGCGAAAAAGGCGGTCATCTTCGCAACGGGCGGCTTCACGCACGATCCCGAACTGCGCAAGAACTTCCTGCATGGCGCGGTGTATGGCGGTTGCGCCGCGCCCACCAATGAAGGCGATTTCGTGCGCATTTCGAGCGCGCTCGACGTGCAGTTGCGCAACATGAACTACTCGTGGATGGCGCCGATCTCGCTCGACAAGGCCGTCGCAAAAGACGGCTCGCTGTCCGGCATCTTCACGCCGACCGGCGATTCGATGCTCTACGTGAACAAGTACGGCAAGCGCGTCGTCAACGAGAAGCTCGCGTACAACGAAGTCTGCGCGACCTTCTCCGAATGGGACGGCGCGAAAGGCGAGTATCCGAATCTCACGCTTGTTTCCATCTGGGACCAGCAGGCGCAGGACCATTGCGCGAGCGATGACTACGGCAGTCTCATCGTGCCGAAGGGATCGAACGACCGTCACGTACTGCGCGGCAATACGCTCACGGAACTGGCAGCCGCGATTCGCGAACGCATGGCGAAGCACAAAAGCGCGCTCGGCAGCGCCGATCTTTCCGACGACTTCGTGCGCAATGTCGAGGCGACCATCAAACGCTTCAACGGCTTCGCGAAGACGGGCGTCGATCAGGATTTCCATCGCGGCGAGCGCATCGTCGAGAAGCTGTTCAACGGGCCGGTATCGAAGAAAGCGGATCAGAAGAACGAGACGATGTATCCGCTGAGCGCAAAGGGACCGTACTACGCGGCGCTCATCGTCGCGGGGAATCTCGACACCAAGGGCGGCCCGAAAACCAATTCGCACGGACAGGTGCTCGATACGCGCGGCGAACCGATCAAGGGTCTTTACGGCGTCGGCAATTGCGTCGCGTCGGCGTCCGCGCGCGCTTACTGGGCGGGCGGCGGCACGCTCGGGCCAATCATCGCGTTTGCTTATCGTGCGGCGCAGTCCGCCAACGGAGCTCAATCATGATTCGGATCGCTTATCTATTGACGATGCTCGCGCTCGTCAGCACCACCGTGCGCGCGCAACAAGATCCCGTTGCGCTCGGCAAAAAGCTCACGACGAACAACTGCGCCGTGTGCCACACCTTCGGCAAGGGCGAGCCGAACGGGCAAGGGCCGAATCTCTTCGGCATCGTCGGCAAGCCGATGGCGTCCGACCCGAGCTTCAAGTATTCGGCGGGCATGAAGGCGGCCGCGGCGGGCAAGGTCTGGGACGAGCAACTGCTCGACGCGTGGCTCACCGATACGCAATCCGTCGCACCCGGCAACGCGATGACCTATTTCGAAGGCGATGAAGCGCGACGCCAGAAGATCATCGCTTATCTGCGCACGCTGCATTGAACTGGACAACAGGAGACGAGACTATGAACCCCATCACCATGACCGACGAACAGCGCAAGACCATCGCGCTCGAATATCTGCGCAGGCTCGATCGCGGCGCACCGTTTTTCGATTTGTTCGACGATAACGCCGAAGTCTATTTCCCGAAGTGGGGCATCGCGACGGGACGCGCGGCCTTCGAACGACTCTTCGCGGATCTCGGTTCCATCGTCGCGAAGTTCAAGCATGACCTCGCGTATCTGAATGTGATTCAGCAGGGCGACACGGTGGTCGTCGAAGGCACGAGCTACGGCACCACGAAAGGCGGCGTCGACTGGCGCGCGGGCGTCACGCATGCGGGCCGCTGGACGGACGTATTCGAGATCCGCGACTTCAAGATCCAGCGCTGCTTCATCTATCTCGATCCCGACTACGAAGGCGCGGACACGCTGCGCTATCCGTGGCTCGCGGACAGGCAAGCGCAGCAGTAAGTACTTTCCCTAGGGCCGCGATCGAGCACGCATCGTTCGGCAAACGCGAACCTCGATTCATTGCCTCTCGCCGCTCGCAGCCCTAATCTTGATTCCAGCGCGACACCGCGAACGTGACCGCAGACAAGGAGACAGACATGCAACAGACCCAACTCGGCAGCCTCGATAACTATCGCAAGGGCAACATCGAAGTCATCAAGGGCAAGGCCTCGCATTACGCGATGTCCAATGTGTTCGAAGTCGCAAGCCACGCCGCGCCTTACGAAAAAGTGGTCGTCGGCAAGAACCTGAAGTACGTGATCGAAACGTTGCGCGCACAAGGCGTGTCGCCGTGGTTCTGCGCATCGCACGATGAATTCGCGGTCGCGCTCGATGGCGAAATCGACGTGCACTTCATCAAGCCTTCCGATGGCGCACTGGTCGCCGAAAACGTCGAAGGCACGGTGAAGCTCGAAGGCGAGCCTTCGGGCCAGAAGATGGGCTTCGTGCGTCTGCGTCGCGGTCATCAGGCGCTCTTGCCCGCTGGCGCGGCGTATCGCTTCGAAGCGCGAAAGACCGGCGTGCTGCTCGTGCAGACGATCCTCGGTTCGGCTTCGGTCGAGAAGTGGGCCGACATCTGCATTCAGTGAACACGCATACGCCAACCACTTTCAAACATTCGGAGCACACCATCATGGATCACGCAGCATTCCTTCAGAGCGTAGTCGCGACCGACCCCGATGCGAACACCGGCTACCGCACGTTCAAGCTGGGCGATTTCGAATTCAGCCGCGACGCGTACTTCGTCACCGTGAAATGGCCGGCGCAAGGACAGACGCGCTCGCATCAGATGCACGCCGACGACTTCCTGCGCGCGATGATGCGCGACGTCGCATGGGGCTTCTTCTACGGCTGGGTCAACTTCGACGAAGTGCTCGGCACGCGCAATCACTACGGCAAGGTCGACATGTATGCCGGCGCGTATAACGCGAGCTTCCGCGAGGCGGGCGTCGATTACACGCAGCAGTTCGAAACGCCGATCATCATGGCGACCTTCAAGGCGATCCTGAAGGACTGGGTCAACGAAGGCTTCGATCCGTTCGCGGCACCCGAGGAAACCGGCTCCGCGTTCGGCGCCAAGCACGGCGACAACATCGCGGCGATCGACCGCACGCGCATTGCGACCAAGCGCATGCCCGGTCTCGAAGGCGACTCACCGCTGCGCGACGACTTCCCGGTGAATCGCCAGTTCGCGGATGTCTCGCAGGACGAGCCGGAGATTCACGCCGAGCCCGGATTCGAAGGGCAGTTGCACGCGTTCAGCCTGTTCAAGTATCTGTCGCGTTCGGACGTGACATGGAATCCGTCGGTCACGTCCGTGTGCAAGCAAAGCCTCTTTTGCCCGACGACCGAGGAGTTCGTGCTGCCGGTTTTTCACGGCAACGACCGCGTCGAATGGTTCCTGCAACTGTCGGATCAGATCATCTGGGACGTGGCCGACAAGGACACCGGCGAGCCGCGCGCGCGCATCACGATGAACGCCGGCGATATCGCCGCGATGCCCGCCGACATCCGCCACAAGGGCTACTCGCAGAAGCGCTCGATGCTGCTCGTCTGGGAGAACGCGACGCCCGATCTGCCCAAACGCTACGAAAGCGGCGAACTGCCGCCGTATCCGGTCGCGCTCTAAACGCTTCCCGGCTTCTTCGCTTCTCTTCGACACGACGACGCCTTCATCGGGCGTCGCGGGGAAGGCTTCGCCCTCAATCTTCGACACGAGCAAGACATGCAAACGCAACTCTTCATCGATGGCCGCTTCGTGCCCGCCCTTTCCGGCGAAACGCTCGCGACCCTGAATCCGCACGACAACAGCGAGATCGCGCAAGTCTCCATGGCAGGCCGCGAGGACGTCGATCGCGCGGTGCAAGCCGCGAAAAAAGCGTTCCCGACGTGGAGCAGCATGGCGGCTGCCGATCGCGGGCGCCTGCTCCTGAAACTCGCCGATGCCATTGAAGCCAACGCCGATGCACTCGCGCGTCTCGAGTCGATGGACACGGGCCACCCGATCCGCGACACGCGAAACCTCGACGTGCCGCGCACGGCCGCGACGTTCCGCTACTTCGGCGGCATGGCGGACAAGTTCGAAGGCTCGGTGATTCCGGTCGAAGCGGGCTTTCTCAACTATCTGACGCGCGAGCCGGTCGGCATCGTCGGGCAGGTGGTGCCGTGGAATTTTCCGCTGATGTTCACGAGCTGGAAGATGGCGCCCGCGCTCGCGGCGGGCAATTGCGTCGTGATGAAGCCGGCCGAACTGACGCCGTTATCGAGTCTCGCCATCGCCGAGTTGATGGCCGAAGTCGGTTTTCCGGCGGGCGTCGTCAACGTGCTGCCGGGGCTCGGGCACGTCGCGGGGCAATATATCGCCGAGCATCCGGAGATCGGCAAGGTCGCGTTCACCGGATCGACGGCGGTGGGCCGCAAGATCGTGCAGGCATCGAGCGGCAATCTGAAGAAAGTGCAACTGGAACTGGGCGGCAAGGGCGCGAACGTCGTGTTCGGCGACGCGAATATCGATGCCGTCGTGCAAGGCTCCGCGTTCGGCATCTTCCATAACCAGGGACAGGCGTGCATCGCGGCGTCGCGATTGATCGTGCACGAGTCGATCGCCGATGACTTGCTGGAGCGCTTCACGTCGCTGGCGCGCTCGATCCGCATCGGCGATCCGCTGGATCCGTCGACGGAAATGGGGCCGCTCACATCGCAGATGCATCGCGACCGCGTGCTGTCGTATGTCGATGTCGCGCGCGAGCAGGGCGGCCGCGTGCTCGCGGGCGGCAAGGCGCCGGAGGCCGCGGCGCTCGCGAACGGCTGCTATGTCGAGCCGACCATCGTGGAGGCGAAGCCGACCGATCGCGTCGCGCAGGAAGAAGTTTTCGGCCCGTTCGTCGCCGTGAGCACGTTCAAGAGCGATGAAGAAGCGCTCGCAATCGCGAACGGCACCGAATACGGCCTCGGCGCGGGCCTCTGGACGCGCGAGCTGCAACGCGCGCATCTCTTCGCGCGCCAATTGAAGAGCGGCATGGTGTGGATCAACTGCTACAAACGCGTGAGTCCCGGATCGCCCTTCGGCGGCGTAGGCGCAAGCGGTTATGGCCGCGAGATGGGCTTCGAAGTGATGCGCGAATATACTCAGGCGAAGTCGGTGTGGGTGAATGTCGACGCCAATATTCCGCCTTACTATCCGCGCTGAGCGCATAGGGAATCATGCAATCGTTCATTTATCAGGGCATGCCGTCGCGCGTGGTGTTCGGCGCGGGGAGCCTCGAGCATATCGAACGCGAGATCGAGCTGCTGGGTGCGCAGCGCGCGCTCATTCTTGCGA
>Ga0105251_10002611_pt1 | contig 13933 bp, 19 predicted proteins | sample KBSS64metaG_FD_80424 | JGI IMG/M metagenome (GOLD analysis project Ga0105251, IMG submission 80424) | Switchgrass rhizosphere microbial communities from Kellogg Biological Station, Michigan, USA - KBS S6-4 metaG | ecosystem: Host-associated > Plants > Roots > Rhizosphere > Soil | place...
GCCTCGCCATAAGTCGCTCCCGCCAGCATTCTGACGGGTAGCAAATTACATGAGGCAACGACCCTGGCTCGGTAACAAAAAACCTGAGTCAATGCGCCGGACGTCCTGCTTGACGCTATCCACCTGCGGGTCGGCAGTCGCGTGAACACGTTCTTCAGATAGCTGCCCATTGGACTTTGCTGAGCGTAACAGGCTCATGATGGCTGCAGCACGTCGGCCTACTCGTAGCGAGCTGGCGATGGTGTACAGGCGTCATCAGCGAGTAGCTGGCGACGAAAAATGCCCGGGCTTGAGCCCACATCAGGGCCGGCCGTGGGAGAGGAATTACGGGAAATTCCAGATTGCCGCTCACAGCGAGAGGCCCCGTTGTCGCGTGCGAAGCCGAAGCTTTATGACGCGTTGCCGCCCCGCGTAGCCGTCGGGTTGCCCGCCCGGCGCGCCGACGCCCTATGCGGGCGGAGCCCCACAGCGTGTCAGTTGATCAGGTGGAGATTCCCCGATGCATCATCAGAAGTTGGTCTTGCGTTGCCCCCGGCTGCTGATAATGGACAATCCCAGGCCGTTTAGCGGATTTAACGCCGGAGATCGGCACATCTGTCCAATTCGAACCGTCGAACGTACACACATAGATCGTTTCATCATTGCCATTGCTACGGTGAGCAACGAGCATCTTCCCTTCAAATACCGCCATGAACGGCCCATCCGTAGAACTCACGCCGCCGGGGACTTGGGAACTATTGCCAAACCTCCAGCTTTGGTCGTCGAGAATGGCGTACCAGTAATTGCCGTGGCCTCCGCGATATACGCAATATAACCGGTCGTTGTACACACAAAGTGCCGTGCTCTCCCCATACCCAGCCCACGTACCGTCCAGCCGGGCGGATTCTCCCCAACCCGACGACGGATTGTAACCTATGGAATAAAGTGCATTGTCCGCGCCCACGTACACACAGACCAAAATTCCTCGATAAACAGCGACCGCCGGAGCCCCGTTAGTTTGGACATTCGGAATCGGAGCAGCATTAACAGTCCAACCCGACTTATTCGGGTCATTGGGATCATAATCATTGAAATTAAATGTTGCCACGTAAATTGGTGCAGTGCTAGAGCCCGCACCTTGGTACACACACCACAGCTGGCCGTTATAAGAAGCCAAACCGGGTGATTGCTGCGATTGTGCGCCTTGATTTAGATTATTGATTTGGCGTATTGGCGCATATGAGGTCCAAGTTCCACTGGTGCCATGGGTTTGTCCGTCGACCACGTCCGGTATGTCGTAATACATCCAATAAAGTGTTTCATCACCAATTGCCCCTCGAGCCACACAGAAGAGCTTTTCATCGTGAACTGCCAACGATGGGCCATCTTCTGTGTAGTCGTTGTTCATTTTCACCTCATCGGACCAACCAGACCCATCACTGTAAACAGACCATCGAAGCTGGCCGTCATCGAAATGCGCGTCATTTGGAAATGGAATTAACAGGGTCGGCGCAATCCACGGAGAAACGAGCTTAATGCCGCTTCCATTGTCTTCCAATTTAATGACGGCAGTGCGAAGTTTTATATAAGCGACTACGAGCTCTGCCACCCCCTCAGTGAGCTCGTCGCCTATCGATTCAATTATTTGTCCGGCAATTTTATCGAAATCGTTTAGCAATTGCGTGGCAGCTTCGCTTAGGCTAATAGTGAACCCCCACCAATGTGCAGCGAAGGTGACAGGGGGAGCATCTTTTCGAGCCAATTTGATTTGAGAGTCGCTACGCATCATTATGCTCCGGAAACGGACTGTTGGAGGAACAGCTGCATTAGATGGGAATATGCTGGAACGCGATCGCAAACGCAATTTATCAACTGCGCGATCGGCAATCCAAAATTTTCCCGTTGGCGGGTCTGTCGCTGTTCATTTTCTTTGGTTTTTTACCCGGGAACTTCGATAAATATTTCTCCCGACGGAGAAAATAGCCAAAGCATTTGGTAAATTATATAAACAACCGCAAATTAGAAATAACCTATCAATATTGGCAGGTATGAAATGTCTGCGGGGGGACGTATTGTCATCTGTTAATGTAGTCTGCCCGGCTCGGTCCGCCGGTTTCGCTGCAGTCTTACAGGGGCGGCCCTCTATGAATACCTACGAGCGCATCGTTGTGTTCGGGAGGGTGGGACGCGGCGGCGGCAGGAAATAGAGCCGAGGCGGAATTTGAACTCGCACGCCTCATCCTGACGTAGCCGGGACGGTCGCTGTTCCTCGGAAAGGGCCGTGAATAAATCACTGAGGCCAGTCGTCCGTTGACCAAGTGGTGTTGCCCGTCAACGCGGCCACATGACCAATGGCCGGCCTGGATCGCTGAACGGCCAACGTCGCGTGACACGCTGGGAACACGAAGCTCTTCTTGATGAGATGCAGGCGCGACTTGATCATGCGCCTGAGATGATGCGCATCCGGCGACAGGCAGTCGAGCATCCATACGGCACGATCAAGGCATGGATGCTGGAAATTCTTGAGCCTGATGTCGAATCCAGGAGACTGGAAAGACAGAATTGATGAGACTGCCGAGGACTGTCGTCCCGCGAGGCCGGGGCAGGTCGACGGTACCTACCAACATCGACAGGTTGTTCCGATGTACTAGCCGCGCCATCATTCGTATGATTATTGTGGAACTACCTCCACTTGCGGAAGAAGCGCCGTGGTCAACCGATAAACCTTTGCAATAACTCCAAAGTGTGCCTTTTGAGCTTAAACCACCAGGAAGCCGTATCGTTGAATCGAAGACTCTTCCGTTTCGATCAATACACTAGCTAGGCGAGGAACGAAATGATTTTGAAAGAAGGCTACGCGACTATACTTAGTCACGACAAGACGCTGCAATTCGCAATAGATCACCAAATAGTGGGCCAGCAAACGAAAACATCGCCATTAATATCGTATCCCACAAGCAACGGAAATCCTGCTGAATTATTCCATATAGTTCCGGATCCAGAAAACGGTGCTATTCATAATATTTTAGCCGATGGTAATGCATACCTCGGAATCGTGGGCGATCTTTGGCCTATTAACGGAAATAATATGGGCGGGATCTTAATCGCTTGTGGCGTTAGTTTTGCAGAGAGAGCATACTTTATGCTGCTAGATGACAATACGTTATCGATTACACCAGGACCAGGTCGACAACTTGCTGCGGCGGCCTGGACCGATTTTGTCACTATCACGGGCGTGCATAACGCGGGAGATACAATTGAATTTAACTTCAATTACACAAGTTGACTAGCGGAAATCTAGTCATGCGAGCCTGACACCAGCGGATTGCCTCCAAATATTCGCAGCTAGTTTTTTCGGAGAATGTAACTGTGACGACAAGAGCTATTGGTTACTACTTTGTGACTTACACCGGTGGAATGGATGGATCGAATGGAACGGGGATAGGCTACTGGAGGGGTAGTGACTGGTGCTTTTTTATGGGTGGCAGTAATGGTTTTGAAGAAGTCGGTCACGTAAACGACGACGAGCTTACTTGGGTTTCTCCACAAATCCCGACTTTCGAACGCCCGCCCACATTCTACCGGTGGGTGAAACCGCCCTCTGGAGACTGGCTCATCGGTGCGACGCATGACGGTGGTGCCACATTCGACGTTCCGGACCTGAGCGGGGCTTCTCCCGGGGGTTCGTATTCAAAGCAGGATTTAGAGATAGGGGCATGGGTTCCTGTGCAAACAGGAAGTTAGCTAACCCCACGTCCCCATCCCGGGTCTGGACCGCAGCTATCGCCAGACGGAGCGGCCCTTGGCGACAAAGCCGCTGCGCTCGTGCGTGGTGATCATGAAAAACGAATACCTCTAGCGCAGTCGGATTACTCGCGAAGGTCGCTGCAGCTCAGCGCCGGTACGCGCACCAATGCAAGCTGCGGGGGCAAAGCTGGGCACTGAAATGACGGAGCTACGCCTATCCCCCATTGTGGCTGCAGATGGCTGCTTTGCACCAGGAAGCTGCCGATTAGGTAGGGCGTGACCCACCGTCCGTTGTGGGTCGTACTGAGCCGTTCAAGTTACTTTTGCTGGGTATTTTGCCGGCCGGCGATAGGTCAGGGGTGGAATGACAGGCGTAAGGCCTGGTCAGATAGGGATTCTCGCCGGCGACGGCGTGCGTACAGAAGCCCTCGCGACGCTCGCCGGCGAGGCCGCCGACTATGTCATCTGCTCCAAAGCAGGTCGCTCGCTTGAGAGGATGGGCCCCAGGTACGCGAGGCGTTTCGGCGTACCGATCCAGATCTACGCGCCCTTCACGTATGACGGTGCTTGGCCCATCTCTTTCAACCTCCTAATTTGATTCCCTCAAGGTGAACACCATCGTGGGATTGTCTCCGTTATATGAGCCAGGATTAGGCGGTGTACAGACGTAAATACCGCTATCATTCACATCAGATGTTGCCCTATTTTCCCCCAAAGATGGGACGGCCCAAAATAGTTCGACCTGGGCATCAGATCCGTCTTGAATAATGTAATTGCAGCGTCCGTGCGTCCCACCCTGCTCGTCTTCTGACTCTGATTCCCACTCGCCAGTAGATTGAGCCGGAATGGACTCCGGTGGACTGGTCACCCACTCTCCAGCTCCAAGAGAACAGTCATTGGGATCAAGCGACAGATCGTGGTTTGTCTTATTGACCAATTGAACAACGGCGCTTATTTGGGCCATCTTTGCCTCCACTTGGTTGAAAGTGGGTTCCGGTAAGGACGGAAGGTTCCGTAAGTGCAGGATGCACTCTCACATAGGGCTTTTAATTTGTCTAGAGAAACTCGCCCGCAGCGAACTTTTCAACCGTTAACAATCTGCAGCATCAAAAAGCATAATTCCAATCCCGATCGCCGTCGCCGCAGCCAGCACGGTGCTGAGCATGCGCCCTGAATAGCCAAGCACTAAACTGCCTTTCTCGAATCGCCAGCAAATTTAACAATTTAGCTATTCAAGTTATCCCGGAGAGGTGCGTGCGAAGGAGCTTTGATGTCGAAATGGTGTTGTGAGATTCGCACGAGCCTTGCATTGTTTGGCATCCAATCGGATTGATTCTTATATGAGGAGGCCGGACTCGAATCACCGGAAAGGTTACACCCGAGCCCTCGACAAGGACTCCGGCAATCGCTCCAAGCTAGAAGAGTCCCGCCGGCTGTGCCGCATCATCCCAGCTGAAAATAATCACCTCCTTTCGCGCAGCCTCCCGCCCTCCACCGCCCACGGTGTACCTGATATCCACCGTCTCGATGTGAAACCCCTCGAACGCCCGACGGATGTCCGGATGGTCGTTGAGGCTCACGATCGCCCTGCCCTTCAGCGATCGCAGACGGGCTGCCATCTCAAGGTATTCGGAGTATGGAAACGGCACGCCGTAGCCTTCAGTCTCCCAGTACGGCGGATCCAGATAGAACAGCGTGTGCGGCCGGTCGTACTTGTCGATACACGCCTTCCAGTCGAGCCGCTCGACGAACGTGTTGGACAGGCGAAGGTGTGCGGCTGACAGTGTCTCCTCGAGCCGCAGCAGGTTTAGCCCCGGTGGTGTGGTCGTCGCCGTGCCGAACGACTGCCCTTCGATCTTCCCGCCAAAGCAGTTCTGCTGCAGATAGTAGAAGCGGGCCGCCCGCTGGATATCGGTGAGCGTTTCCGGGATCGTGTCCTGCAACCATCTGAACACCTGCCGGCTGGTGAGCGCCCACTTGAATGTATGGTCAGCCCTATTTTTGCAACTGCAAATTTCGATGAAGGCAAAGGCTTGCGCTAACGTATCCGGACTCTCGATGGGGACGTTACTCCCCGGTCCACGATGAAAATTCGCGCCCCACGATCCTCAAAACTGTCGCAGCTACGAGAGCTGATTCAAATGTCAGGTTCTTCGCGGGGCCGATTGCCGTTGTCGTCATCTACATTTGTCGTCGCAAAAGCAGGAAGAATGAATTGGGTTGCTATGCAGCTCGCTGCGGGTGCGGAACGTAGGCAGCGTTACCGCCCAGTACTGCCCATGCGATCCGGGCAAGCTTGGCAGCCAACGCGCAGGCGACGATACTCGAATTTCGCCGCTCCAGCAGCTGGCGTACCCAGATCGCCATGGCGTCGGTGCGTTTGTGAATGTGCATCATGATCGATCGGGCACACTGGACCAGCAAGGTTCGCAAATGCTTGTCGCCGCGTTTCGAAATACCGAGGAGCGTTGTCTTTCCCCCGGTACTGTATTGGCGTGGCACAAGTCCCAGAGACGCTGCAAAATCACGGCTCGTCCGGTATTGACGCGCGTCACCGGCCTGCGCAGCGAGCACGCTCGCGGTAATCGGCCCGATACCTGGGACTGTCAGCAAGCGTTGGGCGACATCATCTTCTTTCATCAGCGCGTTCAGTTCGCGCTCGATGACTGCGATTTGCTCGTTGAGGTGAAAAACGTAATCCCGGAGCTGCTCCAGCAACGCCACAAGCCGCGGCGGCAATTCATTTGCCTCAAGCACCGCAGGCAGTTTCCGGATCGCGGCTGGGCCGGTGCTAATGGCGATCCCGAACTCGACCAGATATGCATGAATCTGATTGTGAGCTGACCCGCGACTGCGAATCAGCATATCCCGTGTCCGGTGCAGCGCCGAGATCGTCTGCTGTTGCTCGTTTCTCACAGCCGCGAACCGCATCGTCGGGCGGGATGCCGCCTCACAGATTGCTTCCGCGTCGACGAAGTCGCTCTTGTTTCCCTTCACGAACGGTTTCACGTACTGTGGGGCGATCAACTTCACGTCGTGCCCGAACTGCAAAAATCTTCTCGCGAAATGATGTGCGCCAGAACATGACTCCATCACGATTCGGCAAACCGGCGTGTTGGCGACAAGCTCTACAAGCTCCTTGCGATTCAGTTTCCTGCGCCATAGCTGATGCCCTGCCTTGTCTTGGGCGTGAACGTGGAAGGTGTGCTTACCGAGATCGATGCCTAAAAGCGCGATGTTCTCCATGACAGTCCCCGACGTGAGTGAACGGACCAGCATACCCCGGAGGGCGGGCTGACCATATCATTACTGGCGCACGAACTCCTCGAGGTGATGCTGCACGACGCGGTACAGGTTCACCAGCTCGCCGTTGATGTCGTTGATCACCTCGACTTTCGCTGGCGGCCTCATGAAGTACAGCGCAGCCCCGCCCGCGAAGACCTCGACATAACACTCATGCTCAGGGAACCGCGGGATGAGATGGTCCGCAAGGCGGCGCTTGCCGCCGATCCATGGAACGATGGGAGTTGCCATATCTGGAATTGCCTTTTCTTTTTCGGTTAGAATTCGGCCCGCCTACCGGTAGGTAGCAGGGCCCTGGCTAATTCACTGGCGTGTTCAGTGGAAAGGTGACCGGGAGAAATGCGCGAACATCATCCCGGTCGCCCTGTCTTTTCCCGCGCCACGAAGCGCGATCAAAGTAACTTTATGCTGCGCGCATCGGGCGGCCGATTGCCCGTGATACGCGCGTGTGGCATGCTGGATCTCCCGTTTCGGACGAGGAACAGCCTGGTCATGGCGCAACCGTCGACACACCATCATGCCGCGACGCGGCACCAGCCGAAGCCCCACGTGGCGCCGGCGTACGTGCAGCAATTCATCGATACCCATCTGGCCGCCGCGCAGGAAGTGCAGCGCAGGTACCAGGTGCCCGCAGGCGTCGTCATCGCCCAGTCTGCACTTGAGAGCAACTGGGGAAGGTCGGTCGTCGGCAACGCCTATTTCGGCGTCAAGGGCCGCGCGCCCAGCGGCGACAGCACCACGTTCACCACTCACGAAGTGATCAACGGCCAGGCGATCAGGATCGACGATGCGTTCCGCGCCTACGGCAGCTATGAAGAGGCCGCCGACGACTACGCGCAGATGCTCCGCAACAACCCGCGTTTCCGGTCGTGCTTTCTCTATACCCGCAGTTCGCAGTTCGCCAACGCACTCGCCCGCAATGGCTATGCGAGGGATCCGTCTTACGCGGTCAAGCTCAACGCCATCATCCGTGCGCATAAGCTCGATCAATACGACGCGCGCAGGACCGCGCCATGATGCGCCGCGCGGTCATCACGGCAGCGCTGATCGTCTGCACGCAGGCGTGCGCTGCCCAGCAACCGTTGGCAGATGACAATGACGCAGCCGCGCGTGCGGCCGACATCACGCGCACCTACGGGCTCTCGGAAGACAGGACCGAATGCCTGCTCTTCGATACCGCCGACAAGGGCGAATACTTTCTGGTGCGGGTGCGCGAAAACCACACCCAGGCCTGCGGCGGTGCCGCCGGCGTCTCGCCTACCCTGTTCTTCCTGAAGATCCGCAAACGCGACGGCTATACGCTCACCACCGCGTACGACAGCGAGCAGTACCTGCCGCTCAGAAGATCCGCAAAGAATTGAGGCGCGTACTGCTCCCCGGCTTTCAATACCTTCAATGTCGGCGGCACCTGCGACCAGTTGATACCGACGGGCCGGATCCGCTCAATCCGTTGTGCGCACCACGAGTCCCCTTTATTTTTTCGAACTGGTGACCTAGATTCGTATCCTGATAAGGAGGGAATCATGCTGCACGCATACAAGGTCTACACGATCGACGCGACGCCTGATTTTTCGATTGGAAAATTCTTCGCGCACGTCCGCATCAGCCGTCCGCCTCGCAAGGACGAAAGAGACGGCGAGACGTTTGAGGCCATCGATCTCGGCCAGTTTGACAACGAATGGTCGGCTGAGGCCTTCGGCCGTGCCTGGGCGGTCGCCTGGATAGACGAGCACTGGGACCAAAACACCGTGACAGCAGGCGATGCGCTCAGCCCGCTGGCCGATCCGGCCGGCTCGTGACCGAATCCGAGCGCGCCACCACGGTATCCGGCGACACCGCGAACTGTGTGATCGCCGCAGCCTGCCTGTCGGCACGCGACGACGACCCGAAGAAGTATTCCTTCGAGCCGAGCACCATCGCGATCAGAATCCCGAACAGCGTATCGAGCGCGCGCATCACGCCGTCGTCGAGCCTGATCTGTCTGGCCGCCAGCAGGAACTCGAGGCCAATCACGGCAAAGAGCGCGACCGTATACATATAGGCCAGATTGCGCGCCGTATGGTCGTGCTCCGCTGCCGCAAAATTGCGTGCGCTCGCGCGATCGTCGGCCGCTATCCGGTCGGCCTGCACCTGGATGCCGGCCATGTTCTTCGCATGCGTGAAACCCGCCTGCCGCATTTTCAGCGCGAAGTCGTCGTCGGCCTGCTTCAGCGCGAGCAGCTGCTCGGGCGTCATCTGCTGGCCGGTCAGTGCGGTCTTCACCGCGTCAACCGAACCATCTGCCAGCCCGAGCCTGCCGGCGATCGCCGAGGCGGCCATCGCAGCAATGCCCGGCACCCCGCCCGTCAATGCCGTGACGAGCCAGGGCGCGACCGTTTTCAGGACATCCATCATGCGCTCACCCCCAATGCCCGGTTGAGCTGCCAGCCGTATTCAAACGTTTCGTTCTCCACGCGCTTTTCGGCACACTCGATGTAATAGACAGACTGCTGGGCGGTCACCATGCCCAGCAGCACCCGATGGCCGTCCGCACCGCGTGCGGCGAGAAACGCCTTCAGCGCCGCGACCGACATGGCGCCGATGCCGCCGTCGACGGCGAGATCGGCAAACGCGCGCTGGTTCTGGTTCAGCACGTTCAGCGCACGCTGCAGGAAGCGCACGCCCGTCGCCGGCCCGGCGTTCACGCCGATATCGAACAGCTTCTCCGCGAGCGCCGGCGAGACCGCGTCGACGAGATCGAACTTCGGCTGCTGCCAGTAGTGGCTGCGATAGATCTGCACGGCCGCCGTTCGTGGCATGTCGCGCATCGGGCCGGTATAGCCAAACGCGCGCGCGACCGCGGCGGTGACGCCCCACATCGTTTCGCCGCCGGCGTCAAGCGCATTGTTCGCGTAGCCGCCCTCGCGGCCGATCAGCGCATCGATTTTTTCGTCAAGTGTCATTGCTTCGTTCCCTGTCTGGTTTCCCGCGTCATGGTCTGTTCCAGCACCTCGAGGCGCTGCTGCTGCAACCGGTTGAGGATGTCGCCTTCGTTGATGTGGGTGAAAGCATGCGAAGTTTGCCCCGCTGACGGACGTCGGTCACCGCTTTCTCATGACCGCGCAAGGCGTATTCATCGAAGTGCGCCGCCCCTGGCTGCACGTGATACAGCAACTTGCCAAACATAACGATGCGGGCCCGCGACCGCCCTACGGCGACATCGAACCGAAGATCGAACTCGCGTTCGGCCGTCTCGGCGCCGCGTTGCCATTCCTGCAGGCGTTTGCCGAGGAGGCGCGCGAGTCTCTGCCAAATGAGCATGCCGCCTGGATTGTGTGGGACCAGCAGAAGCAGCAACTCGCATACAAGGCGCTGCACGTGTCGAGCGCAACGCCCGGGTCGATCACCTTCGACCGGCCGCTGCTCGAGGCGCACGAGAGCCTCGCGATCGATATCCACAGTCACGGCGACGGCGCGGCGTTTTTCAGCGCGCAGGACGATGCCGACGATGCCGGCGAAGTGAAGATTTCGGGCGTGCTCGGTGGCCTCGGCGAAGGCGGAACCCCAAGCGTTGCATTCCGTCTCTGCGTGCTCGGCATGTTCGTGCCGCTGAAGGTTCCGGCCGACGCCATTTTCAAGGTCCCGGAGCCGGCGTGAACGAACTGGACATTGCTCAATACGCGGCACGCGCCGTGAACTGGGAATCACGCCGCTACTTCGTGCGCGAGCTCGAGGTCGTGCACGTGCGCCCGCGCCACGTCGCCGACGCACCGTGGAGACTGTTCGCTCCGCTGCAGAGCGACTCGGACGCGGCAGAACTGGCAGCCGCGGCACGCATCGACGTCAGCCATCACGACGCGTATGTCGCCGCGATAGCGGGCGTTGGCTCGATGCGGATCTTCACGCATGACGACATCGACGTCGACAGGCTGCCCGACTGGGATTGCGCAGAACGACGCCGAGCGATGCGCCGCGCGATTTCCGAATGCGCCGCGTTCATCGGGCGCGATCTCGGTCCCCTGTGGTGGAGAAAAGCATGACACACTTTACCCCCGCCCACTTTCTCGATCGCCGCGTGAATGTCGCACTGATCGGCTGCGGCGGCAACGGCTCCCAGATGCTCACTGGCCTCGCGAGATTGAACCACGCGCTCACTGCACTCGGACATCCGGGCTTGCACGTGACCGCGTTCGACGGCGATACGGTTAGCGACGCAAACATCGGCCGGAAGATGTTCAGCCCGGCCGATGTCGGGCAGTACAAGAGCGCAGTGCTCGTTCATCGGCTGAACGCGTTCTTTGGCCTCGACTGGCACGCGCGACCGAAACATGCCGGCGCCGACGAACTGGTTCATGTCGGGCCCGGCATCGCGATCGTGTGCGTCGACAGCGCGGCGGCTCGCGCGAAGCTGGCCAAAACTTTGCAGAGCACAGCGGCTTACGTGATGGATCTCGGCAACCGCGCGAGCGACGGTCAGGTGATCTTCGGTCAAGCCGGCCGGCCCAACGCGAAGGCAGCGCATCGCTGCGCTGGCCGTACGACGTGCTGCCGGAATTGGTCGATACGACGGTACCGGAAGACGACACGCCGAGTTGCGGCCTCGCCGAAGCGCTCGAACGACAGGAGCTTTTCATCAATCAGGCGATCGTGACGCCGGCGCTCGGGATCCTGTGGGAGTTTTTCCGTCATGGGCGGCTCAGCTGGTGCGGCGCGTTCGTCAATCTGAAGACCGGGCACGTTAGACCGCTGCCTGTTGATACTTGCGCGGAACGCCGAGGTGACAAATACCGGTTGATCTGATCGGCGGCGATCATGCCGGCCCACTAACCGCAGCAGCACAGCAAATTCTCGAAACCATACGCAAACATTAGGAGGTGAAATGAAAATCAGGTTGGATGAGTGGCTGAAACGCGAGTTCGATCCTCCGCCGGCGATCCGTACAGCGCGCCTTTGGATCAACGCGGGAAAAATCTTTCCCACGCCGATCAAGGTCGGGCGCTCTTACTACGTCGAACAGAACGCGGTCTTTCAGGACGGCACGGTTCGCCCACGTCTTGCACAACGAATTCCACAATAACTATGGCAGCACGACCACGCATTCGGCGCCGTGCCAACTGGCCGGCCAACATGCACGAACCACGCCCTGGCTATTACACCTGGCGCGACCCGCGTGACGGGAAGACGTATGTCCTCGGGCGCATCGACCTCGCACTCGCGATCTTTGAAGCGCAGGAGGCGAACGCCAAGGTAGTGGCTGGCAAAGTAGCAACGAGCCTTGCTGAACGGCTGGACACGCCGCGCGAGACTATCGGCGATCTATTGGACAAGATGCCCGTTGGCAAGGCAAAGCCCGAGACGGTGCGCCACAGGAAGTACGTGGATTCCGCGATTCGCGACGAGATCGGGAAGGTCCCGTGCGCGGCCCTGACGACGAAACACGTCGCCGACATGCTGGAGAAGGTGGAAGCGCGCGGCAAAATGCAATGGGCTGTTCACATCCGCAGTCGCATGCGCGCCGTGTGTCGCCGAGGGATGGCACTTGGCTGGATGGACAGGAACCCTGCCGACGCCACCGACAAGGCAAAAGTTACGGTGAAGCGCCGACGACTGACGTTCGAGGAGTTCCAGGCGATCTACGAGAAGGCGCCGCAGGTGGCTCTATGGCTGCAAAATGCGATGCTGCTGGCACTTGTTTCCGGGCAGGACCGTTCCACGATAGCGCGCTGGGAGCGCAGCTTCCAACAGGACGGCCATGCAGTGCTGACGCGTGGCAAGACCGGCGTACGCATCGCGATCCCGCTTGAATTGCGCATGGACGTGCTCGGGATGTCGCTCGCCGACGTAATCGCGCGCTGCAGGTCCACGGGGATCGTCAGCAAATACCTGGTCCACCACATCAGGCCAAACGTAAACGCGCCCAAAGGCGCTGCGATCAAGATCAAGACCTTCACGTCGAAATTCAAGGAAGCACGCGACCTCGCCGGCATCACGGGCGACGACGCGCCGACCTTCCACGAAATGCGCAGTCTGACGAAACGACTTTACATGGAACAGGGCGGCGTCGACACCAAAGCGCTACTCGGGCATATGACAGACGCGATTGCTGACCTGTATGCAAATTCACGTGGCCTTGAACCTCTGAAGGTGAAGATCAGCAAAAGGTGACCGGGGTAAGGGCGCTGGTATCAGACGCATATCGATCGTCACACAGGTGAACCATGATTGTGCCGCATCTAGGGTCCCACTTCGACCCACAAGGGACGGCCAAATCTTCAAAAAACGGACACCCCGCAAGCGCGCGCAACCGCGCACCGTTACTCAATGGGGCACATGAACAGAAGCAAAGACGCACCCTTAAAGGGTCCAAAGGTTTGACTGGGGCAATGCAGGGCGATCCGACGTTGAACAGAAGGCGTGCAATCTAACCCAGCTTCCCAAAAAATCGTTCAACCAGATCGGGCTTGTCTAGTTGTGCTATCCACCATTCCAAAGCATGCCCTATTTTGTCTTCGCGCCAGGCCAGGTAGCAATTTGTGTATTCGCGCACGCCCACAACGCGTCGCACCACGAGTTTCCCTTCGCGTATCGGCCCTTCCGCTACGCGATCGGGCAGCATTCCGACAGCGATACCTTCGCACAATGCTTCAACCTTGGCCCCCAGTGTCGGGACGACAATTACGATCTGTCCGTTATGTTTGGCCACGGATTGAGGTCGCAATTGGCGAGATGTGTCACTTATAACAACACCCCGGTATCTTGCGATCACCCCGCTATCCAACGGCTCTGGGAAATCGGCGAGTGGGTGGTCTGGTGCAACGACGAACACGTGACGGAGCGTGCCGATTGGCCGGGCTGCGATATTGGACGCATGCGGCGGCTCGCCAAATGCGCCCACGGCCAGGTCGGCGCGCTGGGTAACCAGCGC
>Ga0105251_10002613_pt1 | contig 13929 bp, 15 predicted proteins | sample KBSS64metaG_FD_80424 | JGI IMG/M metagenome (GOLD analysis project Ga0105251, IMG submission 80424) | Switchgrass rhizosphere microbial communities from Kellogg Biological Station, Michigan, USA - KBS S6-4 metaG | ecosystem: Host-associated > Plants > Roots > Rhizosphere > Soil | place...
AAGGCTGGTATCTGCGTAATGATATCAATCTGAATCTGCCGGTATGGGGAATGCAGCCGTATATTGGCGCAGACTATGGCGAAGTCAGCGGCTCAGAAAATGATTACTGGAGCGGGGCGCACATTGCCGGTGCGGTCGCAGGCGTGCGCGGGGTAAAAGGCCATCTGGGTTATGACCTTTTTGCGGGTGTGCCACTGGCAAAACCGGATGAGATGCATACCAGTCCCGTCACGCTTGGTTTTTCGGTGCAATGGCAGTACTGAGGGCAGAGTGAAAAATTAACACTTTCGGGCGATGAGTATTACGTTCGGCTTTTTCTGCCAGCCATTCCATCGCCCGTTCTCCCGCTTATATACGCACTACTGGATGATTTAACTGACGTTAAATAAACCAGGTCTTAAATTGGACCCAAGTTAATTAGACATTTAAAATGAAAGGGAATTAAAATAATACTTCACGTCTTCTTCCTAAGTAGACAAAGAGTCTTTTTTAATGTTTTTACCTACCTCTAAAACGACTGTGGAACAGTAACACAAAAACTGACATAAAAAGATACTCCAAAAATCGCCAATCATATATGGACAGTTATACCGATGAATGAACTTCCTCAGGAATCGAGCCCCAAAGTCGTGCTCTATGAGCCACGATATTTATTAAATAACGCTGTAACCCATATTTTCGATGAATATGGATGGGATGTCTTTGACATCAGTGCGGACATGTTTATTAAAGGGTTTTGTAGCATTGTAGATAAATCTGCTCTCGTTGCTCTCGGTATTGATGGTACAGGGAAGGAGATTATTCCATTTTTACGAGCAATACACCACCTCTCATCTATGAATTATCACATTGTGGTGTGGTTGTCCAAACAAGATGATGTTTTAAAAAAATTATTAATTTCCCTTGGGGTGAGTCATATTTTTACAGAGACTACGCTATATGAAGAATTAACATATTTTGCTGATACACATTCTTTCCCTACACGCTGTCCTGAACAGCCTAAAAGCCTACTCAGGGCAAAGTTAACAAATAACGAGCTTACCACGTTCCTTGAAATCTCTAAAGGTATGAGCGTTGCCAGTATAGCCAATCTCAGACGCTGCAGTAACAAAACCATTTACTCCTTAAAAAGGAACGCCTGCACTCGGATTGGATTGAATGCTCATGAATGGTCAGGATTATTAACCACAATATCACAAATCAAATCTATTACTTTCTGAGGATAAAATGTTTATTTATAAAATACAAAACAATATATCAAACCATATTTATCTTTATGGTTTCACTCTCGCTTTAAATGAATTGCTAAAAAATGACCCAGAATTGAGTTATTCATTAATTAATAAAACAGATCCTGCATCTGAAAAAACACACTTAACACTTATTGATTTCACAAATTACGAGAGTATTAGTGAAATAACCCAGGAAGAAAATAAACTTATTGAGAAAAAAGATGGATATAAAACACTTGTTCTACTGAAAGGCGAACAGTCTGCATTAGCCTATACATTACAAAAACACTACACCTGCTCTATGCTCTGCGTAGATGAATTACAATTTCACATTGGCGAACTGGTAGAAAGCTGTCTTAAAAAACGCCGATTCACAAGTACAATGACCGTTAAGATGGTCGAAAAATATTCTCAGCTGTATAGAAACATACACTTTACGGCGGCAGAAAAGAGAATACTTTCAGGGCTACATTCAGGTAAAAGAGGGACAGAAATTTCTTATGAACTTTTTCGCAGTCAAAAAACCATCAGCTCACACAAGCGAAGGATCATGAAAAAACTTGGTGTAAAAGACGATCTGTCATTAAAATTGATTATGAAGGAAATTGATTACGTAAATCATAACACCCAGATATGAATCATTTATCATAAAATATACCCCTGGGAATAACACCACATACAATCCCTGGAACTCAAAGTTAATTGCCATCATGCGGAACATTTATTGCACGCAATGATTATTAAAGAAGACAAGTAGTAAATCTTAAATTGGACTCAAGTTCATTAGGCAACCGGCTCAGGTAAAAATAGAATAAAGCTTTACACCTTCAACAATCATGCATCTTTATTCCTCCGTATTATTACAACAGACCGGTATCAAGCGCGTTGCGCACCTAGCACTTATCCTTCTTTTCAGCCTTTACTGGCTGGTACTCATGCATATCCCCTGGCCAAACAGCGGTGATTACGGCATGAATCTGCCGACGAATCTGCTGAGCTGGAGCGTTATCTCGCTATTAGGGCTCATCGTATGGCTGTTTCTGGCTACAAAAACGGTGCGTCTTACCCCTACCTTTTTAATGTTGTTTTCAAGCGCACTGCTGTTTACCCTCCCGGCTCTTTGGTCTCCTCGCGAAGCCTTGCCCATCGCCCTGCCGAGGCTTGCCGGCATCTGGGGCGGAATTTTCGCTTATCTTACCCTCCTGCAACAGCCCATCAGAGAAAAAGAAATCGTTGCCCTGTTTTACCTGCTGGCTACCGCAGCTGTTATTGAGTGTGCACTCTCTCTGGCTGGGTTTTACTGTCCACAATATTTACCCTTCCCACTGAATACACTGGCAGAAAAGTATGCTGGCTACGCACCCGGCATCTTCCAACAGGTAAACGTGGCCGCCTCGTTTCTTGCGACCGGGCTTGCCGCCCTGCTCTATCTTATTGCCGACGCACGACGTACGCTTTATCAGCCTCTAGCCGAGCGCATACGGTTTGTGGCAATAAGCACAGCTATCATTATGCTGACGGCAACGCTGGTGATGTTCCATTCTCGCATCGGCTGGATCGGCGGGATCACCGCAGCGGGTTGCTCGTCAGTGCTGTTCGCTCTGCCCCGTTTTCGACATCGAACCACCCGCTGGCGACGAGCGCTTATTCTGATCCTACCCGCGATCGGCGGTATGCTCGGTGTAATGATGCTTCAGCAGCCTTTAGCCAATTCACTTATACATGAAGGCTCCAACCAGCAGCGCTGGCTGACCCTGGAGTACACGCTGCGTATGATCCGAGTTCACCCGTGGCAAGGCTGGGGACTGGGAATGTTCGAATCGGCTTTTCAAGGTTTCATGGCAGCTTTACCAGGCGACAATCCGAGTCGGGAGATGATGCAGCACCCGCACAACGAAACGCTGTTTATTTGGGCGGAGGGCGGCCTGCTTGCACTTGTGGGTGGTCTGTTTCTGCTGGGGGGATGGATAATCCTGTGCCTCCGACGTAAAAGCCTGTGGCAATGGGCGGCAATGCTCGCCACTCTACCGATTCTGCTGCACACCCAGGTAGAATTTCCACTCTACTACTCCGTGGCACACTATTTTGCCATTCTGATTTTGATGGCCTTAGCAGACGGACAGCTCCGCACACTGCAGGTATGCACTTCTCGGTTACGTTGGCCGCTAGCGTTCATAGCACTGTATGGCGTCGTGCTGTCTGCTCAGCTTTTTTACGCCAGTATTGTGCTGGGCAATTTTGAAACGGGACAACTTGCTTCACCTGAGCGCATTACCGATTTGCACGTGCCAGGATTAATGCAGATGCGCTATCAGCGCGACCTCAGCCAGCTTCATTTGTGGCATTTCAACCAGGCGGGCGATATTGATGAGCTGGAACGATACGCCACAGAAAATGGTGAATGGATAAAATGGCATATGGAAGAGGACGCCTGGAACGATCAGGCTAATATTTTATTATTTTTACATCGCCAGGGTGATGCAGAGAAATTAAAACAGAGGGCACATCGACTAATGCCGTGGGACGATCGCTTTAAATAATAGAGGTTTTAAATCTACTTCAGCCGCGTTTATTAACGCGGTTTTTTATATCTTTAGGCAGGTCCTAAATGCAGACTAACGTATTTTAAAACAGCCCCCCTGCCTCTTATTATAATTACACCTGTTGTTAAATTCATTCATAAGCGCGATAGAGTAGTGCGTCAACACCACCGTACCGCTAACCACAACAACTGTCTGGGTTGGTTATTATGACTGCGAAGAAGTGTAATGCAGAATGTCCCCGCGACAAAACCACAGGGCATAAAACCCGCCGACTTCCGGTGAGTTCTGCGAGGAATTATACACCGTTTTCTTCATTACGAATCAAAGGAAAGTGGCTGTAAGTGGCTAGTTTTGGCTGCAGCATGCCGGAGCAGATTATCGTTGAGAAGGGAAGAATGGTGGTGACGGAGTTACCTAAGCCCGAAACGACGGTATTCTTTGTAGTTGTATCAAAATTGATGTTAAGAACGGTGTAATCTAAAAAGTTTATGCAGCAGATTAAAATGGATCGCGGGTGAAAATGTAAGCCGGACATCTGTCCGGCTGATTTTTACTGATAGGTAAGATTTAACACTGCCGTAGCGTTAGCATTTCCCGGTTTCACTTTATCTTTTGTTTGAATGTAGCGCGCGGTAATAGGGAAGCTTTCCACCCCCCCTGCTGAACGTTTTAAATTGAGCATTTTGTTAAGCTCCAGGGGCGCATTATTGTAAAGAAGTTGCACACCGACACCATCGGCAACGCCGCTAGTCCCCTGCCCTTGACCAGTGACCGCAATAACACTCTCATCTGCTGAGTCAGGGTTTTTATCTCCTTGAAGGGTGATATTTATGTTAGCCTGTGCATCACAATCGAGTCCCAAATTCACCGTTTTAGTTTGTTCAGAAACATTGCCAATTGCTGTAAATTGCCCTGCAGGAACATCCCCCATATTGAATGACATTGTTTCACCTGAAGTAATTGAACAAGCAACCTGGGTTACCGTTGATAAACCACTCAGATTGTAAACTACTTTATTATCCCCGGGTTTTCCAGAAACCTTTTCATCATTATGAACCTCTGACACATTTCCATTATTTAATGTTCCAGAAACTATATCACCCGTTTTCACTAGAGATATCTGTGGCGGTGTAACCCAAAATCCACCATATGAGATATTTCGTACATTATAACCAGGATACGGTATTGCATAACCGCTATTGACCGAAGTTGATTGATAAACTTTAATACCTACCCCGGGAATATTTGTAGAATATACACCTTCATAATTAGTTGCCTGTGCATTTGGATATGTCAATATGAAAAATATAGAGCAATCAACCTTCATATCCCTTGCGTAATTATAAAAAAGCTCGCCCGGATTTACTGTTTTTATTGTAGTTCCAACAGGGGTATCTCTTTGAACTATGACACTCCCAAAATTAAAATCATATTTTGTTATTTCTGTAGAAAAGCCCATATCACAAACAGCAAATACCTTAAGCGGCAACAGAAACAATATTAAAAAAATATAGCGATTCATAGTGAAATATTTATCCGGTTAATATAAGAAACGGCAACGCATAGAGGATTATTAAAATAGTCTCTTCGTAAAGCACTATGAATAATTTACTACAAACGTTGCAGTGACATTTGCAACCCCTGCAGTAATCTCTTTAGAGATGGCAACATACCTGGCAAGGAATGTTAGCTCGACGGATTGTTGCCCTGATTTAAGTGTAAATCCTGGGCTGGGTAAGCCAGGTTTTATCTCGACTCCATCAAGGGTGTAAATACCCAAAGCAATTCCGCCTGCAGAGGCTGCTTCATTATCCAACGCGTAAAAATCAGAATTGACAGCGCCGGTTCCGGTTGTAAAAGTTACCGAAGCTTCGCTTGCCGCGGGTCCACAATTTTTCAGGTTGATTGAAAAAGGCACTGAAGACAGTGAATCCCCTGGCTGATGAGATTGATTTCCATTGATCGCACCCATTTTAATAATTATATCCTTTGAATCAACTGCCAATTCACAGGTATTATCCTGAATAGTCCCGGAGATATTTACAATACCATCATGCGCAAATACCGGACCACATAATATGCATATATAAAAAAATGTGATGAAAAACTTAATGTAAACCATGATAACACTCACTGATAGATCAAATCAAAATACATTATTGCAGAAGCTTCACCCGGTGTTACCGGTACTTTTGTAGATTTATATCGCAATAAAAAAGATAGCGTATTTGACGCACCATCTAATTCATAATTAAGTGGCTTCGTTGCGTTAAATGGAAGAATGTTCATACTATTATCCAAAAGTTCAACACCAACTCCTGTTGCCAGAGTCGCTCCTCCACCATTATCAGTTATTGCGAGCAGGGTAGGATTATCGTTGTCGATAGTACCTGAAAACTTCACCTGCACATTTTTTAACTTTGCATAACATTTTGAAAGGTTAATGTTCATCGCCTTAAACGCAGATGTACTACCTACCGTGGGAAAATTCTTCGCCGTGAAGGATCCTATTTTCACCTTCTGTACTTCATCATCTATTACACAACTACTGGCAACAATATTTCCGGTAACATTCAATGTTGTATTTTCAGAAAATGAATATGGACTTAAAAAAGCGCCACTCATTAATATTATCGTCATACAGACGAGACTTTTCATTTTAGGAGTCACTTTTTCATCCTTTTAATGGCAAATCACATTCATTTGGCTGATGGCCCTCTTCTCGGCGTCAGCAGGTAATTGGTAGTGAGCACGGCAAGCTTGATCGGGACCGTCTCCCCACTGTACTTGCAACTCGCCTTCGGGAGCCAGCCCAGACAAATAGACCTGTCCATCATCCCCAACAATAGCGCCCTCACTCTCGTCATTTCGCGTAACGATCGCACCGAATGGAACGGAGTTGTTTTCATGCAGCAATGTCAACAACGCTCGCGTACCTACACGCGCACTGAATTTTGCACGAACCAAGGCCCCACGCGTAGGCACGACATCCACAACTGCGTTATCAAGATCTACTTTTTCGCTCAGCGTGGTGGTATCAAGAGCCACACGGTTTTTGCGATAAGTGTTAACAAAGGGCACCACAGCATAGCCACGCCAGTCAGTTTTCACACCGGTGGAGTTTTCAATATTGACGTTATCAGCCCCAGGGGCTTCAATCAGTACGTTTGTCTCACCCAATGGCTGGCTCAAGGTAATGCCGTGACTATGCGCTACGATTCCCCCGGCAACGCCATAGGTCACCTGCTGAGAATTGCCGTTATCTGCATAGTTGTAGCCCACGTTGGCGTTCCCATATCCGCCCTGATAAGCGAGACTAGCATTACCGCTGTTTCCAGTACCCTGATTACCATAGCCCTGCTGAACGCTGTAGCTAAGGTTATTTCCTTCCAGTAGGGTTCCGCTGATCCCGGCATTCTGGGTGACGCTATCGTGGTTATCCTGGCTCATGCTGTATGTCGCAAACGCATTATTTGGCGACGTGCCACTCTGTGGAGAAATCCATTTACCGATCGGTAACGATATGTTGAATGCCACCATTCGATCGGCTTCTGGCTGACCAGACATTCGGCTGTAGTTGTAGCTCACGCCAATGTTGATATCCTTCCAGGTGGTGTTGTAACCGAACTGCACCAGGGTATCTTTATCGTCGCTGTGCCAGTAACTTTGCTCGCTACCGCTGAGATAAATAGAACCAAAGCTGCCCATCTGCTGGGAAACATTGACCTGCAGTTTCCCGCGCTTGGTAAAATAAAGGTTGTAATAATCGAACCATTGCGGCACATCGTTATCGTCGTCGTCATCTTCATTCAGCGGATTGCTGTTATAGCCGTCCATGTGGTTATAAGTCGTATCTGCGAAGGTGTAATATCCTGACGTTGAATAGCGATAACCCATTAACTGGAAATTGGTCCCTATCTCGTTTAATGATTTTGCATACAGCAGACGCAATGACTGTCCGCTGTGCTCACTTTCATCAATTAGCGTACTTTGGGCATGAGTGATATCCGCAGAAAGTGCCCCCCAAAGGCCCATATTCACCCCCGTCCCGATAGCCATGGCCTTATAGTTGTCAGACAGTTGCGTACCGCCATACAGGGTAAAACCGTGCGGTAAGCCCCAGAGCAAGGTGCCCTGTGCAAAAGTGGTTTCGTCCTGCTGTTCGTTGCTGGTGCGGTATTTCGCAGCCGTCAGGGAGTATTTCAGACGACCTTCTCGCTGTAATAACGGCACGGCAGAATAAGGTACGGAATAGGAAGTAATTGCCCCATTCTGCTCTTTAACTTCCACCGTCAAATCCCCGCTTGAGGAAGTAGGAAACAGATCGTCAATCGCGAACGCGCCAGGCGCTACATAAGTCTGATAAATGACATACCCATTTTGTTTGATTGTCACCTGAGCATTACTTTTAGCAATACCGCGCACTGTCGGGGCGAAACCTTTCAGGCTGTCGGGCAACATGTTGTCGTCTGAGGCCAACTGAACGCCGCGGAAACTAACGCTATCAAACACCTCACCGGTGGTATAACTGTCACCGACCGTCAGCTCACTTTTTAACGAGACGATCGTGCGCTCCAGAAAACCGCTAATATGCTGCCACTGGCTTGTCGTCTCGCCACTGCTACTGGTGCTACGGTTAAGCGTTGAATAATCCCGGTAGCGCCATGCCCCCAGGTTCGCTCCTCCATTAAGCCCCAGAAAATTGCTGCTGCTATCGCCGCTGCTGTCTTTTCGGTTTGAACCATTAAGGTTGTAGTTTAATAGCAGGGCATTGATCCCCTGATCCCATTTTTCGGGTGGAATATAACCACGAACGCTATTTTTAAGCGCAACCTGAGGCACGCTAAGATCCAGACGCTGTTTGCCAAAGTCGAAACTCGCTTTTGCTCCCTCAATGAGGGTAGCGATATCAATACACCGCCCATCCGCAGACTGCTTTTTGTCCTCCGGAATACTAAGATCGATCCCCAAATCACCCAATACTTTCGCAGATAAACAGGCGGTTAAGCCTGTATCATCGGATGAAGATGGTTCATCGGATTTCTCCATTTTCTGGGCCTGAAACTCAACATCATGGCTGGTGATAAAATCATTGTTGAGATAAATATCAACCCGATAAACCCCAGGGGCCTGGCTGCCGTCATTTTCGAAACGGGAGAGATCGGCCACCTGATTTTTACCATCTGCTAAAAAAGCAGGGTTAAAATAGTTCTCTGCATGCAAATGAGCGGAAAATAAACCCGTTCCAATTAATAAAGCTAAAGGAGATAACCGCCAGCGTACTGCATTAATCATTCGAGTTTGTTTTCGAAGTTTCATAACGTCCTAAACCTGTCAACCTTAAGCTTTGCACGTAAGCGCTGGTGTTACCGCGCCATAGTCGTTCATTGTCTGGAACGAAATCGTGCCATGGATATTTTCAGGTACAGCAACCTGAAGGTTTCCCATCGGTGGGACCATGTTGTTCGGCAATGCTTTTCCGCCCACGCTGAATTTCACCAGCGAAACGAAATAAGGAGAAGGATTGGTAATAGTGATAGTGTTTCCACTCTGCTGACAACGCAGGGTCCCAGGCGCATCGATTGATTTCATACTTAAATGAGACGGCCGCATAAATAGTTTAATAATACTTTGCGTGGCAATTTGTAAGGTATTACCTTTAAGATCTTTTTTATCCACAGAGGGTATGGCTTTGTTGTTGAAGTAAAATACAGACTCGCGATCTTCCGGCAGCTTCGGTCCTACGTACATAATACGTATAACGTTCGCTTTTTCAGGCTTCATCACAAACAGAGGTGGCGTGACGGAAAAGCTTGTTAATTTATTCCCCTGGGAATCGGAAACCCATGACTGCACCAGAAATGTCTCTTTTTTATTGGTGTTAATGACATTGATGCTGCTCTGCTTTTCACTCAACGGATAAATAATGCGGGTGGTACCCAGCGCAATTCCTTCAGCATAAACTGAATTAATACTTCCCAGACAGAGCAATGATAATAATGAGTTTAAAAAAAGAGTTTTCATTTTAAAATCCAAAAAATAAAAAAGTATCCTGACGAGCACTTATCCATTTTTGCTTACTGATAAATCACAGAGAAAGTGACTGCAGCACTGGCATCACCCGCCGTGACAGGGGTGGATACCGAACGATATCGGGCGGTAAACAGTAATGCGTTCTCTCCGGTAATCAGAGGCATCTTTGCGAGAGGTTGAGTGTCAGGAACGACCTGGTTACCTTTCATATCAAAAATACCAATACCGACGCCTTTTGCAGCACCAGAGCCAAAACCTGCCTGAAAGACCTGTGGATCTTTTGAATCCGCCAGGCCGTTGAAGGCCACGCTTGCTGACTCGCTGGTTCCGGCGTCACAATTCTCAAGCTTTATCCAGAATGCTGTCGGCTCCGCCCAGCTTCCTGTCTCAGTGAAGGTGCTGGTCCGCACCTGTCCCATCATGACGCTCTGATCGAGACTCTGCGTATTAATTGCACAGGCACCATTCACCACAGCACCATAAAAATGCACATTTCCTGCCGCTGAGAGTGGGGTACTCCAGACTGTTTCCGGAAATATGAATATTATTTGTGTGAAAATAATGACCGCTATCAGACGAAACATGTTTAATCTCATTATTAGCAGAAAAATCCCTCCTGAAATTACAGGAGGGATAAATAGCGAAAATTAAGAATACGTGATCTGGAAAGTCGCTACGGCTTCAACGGCACCCGCAGTTGGGGTATCACCTGTGGTCAGATAATCAACACTCATTGGAATGGTGTTTTCGCCTTTAGACAGCGGTACTGCTTCAGATGCGGTACCAGAGTTAACGTCCATCTGCTTACCGTCTGGCCCGAACAGGCGCAGAGCAACACCCGTTGCAGCACCGGAACCTGCGGTGTTAGCCAGAGCACCTGCAGAAGCAGCGTCAGACTGACCGCTGAAAGTAATAGATGCGTTAGTATAAGTACTGACATCACAGTTAGTCAGGGTCACGTAGAACGGCTTGGACTGACCAGAAACCGCATCTTTAGCGCCAAGGCTTTTCAGCGTAACTTGATCAATATGGACAACCTGATCTTCAGATTCAAGAGCAACTGCACAAGGTGCGTCTACCACTGAACCCATAAACTTAATATTACCGCCATTAACGGTCGTAGTGCTTGCAGCCTGTGCACAGGTGGCGCTTGCCATAATAGATGCCATAACTACAGCTAACATATGCTTCTTCATTTAAAACTCCAGCCAGATACCTATAAAAAAGAAAAATCCAGTTTTCTCAAATAAAACATTATTTATTCCAGCGAATAATAACTCAGAGGTTTGTAACAATGTTTTACTGACCCGTTCATTTTTCCAATATTCCCAGCCACCTTCAAATGAAATGCGATCCTCTCCAGGCTCCTAAATAGGATTTGGTTTTAAAGGACAATCCTATCGCACATGCATAAAATTGCAGCATCAGCATGGATAACTGTCTTTGCTCATTCATTAAGGAGTTATTTATTACCTATCGGAGTTTTACAGTGAAATTAATTCCTGCTTTATTTCTCGGCTGTACTATTGCCGCCTCCTGCCAGATCGCTAATGCAACGGTCAACATTGGAGGTACGCGCCTCGTCTACGCGGGGGCCAAAAAAGAAGTGTCACTCAGCATCCGTAATCCGGACAGCAGCCCTTACCTTATACAGACGGTGATTGATAATCTTGACGGTAATCAGCAAAAGCCGCCATTTATTGTCACTCCGCCGCTCTATCGGCTTGATGGAGGAAAAGAAAACCTGATGCGCGTTATCCAGTCAGGCGATCTGCCGCAGGATAAAGAGTCAATGTTCTGGCTGCGCGTCAAGGCGATACCTTCAGCACCGCGTGAACAAAATACGCTACAGATTGCGGTATCAACCAGCATCAAGCTGATTTATCGCCCGGAATCGCTGAAAAATCTGGACGTCGAGAAAGAGAGCGACAAACTCAGCTGGCATTTTTCTGGCAACCAACTGGATATCAACAATCCGACTCCCTGCTACATTAATTTCAATGAAATCATTGTTGCCGGAAAAAAAATTACGAATGTCTCCTATGCGTCTCCAGGAAAAACAACTTCATTTACACTTCCTGCGGGTGTTAATTCCGGAAATATTCAATTTAGCGTCATCAGCGACTTCGGCGCTGTGGGCAAGATGCACTCAAAATCTGCTTAAATGGTTATAACTATGTTCAACATAAATAAATTCTTTTTATCATCAACAGCCTGTCTTTTCCTTGCTGCGGTTATGGTCCACTCAGCTTATGCCGCAGACCCAGTACAAATTACCGTAACGGGTAATATTGTTGCATCGCCTTGTGTAATCGATACGGGAAGCGAGTCATTAAATATTTCTCTGGGGGACCAGTTGCAAAGCGCCGATCTCAACACAGCAGGGAGCGGTTCTGCATGGATACCGATTGACGTCGTTTTCAAAAGCTGTCCGGCGGGTACTTCAACCATTACCGCGACATTTCACGGCACAGCCGATGCTGGGGACCCTAATACACTGTACAGCAACACGGCAGTAGATGCGGGTGAAGATAAAGCCGCAAAAAATATTGCAGTGCAGCTTAAAGGTTTGGCTGACGAACCTTATGGCAACGGTAAAACAGCAACTATTGACATTGCCTCTGCGGGTACAACACCCACCTTTAAAATGCATACTCGAGCATTCAGTAAAGACGGTGGTGCGACGCCGGGTAAAATCAACTCGGTCATCACGATGTCTTTCGCATATAACTGACAGATGTTTTTACACTGGACACGTCTAAAGGATGGCCGTGTCCAGACAATTTTTGATTGTAGGACGCTGATTTTTCTCTCGTTGTAAGTCTTATCTTGCTTCAATCTCCGCGTTTTCCTCACCGCCTTTTGGTTAAACATCATTCATCCTTCAGTCTCTATTTAAACAGCATGCTACATGCTGCATGCAGCCCGTGGTGTCATTTATAACCTTGTTCTCACTGCCACCACTTTTATCAACCTCTGATATACTCGTAGTGATATTTCTCTGGGAATGTTGTGCGCTATGAAACCTGAAAATTACATTATAAAACTTATACATGAACTCTCTGAACCCGCGCGCGTCAAGTCAGGGCGCCAACGGCAGATCATTTCATTGGATCAGCATGAAGAACCGATGACGTTCATACTGCATTCCGGCATCGTCGCCGTCTACCGTACGCGAGACCAGCTTCTGCTGAAGTTTATCGAAGCCCCGATGATTGTTGGCATGAATGACCTTATTGATACCAATGCGGGATTTTATATGCAGGCCTGCGGTGAAATTAGGTATGAAATCAAACCGCTAAAATCCACGCTTGAAATTATTAACAATCGCAATCTTTGGCAGGAAGCCGCCTACTCGTATATGTATGCCATAAAACGCTTACTGGAAGCTCACGAAACTTCGGTAGGGTTGTCTACATACGAGTTGATTCGTATAAACCTTGTGTCACTAATGACCGAAAAAGAAGACCTTCGTCTGTCTATTAATGCCTGTGACTACATACAGGAAAAAACCCATCTTTCGCGCAGTCGAATTATGAAGATCCTGAGTGATTTGAAAGCAGGCAACTATATTAAAATTGAACGAGGGCTCTTAATCGCAATTCACAGGCTTCCGGATAACTACTGACCCGGGAAGCCAGGTTTATTTGTTCTGCACCGCCAGCCATGCCATCGCCCGCTCCCCCGCCTCATCCACCGGCAGATACACCAGCAGCCGCGACCCGTTTCGCGGCGCTGAGTACCAGTACATCTGCTGCAGCGTAAAATCCCCCAGCTCGGGATGAGTAAACAGCTTGAGCTGGTTCTCTACCCCGCGCACGTCGTTGCGCTGGTGCCACAGGGTTTTGAACTCTTCGGACACCGCAAAGAACCGCGCCAGCTTGGCCTCCCACTGCGGGTCACCCCGGTGTTCGGCCATTGCCGCGCGGAAATAGGAGACAAATATGGGCAGCACATCGTCACGTCTGCCGAGACGCGCGCGCCACGCCGGGTGGGTAAGGAACAGGTAAATACAGTTGCGGTCTTCCGGCGGGATTTCATTGAAATCGACGCCCATCAGGTGCCCGAAGCTGTCGTTCCACGCCACGATGTCGAAATTCGGTTTCTGAATGCTGGCGGGT
>Ga0105251_10002614_pt1 | contig 13925 bp, 14 predicted proteins | sample KBSS64metaG_FD_80424 | JGI IMG/M metagenome (GOLD analysis project Ga0105251, IMG submission 80424) | Switchgrass rhizosphere microbial communities from Kellogg Biological Station, Michigan, USA - KBS S6-4 metaG | ecosystem: Host-associated > Plants > Roots > Rhizosphere > Soil | place...
ATCATTTTCTCGGCCAACTCGACGATTCTGACAGGTTCTCCCATATCCAATACGAATACATCTCCTCCCAACCCCATTGACCCCGCCTGTATGACCAACTGAGCAGCTTCAGGAATAGTCATAAAGTAACGAGTGATCTTCGGATGGGTAACAGTCAATGGCCCGCCTGACTTGATCTGTTTATGAAACAGCGGAATGACTGATCCTGAAGAGCCAAGCACATTCCCGAAGCGAACCATTGTGAAGCGTGTTTTATTGACATGAGAAACATTAAACTTATCGTTGAACAATACAGGAGCCGACTCGCGACTTAGTGCTTGCAACGTCAACTCGGCCAACCGCTTAGTGCTACCCATTACATTGGTAGGCCGTACCGCCTTATCCGTGGAAATCAATACGAAGTTCTGAACACCCGCCTGCAACGCTGCCTGGGCAGTGTTGAGGGTACCAATAACGTTATTTAATACACCCTCGGCAATATTGTGTTCCACCATGGGCACATGCTTGTAGGCGGCCGCATGATACACGGTATTGACATGCCAGGTTTTCATGATATCCAGCAACTTATCCTGGTTGCGTACCGAACCCAGAATAGGAAGCAAACGAACCGGCAGCGACTCACGATTAATTCGAAGCTCGAGTTCTGACATAATGCTGTAGAGATTAAATTCACTATGCTCGAACAGCAGAAGAACCGTGGGGCGTAATTCAAGGATTTGCCGGCACAATTCGGAGCCGATGGACCCACCCGCCCCGGTGACCAACACGCTCTGTTCCTTGATACAGCGCTCCAGCAGTTCCGCTTGAGCCGGTACGGTGTCACGGCCGAGTAAATCACCGATATCCACTTCTTGGATATCATCAACCTTAACCCGACCGCTTGCCAGATCCATGAAGCCTGGAACGCTTCGAACGTGCAGAGGAAAGCCTTCGAGCAGACCAAGGATTTCACGGCGGCGGCCCCTGGAGGACGAAGGTATCGCGAGGAGAACTTCTTGAGCCCCCGTCACATCAATCATCTGCTGAATGTGTTTGGGCTTAAACACCTGCAAACCTGAAATGACGCGGTCAGCAATACTGCTGTCATCATCAATAAAAGCCACAGGCCGCATTACTCGACCCATTCTCAAGGCAGCGACCAATTGATTACCAGCAGCCCCAGCGCCATAAATGGCAACTTTAGACAATCCATCATGCCTATTGGTGAAAGGCACATGCTGTACGGCGGCAAACCAGTCGCCTAGGAAATATTGACGCATCCCGAGACGCATCCCACCAATCATTATCAAACTCAACCACCAATAGTTGAAGATGATCGACCGGGGCACAACATTCTCATGGTTGCTGTACCAGTACACGACAAACGCCAGAATCAATGACGAAAGGCTGACTGCTTTGACGATAGCAATTAATGCATCGTTACCAAAATATCGCATTACAGCACGATACATGCCAAAGCGTATAAACAAGGGAATAGCAACAACCGGCGCACAAATGAATAGCCAGAAATGCATTTTGACCGGGTTGATCATTTCGTCAATGCCCAGACGCACGACAAAGGCCATCCACAACGCGACCCAAACGAGGGTAATATCCGCGATAACCTGCAGAACGCGTTTCTGACGACGCGAGAGGCTTAACAAATATGTACGAACCTTATCCATAACCCCTTTCAACCTCTGTCGCTCCCAAACCGGTCAATCATCACTTGCTCAAATCCATTTTTCCTCAGGGCGCTCATACTGAAGCGGTCGCCTCACTGAGGACGTCGGCTAATACTTGGCAAGTCAAATCGATCTGTTCTGCGGTTAATGTCGGGTGCACCAAAAACATTAAACTGGTCTCACCCAGAACCTGTGCGTTGGGCAGACGAGTCTCCGGGCGCCAGCCTGTATTATCAAATGCCTTTTCAAGGTACACCTCAGAGCAAGAGCCCGAGAAAGCCGGCACACCACGAGAGTTCATCTCAGCCAGAATACGATCACGGGACCAGTCCTCATTGAGAAGTTCCGGACGTACGAAGACATAGCACTTATAGGCAGCGTGTCGACTTTCAGCCGGAACTGCCGGGACCCTCAGCGCAGGCAACTTTTCAGCACAAGCCCAGATACGCTCCGCGTTCATCTGCCGAGTAGCCTGCCACTGGTCCATTTTCCGCAGCTGAATTCTTCCGATGACGGCTTGCATCTCCAGCATGCGCCAATTGGTTCCAAAGCTCTCGTGCAGCCAGCGAAAGCCAGGAGCATGTTCACGCTGATAAACGGCTTCCCAACTCTTCCCATGATCTTTGTAAGCCCACATGCGGGCCCACAGCTCATGATCGTTGGTAGTGACCATACCGCCCTCGCCGCCGGTGGTCATTATTTTGTCCTGGCAGAATGACCAAGCACCAATATGCCCAATAGATCCAACAGGTCGCCCTTTGTAAAGCGCGCCATGGGCTTGAGCACAATCTTCGATGACTTTCAAATCATGGATACGTGCCAACTCCATTATTTCGTCCATATCGCAGGACCATCCTGCCAAATGGACGCAAATAATACCCCGTGTTTTAGGAGTAAGGACCTTACTGATGGTATCAGCAGTGATATTCTGTGAATTCAAGTCAACATCGGCAAAAACCGGGGTCGCACCCGAATTGACAATACTTGAGACAGAGGCAAGAAATGTGCGGGAGGTAACGATGACCTCATCACCCGCTCCAATTCCCAATGCCTTCAATGCCAAATCCAAGGCCACGGTGCCGTTTGCAAGCGCAACGGCATATTGGGTATCGGTAAAAGCCGCGAATTCCTTTTCAAATTCTCGACATTCTGGGCCTGTCCAATAGTTAACCTTGTTCGAGAGAACCACGTCTCGAACGGCATCAGCCTCTTCAATTGTAAATGACGGCCAAGGAGCGAATGGAGAATTCAGCATAACCAATACCTATAAAATTAAGATCGCAACGCGTCTAGCACACAAGAGTCAAAGGCGGGCAGTGCATGCCGCCCAGGAAAGGCCAACGCCAAATCCGACACAAGCGACCCTGTCGCCTGCTTTAATATTGCCCTTCTTGAGGGACTCCTTCAGCGCGATAGGTATCGTGGAGGACACCGTATTACCGCAATGCTCAAACTCCCTGACGAATTTCTCTTCAGGCAGCTTCAGTCTTCGTTTTAGCGCATCAAGCATAAACTTATTGGCTTGGTGAAACACAAAATGATCGACCATGTCCATTGTGAAGTCTTCATCAAATATGGACTCGAACAACTCTGGAACACGCTTCAGGGAAAACTCCAGAATTGCCGGACCATTCATGTAAAGATTCGCGTCGGTCCGGATGTTACCGCTTTCATCCTGACGTGCCTCCAAGTCAAGATTCAACGCTGCCGGAAATCTCGAGCCTCCCACCGGAACAATCAAGCTCTCCGCGCCAGAACCGTCCGTTCCATAACGAAAACGGTCAAGCGCCACAGTCTCATCGGCTGCACGGATTAGCGTTGCCGCCGCCGCGTCGCCGAAAAGCGTACGCACGCTCTTGTCACCTGGGTGAATATACTTACTGTAGGTTTCAGCAGTAACCAGCAATACATTCTTGACCTGCCCCGTCTCTATAAGCCCCTTCGCCAAACCTAAACCATAGATAAAGCCTGAACAGCCTTGGTTGTAGTCAAAAGCGGCACATGAAGTAGGTAGGCTCAATCGATGTTGCAGAATGCAGGCTGTTGCGGGTAAAACATAGTCCGGGCTTTGCGTGCATAATATCAAGCAATCGACGTCTGACCGGCCAATAACGCCAGAATCAAAAATCTTTTCACAAGCACGAAAGGCTAAATCAGATGCACACTCGTCCGCAGCAACTATTCGACGATCATTAATCCCGGTCTTTCCGAATATTTTGGGAACATCCCATTCAGGAAATTCCCGCGCCAAGTCTTCGTTACTTAACGAGTGGCTCGGCAGTTCATATTCAATGGCAACGATTTTTGCAAATTTCATCTTTTTACCCAGCTATTCGTTTAGCAGGAACACCAAATACTGTGGAGCCCGATGCAACTTTGCGTATAACCACCGAAGACGCCCCAATGACAGCATATGCACCCACGGTCACCTTGGGCACAACCACCGCATGAGATCCCATGAAAACACCCTCTGCCAATTGAACACCACCGGTCACATCACAGTGCCCACTAATGGTGCTATAACTCCCTACAGACGTGTCATGTCCAATAGTAGTAGCGGAGTTAATCGTTACGAAATTACCAATTTCCAGATCGGTGGATAGAATCGTATTAGGGCAAATGACTACCCCTTCGCCGATAACCACGCGCGTGCCTACGATCGCCGTCGGGTGAACAAGAGAGAAAAACTGCGCTCCTTTTTCGAGCAACTTATCCGAAACGATCTTCTTGATCTTTGGATCAGCAATAGCACAAACCAGAACTACGTCGTCCTGATGCTCATAAACATCAATGGAACAAATAATCGGTGGCATATCTGGAAAACGCTCCAGAGCTGCGGGTGCATCATCCAGAAATCCGATGATCTGGTATTCCGCTGGACTCGCGCTAAGTTCAATCCAGTCTTTCAACCAGACATACACCTCGCGCCCAAAGCCTCCCGCGCCAACTATGACAAACTTTTTGGCACTCATGCTAGGTACCCACCATCGACGACCAGGGAAGTACCGGTTACCCAGCGAGCAGCAGGAGAAAGCAAATAGTTGACCGCATAAGCGACGTCTGCCGGAGAACCGAAGCCTAACGGGTGCTTCTGTTCGATAATCTCCATCGATTCTCCCCCGACCAAGTCTTTGAGCGTCTCTGCCATTTCAGTTTTCACGACGCCAGGCGCCACACAATTAACCCGAATACCCTCACGAGAAAGCTCGATGGCTGCCGCCCTGACCATTGACTCCACCGCACCTTTGCTCGCGCAATATCCCAGAAGCGCTGGTTCACCGACCTTAGCCATTACCGAGGAAATAAGCACGATACTAGAGCCGGATTGACATACACCTTTCTGTCGGAACGCCTTAATAAGAGAAAACGACGATGTTACGTTTGTCGAAATGACTCTTTCCCAGTGCGCCAGGCTAGTCGCGCGAATGGGCATAGGGGCCTGAATACCTGCCGCATGAACCAACCCGTCAAACGCTGTCGTTTCCCGAGCAATCTTCTTCATCCAGCCCGACACATCTGGCTCAGTCAGAAAGTCCACTACCGCGATGGCATGCCCATCGCCCTCCAGCCGCTGGAGCGTTTCCTCCAGGCGAGGCGTATCCCTGGCGACCAACGTGATACGCGCACCCTGCGAACTTAGCCATACCGCAACCTCCCGCCCAATTCCGGATGAGGCTCCAGTCACCAAAATATGCTTGCCCTGAAGGGAAAACGGATTAGCCATAGTCATACCGGCTCCTTCAAATCACGGGTATAAGTCATAGGGCTTACCCATACGTTATCAAAGTTTATAATACAACCCGCCCAAGAATAGCCCACACCAAAACCAGCCAACATCATCAAGCCCGTTACCCTGTTATCTTTTTCAAGGTCAGCTAATGAAAGCGCAAGTGGTATGGAAGTACAGCTCGTATTCCCTACACTTTCCAAATCAAGCAAAACTTTTTCTCGAGGCAACTTCATGCGTTTTGCCAAATGCTCCAGCATGAATTTGTTGGCTTGGTGAAAGACATAATGATCAATGCCTTCCCCGCTATCCTGACGACTTTCGTGAAGTGCCCTCACCAACGCGGGTACGCGCGCCAAAGTAAAGGCAAAAATTTCCGCCCCATTCATAAACAAGTCGAATGGGCCACGTACTTCCGGTTCGCTATTATCACTGAACGCGCCGGTACGATCACGAAAGCCGCCCGCCGGAACAATAAGATTGTTCGCACCGCGCCCATCGGTCCCTAGCGCAAAGGAAATCGGTTGCGCCGATTCGTCATATTGAAGCAACGTCGCCGAGCCGGCATCACCAAATAGGGCAGCAACCGAACGATCTTCCTCTGAAACAATTTTACTGATGGTATCTCCTACCAATAACAACACACGTCGGCTGCCGCCACCGGATATCAAGGAGGAAGCTAGCCATAGGCCGTAAACGTAACCTGAGCAGCCCAAAGCAACATCGAACGCTGCAACACCGAGGGAAAGTTTCAAGCGCTCCTGCAGGATACAAGCTGTGGCGGGCAAAGTATGATCATGAGTTTGTGACACGAAAATCAACGTATCAATAGAAGCGCGATCCACTGCAAGGTCTGCAATCAAACGCTCGGCCGCAGCGACGCAAAGATCAGATGAACACTCGCTATCGACTACATGCCGGCGGAAGACACCCGTACTTGCCATAATCTTCTGAATATTCTCTTCGCCAAATTTTTCGGCAAGGTCGGAGACTTCAGAAATATTTTCCGGCATCGAACATGCAACGCCTTCAACCCGGACATTATTTACAACCCTTACATCTTTAAACTGACTGGCTGACATAATCACTCACCCTCACCGACAAACAGGAATAAAAGACCGCAATAAAAACAGTGAGAGAACACCGCTATTTATCCCACTTTGCACAGGACTGACGAAAATGAGCAATTTTCTGCTCTAACGAACTCAAGTATTTTGGAGCGGAAACAGTCCAAGAGTCACTAGGGACTCTCTTACATATCTCATGATCTTCTTCAAAAACCTTGCGATTCAGTTCAGCCGTCGACTTCGAAAAAAGGTCTGTGATTTCACTGTAACGCGAGTCTGATGTACGGGCAGGAAAGAGTCGACTGGTAAAAAATGCGCGATCCCCCTTGGGAGAAGGAAAAAAGTTCTGCATGGAGTATGAGTACCCGAACGTCGATGAGATCATCGCGAAAGGGAAAAGAAAAATACTCATGTAACCTTGGTAAGGATTCGTCGTCTCAAAAAACTTACTAAGCCCGGAGAGACGACGCTGCACCCTCTCGTCCTCTACCGGCGAGTACCAGATAGAGTTCTCACCTTCAAATACATTCTCTCCAACACCTAACTTTAACGTGGCGAGCGTATTACGATGGATCAGAGGGATATGATAAGGCTCGAGCGCATTCTCCAGCGCGATAGTCCAATTGCATTCGAACTCGTAACGGTTAAAATCGCTACAAGCCTGCACATCTCTGCTCAAACGCTCAACGACGCTGTAAACGTGACTTCCGATTTGCTCCTGGAGAGACACCTCAGGGTTAACACCAAAGAAAACCAAATCGCCGCAGGTCTCCAGCTTAAACTGATTGAGCGAAGCGTTTTCAATATCGCATCCCACAAACGAGGCTGCGTTTGGTATCCGCAGGCGCCCATCCGAAAAACTCCACCCGTGGTACTTGCAGATAACGCCGCGGTTGCCATGATCCTCAGTAAAAAAACGACTGCCGCGGTGGGGACAACGATTATCGAAAGCTATCAAGCGGCCCTTATCGTTAAAGATGACCACTTCAAAATCCAAGACATCAAAACGTAAAAAATCTCTATCGTTCGGCAAGTCAGAATTGAAGCACAAGGGATGCCAATATGACTCAACCAAATCCCTTTCGATTTTTTTTGAGTCTAGTTCATCATTCATAAGCACCCATTCCTCATCAATTCTTGTGCAACGCTATACCGAGCAAAATCGATAAACCATTAAATAAAAAACCAAACTGCCCAACGTGTTAAACACCTGAGCAGTATGGATCAAACAAACCTAATGCTTATCAAGCACTTTTGGCAGCAACCAGAGCCACGACGTCATCTACCGTGTCGCACTTATTCAAACCATCAGCAGAAACGCTAATATCCCGCTCGGAAAGCAAAGCCATAAAGGTTACAACAGCGATAGAATCCCAATCCAACTGTTCGCCCAGATTCACGGAACCTTCATCAGCTTCTTTGGCTTCAGCGATCAAATCCAGAATTTCTTTGCTCATTTCTTTTCCCCATCAGTTGCATTGTCGGCGGAACCCCTGAAGGCTTCCATAGTTGCTTGCCCCTCTTGATTGATGCCCTCTCGCAAGAACACTTTCTTGAAGGTCAAAATAATAATTTTCAAGTCCAGCAGCAAAGATTGGTTATCTACATACCAGACGTCCAGCTTGAATTTTTCCTCCCAGGAGAGCGCATTTCGACCACTGACCTGGGCAAGCCCTGTCACGCCCGGGCGTACCAGGTGCCGGCGATTTTGTTCTGCACTGTATAGGGGCAGATAGGCCATCAGCAAGGGTCTCGGCCCTACGACGCTCATATCCCCTTTCAGTACATTTATCAAACCGGGCAGCTCGTCAAGGCTGCTGGCCCTGAGGAATCGTCCAAACTTGGTCAGGCGCTCTGAATCAGGCAAAGGCGCCCCAGTCGCGTCGGTAGCATCAAGCATTGTCCTGAATTTTAGCATTTCGAAGGGCTTACCTTCAAAACCAGGCCGGACCTGTCGGAAGAATACCGGCCCGCCCAAATAGTATCGCACCAAAAAATAGACAACGATTATGACAGGAGACAGTAAAATCAAACCTATCCCCGAAACAACAATATCCATTAATCTTTTCATAATATCAAAAAAGCCCGAATAATAAGAACACACTCAATACACGACTCTCAGATGCCTTGCGCCTGAAGGACCCCACCTGCCGCATCAACCTCAGACGATCAAAGAAACTATTCCCTCTCACCAACTTAATAATATCTTTCTCTTTTTCGCCCGCGCCACAATGCTCGGCTATCCACAGCACGTTAGACCTGTACCAACCTCCACGGACGAGTTTGACTTTTTCCAGCAGGCTGCCCACTGTTGTCATCGCACCGTAAACATTGCTAGCGTGCTGCCTATAGAAAATTGGAGCATAAGCGTCATAGCACCAGCTCATCTGATGAGCGCGGGCGATCGCATAAACCAGCCAGTCATGAGAACGCCCCATAAAGTCTTCACTTCGAAGTTCAACCGTAGAGCGAACAACAAGAGCAGCCAACGTTGACGTCATCACATACGTGCAGCCCGCCGACGCGCCTTGAAACAGATAATCAAACTCTTTAGCCGGATAAGACTTCTTCAGGTATTGAGCATGACCTTTTGAGTTTGAGTACGCGATCAGATCTGCGCTATAACCTTGATGACCGCCTTCGACAATTTTTGAAACGGCACGCTTCAGTTTCTCAGGATCCCAAATATCGTCCTGATCAGCAAAAGCAACATACTCATAGTCCGCAACATTAATCTGCGAAAGAATCTTGAAAAAATTCCCAGCAGCAGACCGAGTACTTTCCCCATCCTTGATGACCCTTACGCCAAGCAAATTTGAGAATTCGTCAATAATGCTGGCCGTCTTGTCCGTCGACCCATCATCACGAATATAAAGATCAACATCCACATCCAATTGCGACAAGATCGAATTCACTTGAGAAACAATAAATGACTCGCCATTGTAAGCTGCCAATAGCACTGCAATTTTAGCCATCATGCACCTCTCGCATTTCGAAGAATATCCATAAACACCAAGCCAAAATATGCAACCGCCAACACCACATCTATCTGACGGTACCGGCTATTGTGCTGCCCACTGAATATAAAGGCGCCTTTGGCCAGCACACAGCTCCCTAGCACATACAATGCAAATCGGATCCCGGCAACTTCATTGAGTGAGAAAGAAAGCGCAGTGAGCAGCATGGAACCACAAACAAAAATCTTCGTCCGCGCATGCACGGCTAAGTTTTTAATCGTTGTATACGCGACGATCCATATCACAATCAAAAAAACTTTTTTTACAATCGACGTCTCCGGCAGCTCTTGAAAGTAAACCGATCGAATACCCATATCCAGCTTAGAGACAACCGAAAACAACGCAAGTGCCACTTGCTGCGACAACAATATCAGCACAAGGGAACACCACATTAAAATCTGATAAAACTTCGGGCCCACAACTCTAAATACACGCGCCATTAAACAGCTGGCAGCATATAGAACTACCAGTATGAGCGCCGAATCATGAAATGAAACGGCCAAAACAGAAAGCAGCAAAAACTTCAGATTAAGCCGACCGCCCGTTGCCGCTATATAAGCAATCAATATATACGCAGGCGAAGCACGAAGCGCGGTCGTAATCAACAAAGGCCCCAGCACTGCCGTAAAAAAGAACCATCCCCGCCGAGAGATCCCGCCTTTAAGCACACCAAAATAAAAGACGAATAAAATATAAAAAACCTGGACGATCAACGCAAAAAAATCGACTACATGCTCAGCGCTATCGAAAAAAAACAGGCCTTGACTTAGAAAAAATCGCGAGACCCACTCCGCCATGTACTCATCTTTACTGAACAAATAACCACCGTTATTCACGATGGTTACATAATTTGGGTAGTCCGGAAAAGCGCCGCCCCCCATAAGGTAATACACGACCAAAAGCACACATACAAAAAAGACGTTTAAGTAAACATACCCTCTGTCTGAAAATAAACGTGAGCGCGGCCCTGCCCTATCAGGTTTGTCTACGGCGTTAGCTTCCGCACTCACAACTCACCCTCCCAGTACAACATAAAAGCAAAATACGCCGAACACTAATATAAGCTGGGCAATAATCTTGCCCGTAATGATCTTATTCGCACATGCAAATTCATGACCTGCATCGAGCGCCTTGAAAAAAACACGATCAACATAGGTAAACATAATAATTGAGGCACAAAAATTAAGCAGTTGCCCGGTATATGCAAGCGTCATCCTGACTTCAGGATATCTGACACTCAACATAAACGGCATAATAATAGCCAGGTTAATAAACAAACTAACTAGAACTGAAAACCAAGTAAGCCTTGAGAAAAAATCGAACTCAACATGCCACCAATAAGCTTTTTTTCCAGGCTCACCGAACACCTGAGCAAAGCCTAACCGCTGGAGCACTCTGAGTACTGGTCCCGTAAAGCTGAACTTGCAAACAAGCCCAATCATCACCAACCCAAGACACATTGAATAGCCAAACATCGCTGGCACGCCAATGGTGCTTATTTTACTCTCGAGCAATAAAGATATACTGAACACGGAAACCATATTCATAATTCTTGCCAAGTACTGAATCCAGTTAGAAACAGCTAATACCTGTGTCGTGCCATCTACGTTTACTTTCGCCCGCACCATGACGGCATATACATCAAAAACTTGGGCCCCGACCAACGTAAAAATCACAACAAATTCAAAAATACTAACTAGATTACTGTCCATCCACACTCCAAGCTCTTGTTATAGCGTCAGGCCAAATCGAATCACCCCCCTGGCGTCTCAAGGCCAGTTATTGGTGCGAGTTGAATACCTGTTTATGCTTGACACTCTGCATCAGTACCGTGTCAAAAAGCATGGATATTATGCCTGAAAGGCTCAGCTCACGATACCGCCCGGAGCGTGCATCCCTCCTTCCTTTACGACCTTAGCTACAAGGATAAATTCAACAAGCACGCAATGTGTCTTCCATCAGGCAAGCATGGAAAAACTATTCATAGCGCCTCATGCTTGCCGTGCAAGGCTACCCAATTCCTGGCGCCACTTAACTTCGACCGAGGGGATGGAACGCAACTGAGACCACCCCACGCTCACAAAGGCCACTATTTCGCCACACCACCCGGACATGCGATGCCCTTACTGGACATGATCCAGCTCTAAAGACGGCGAATCATTGGGTTTCGAGCGATGAGAGCGCCTTAAAAAATAGGAAGCGACGGCAAAACCGACCCCTAAAAGCATCCCACAGAAAACACCGAGCACAATCACCAAAAACCGCTTGGGCTTAATTGGACTTGTGGGCTCCAAAGCCTGCCGATCGACACTTACAAGCTTGAGTCGATCCAAGTCGATATTCAAATTCTGCAACCGCGCCATTTCTGCGCGCAACGGCTGAACGCCATTGACAAACAGTTCTTCGCTTGCACGACTATTCAACAACTCGACTTCACGGTTTGAACGCAGCAATTGAAGATCTTTCGAAATTTGAGCTATCCGACCATCAGCGAAATCATCATTGGTCCGACGCTGTAAAGCAGCCCGTTCTGCAAGCAATGCCTGCGTCCCCATAAAATACAGAGGTACCTGCTGATTATTTATCTCAGTCTTCATCATATTCGCGTTCGGACGCTCCGCTTCCCCGAACAACGACGGCGTAGTGGGTTTATTAATACCCAGCGACCGCGCAATAGCGATTGCCTCATCGAGTTGGGAGATTCTATCTGCACGTAACGCTTTCAGCTGAGCCCGCAGGGCCCTGAGCTCGTCCTTTAGTTGAGCAAGTTTTAAATTATCATTTTCAAGCAAAGAAGCTATTCGGGCCTGCTTGTCGTTATCATAGCCAGCTCTTGCCGCACTCAACTTGCCTTTAATTTCATTCAGACGATTCTGAACGATAACACTCATATCCGAGGCAATTTTTCTTCGCTCGGTTTCAATGGCATAGTTAACAAAGCCGTTAAGTATCGAAACCCCATCGATGCCCGCCGGATAATTCAACTGAAGAGTAATCTCCGCACCAACAACTCCAGACTTTTGAGCGTCTGATCGAGTTAGAACAATTGAATTACGGTTAAACTCTTCAAAACTCTGCTCCAGCGTTCGCCCCGGACGAACGAATGCGTCAAACAGCTTTTGATTTTCTCTAAAAAAATTCAAACGCGTTTCATAGGACTCAAGTGAAGCACCAACCCCTATCAACGCTGCCTCCGGAGGCAGTTTATATACTTCGGATCGGTTAAGTGCATCCAGCTCGTTAAGTGCAGAAGGCCGCAATACACTATTCACCGAGTATTCAGGAGTCGCTAAAAAAGCATAGGCCGTCGCAAGCAATCCTACTCCGAGCGCGAGGCTCAAAATCAACTTTTTCTGCTGCCAGACGGATTGCACGAGCTCGACAATGTCGATTTCTTCGGACTGAGGTACCGGCGGAAAACGTAAGCTACTACTCACAACAAAAACCTGCCTTCAAAGAGAAACTGCGGGCTCGTTATGCAGACCAAATTGCGTATTTTTTATTCTAATTAGATGACCGCCAAAAACCCGGCGTCTTTGCCAAATTTTTAGCTCACAAAATGCCCGTTATCGAGAACAGATGGCATTCTGTCACCTCTCCGACATATTACAAGTCTTGACATGACTGTAGGAGGTTTCCCTAACGCCTAGGGATCACCCTTATCAAGCCCATCCGGGAGGGGGGAACAGAAAGAAAATTCGAGCAAACAGACCAATATCGACAACTCTGCAACATTTACGGCGGCCCAGGACGCGCGCCTGTAGAAAACAAGACGTTAGTCGGAAAGCAGAATTATCTGACAGGCGGTCACTACACCCGCATGCGGATCCCGGCGCGGGCGATGGATACGGTTTCTAGCTCCGCCTCACCGGAACGGGCTTAGGACGCCGAATACGCGTCAAAGCGCCCAAAAACGGCCCTATCAACATGCCAATAAATAGAGCAATCACGACAAACACCGACACCGGCATTTGCCCAGTGGACGAGCCAAAGAACGAAAGCGAAGTGCCCTGCTGGTTCTCCAGCACAAAAACCAGAACCACCAAAGCAACAACCAATACAGCCACTACTGCCGCAACGCGCTTAACCCCACGCATAACCTTCTCCTACCCCAAAAACACTCAGACGCCTTCTTCCTCGTCTTCGTTCACCCGGTCACGCAATTCCTTGCCCGGCTTGAAGTGAGGCACGAACTTGCCATCGAGGCTAACGGATTGGCCTGTCTTCGGGTTACGCCCCACACGCGGCGCCCGGTAATGCAGCGAAAAGCTACCAAACCCACGAATCTCAATTCGATCACCGGTAGCCAGGCACTGTGACATCTGTTCAAGCATGGTCTTGATGGCCAGCTCGACATCTTTGGATGAGAGCAGCCCTTGATGGGTGACAATTCGTTCGATCAACTCCGACTTCGTCATATTTTTCCCTTCTTTTTCAAGCAGCTAGGAAA